>Ga0105049_10002554_pt1 | contig 21589 bp, 17 predicted proteins | sample MAT06_FD_78087 | JGI IMG/M metagenome (GOLD analysis project Ga0105049, IMG submission 78087) | Freshwater microbial communities from Lake Fryxell liftoff mats and glacier meltwater in Antarctica - MAT-06 | ecosystem: Environmental > Aquatic > Freshwater > Ice > Liftoff microbial mat | place...
ATTCATTGAACTTTATCATAAGAACGATAAAGAGAATGAGGACAAACAAAGAATAATAAACAACTTTAAATAAATATCACAATCAAAAATCTACAAAATTCTGGTAAGGAATGGTCCGTCAGCCGACTTAAAAAAATTGGAAAAATTAGCCGATGGAAACACTCCAACTAGTTTGATTGCTTACCAATTAAAAAGAAGTGAAGCTGCTGTATATTCAAAAACATCGAATGAAAACTGTAAATAAGTCTTTTGGGGTGTTTTTGAAGACTGTTCGCTATATGGATTTTATATTTTCCTTCTTCTACTTCCAACTCTGTTTCAAATGGCTTTCCTTCGATTTCAGGAGGCATACCATAAGAATCTCTGATGTCGCTTCCGACTTCAAAAGATATCTTCTCTTCCTGAATTTGAAGTAGAGCACACAAGTCTTTTATTATATTCTCAATTAAAACTTTGTCACCTTTAAAGGTCTTTGGAAAATAGTTTTCAGAAAGAAGAATCTGTTCACTTTCTCGGTAAGGGTAGCCAAAAACTTTGATTAACCACCTAAAGTTGTCTTTGACCTAAAGTCTGTCAGGCTCGGTTATCCGAAACGTGTCATTCTGATTATTTTTAAAGAACCCGAATAGCTTCATTGTGTCATTTTAAAATTAACCAATAACTTGGCGGTAGGCGGTTTGCAGGTGTATGGTTTGCTGGTCGGTTGACGCTGTTTTTTGAGGCGGGGTTTCGACAAACGTTTTGCAGCTACCCGAAGGGCGGGTCTTTTACCGTATAAGTTGATTAAAAGTACGAAAGTTCAGGTAGCCACAAAACTATCTTTGGAATACGAAACCCCGCCTTTTGGGCAGGTGCTGTTATGTGCTGCCCTTTGTTTCAAATTTTATTTGCACTTAAGAATTTCTATCTGTTTAGCTTAATTGTAGTAGTAGTAGTTTTAATAGATAGGAAATATAAAAGTCGGCATGAATTAATTTCGATTAATAATTTCAAAAATATTAATAACATTTTCGAAAAACAAGGAGTCTGAATTTGTTTTTTCTTTAATATGTTTAATATGGCCGAAATGATCTAAAATGGTAATTTTAAATTGCTTTTCATTAGCAGGTATTGCCTGTAACTTATTCTCTTTTTTAAAATAAAATGGCGAAATATATTTTCTTGCGATTGCATAATCTATTAAAGCTAAAGCGCCACCATTCCTAACATAAATTACTTCGCTTGACGCGTTTTCAAAGCAAAAATATAGTGGGAAATTACCAGAAACTATTCTTTCAAAAAAATAAATAGCGTCTTTATGAGGTAAATAATAAGATTCCATAATTCTATTTTGGTCTAGATCCGTAAACCCTTTTATCTTCGATGCAGTATAAGTTTTCTTTTTGCCGTTTTGATCCCTAAATTTTATATAGAGTATATCATTATAATTAACATAGCCGAATATGGTATCTCCTTCATTCTTTATTATATAACCTCGTTTAAATCTTTTTGGAATCCTTGCTTCTTTTTGTCCGATAACAGAAAAAGAAATGCTTAATAAAATTAAGGTTACAAAAATATTTATTTTCATTTTATTTAATTTCTTCATTTCTTAAGGAAGGTTATTTTTAGGAAGGAAGTTCTTATTTCTATTTTGGTAATGCAATTATACTAAATTATTAACGAAGTAAAAACATCAGCTTTAATAATCATATTTTGAACCAAAATGGGAGAGATTGTGGTTGGTAATGAGGTAGTTACATCGTATTTTAATTATAGTGTATCTGCAAACATTAGCTTACGTTATTATTGTCTATGCACGGAAAAAGAGGGTTCTGTCTTACTTTTTTGTATTGCAGTGATAATGAAATATATATCAAGCGAGAAACATTAGCTCGGGAAATCATATCTGCGGCGGAGGGGTTTTAACAAACGTTTCGCGTGCAGCCGCTGTTGGGGTTTGGTGACCGAAAACTTTCAACCGACTACCAAGTTACAAAGAAACCTAAATGATCAACCTTCTAAAATGCGCAAATTTTGGGTAGCCGCTGTTAGCTGCCGTTTATTATTGTGTCGCCTATGTTTATTCTTCCTATTTCATATTCTTTGTCGAAGATCCAAAATTCATTCGGCAATTCAGAATCTTTCCTCATTATGAGAGTAATTGTATTCTGGGGTAAACATAATTTAAGGTCCGTTTTTTCAGCAGCTGGTGAGGATCTATTTTGAGGCCCGTCATGGATTTTGTATAATGCTTCTATTAAACTTTCCGAATCTATGGTGTCAAGGAGTTTATTGTTAAGTCTAATTGTGATACTATCATTTAAAACGAAACGTTTGATATTTTCCTTCGTTCGATTAGTTTTCTTTACATCTTTAATCGACTGAATACCAGCAAATAGAAATAATTGAATGAATAGTATCGCTCCTATGGCAGTTAGTCTTGTCCATTTGTCCTTTTTTATCCAACGTACATAAACCAAAATGAGAAGTCCAATGACTGCTAAAACGATTGATGCTAATGGTATCATGGAAGTTATATTAAATGGCAGCTAACTCCCTGGCATGAAAGTCATACCGGGGCATTAGCGCTCTGCCGCCCACCCCATCGACCAAACAGTTATTCAAATACTCTATCTAACCCGTCGCAGATCGTTTTCGCCGCAATATCCAGATCCTGCTCACTATGTGCTGAAGAAACAAACCCAACCTCGTAACCGGATGGTCCGAAATACACCCCATTTTCGAGGAGAAAAGCATGCAGGATTTTGAACTTTTCCATGCTAAGCGGATCAATTTCATCCGCCGCATTAACACTTTCCCGTTTTGTGAATGCCAACCAGAAGATTGAGCCTTTTATAAAGATGCGGAACGGGTAATTTCTGCTGTTGGAATGGTCGAGAATCAGGTTGACAAATCGTTTGGTTTTATCTTCGAGTTGTTGATAAAAACCAGGTTTCATACATTCGGTGAGGGTTGCAATTCCGCCGGCCATTGCCACAGGATTTCCCGAAAGTGTACCAGCCTGGTAAACGTTTCCATCTGGAGAAACATGCTGCATAATTTCCTTAGAAGCGCCATAAGCCCCGACAGGAAAGCCGCCACCGATTATTTTTCCATAGGTGATAATGTCGGGGTGAATATTATACAAACCTGCTGCTCCCTCAAATCCAACCCTGAACCCTGAAATTACCTCATCAAAAATCAGCAGCGCATCGTTCGCTTTCGTGATTTCCCTCAATTCAACAAGAAATTCTTTGCTCACCTGCAGTAATCCGTTATTGGCCGGAACCGGCTCAATGATAATTGCAGCAATCTGATCCTTAAATTCTTCAAATGCCTCTCTTACAAGCTCCGGCCGATTGAGGGGAATAACGATCGTGTCGTTTACAATTCCTTTTGGAACGCCGGCGCTTGAGCTGTTTCCGAAAGTGATCAGCCCTGATCCAGCTTTTACAAGCAATGAATCAACATGGCCGTGATAGCAGCCATCAAATTTTATTATTTTATCCTTACCGGTAAAGCCGCGGGCAAGCCTCAATGCCGACATCACCGCTTCAGTTCCCGAGCTAACAAATCTTAGCTTTTCAATAAACCGGTTGTTGCCAAGTATCAATGATGCCAGCTCATTTTCAAGCTGGGTGGGAGCACCGAAAGTTGTCCCGTTTTCAATCGCTTCCCATGCCTTTTCTCTCACCCTGCGATTATTGTGACCAAGAATTAGTGGCCCCCAGGAAAAGCAGAAATCGATAAATTCATTATCATCTTCATCCCATATTCTGCATCCATCTCCACGTTTAATAAAAAGGGGGGTTCCTCCAACAGCCTTAAAGGCTCTGACAGGCGAATTAACGCCACCGGGAAAATATGTTTTAGCTGTCTCGAAAAGGACCCTGGATTTTTCTCTTATCATAATGGTAATAAATAGGCAAGGACGCGCCTCGGGACGCGTCCAAACAGACCCAAATGTTTTATGCTTTACGGAAACGTTCCGCCACTTCCCGCCAGTTAACCACATTCCACCAGGCACTAATATAATCAGGCCGGCGGTTCTGGTAATTAAGGTAATAAGCGTGCTCCCACACATCTAGTCCCAAAAGCGGGTACCCTTTTGCCTCGGCAGTGTCCATCAATGGATTATCCTGGTTTGGCGTTGAGGTGATTGCAAGCTTTCCGTCGTGCTTGATAAGCCATGCCCAGCCGGAGCCAAAACGTGTTGTTCCTGCTTTTGCAAATTCTTCCTTGAATTTATCAAAGGACCCGAAAGCCTGGTTGATAGCATCGCCTAATTCTGCCGTTGGCTGACCGCCAGCGTTGGGTGCCATAATTTCCCAGAAAAGACTGTGGTTATAATGTCCGCCTCCGTTGTTACGCACCGCAGCAGGAAGCTTTGAGATATTTGCCATCAGGTCCGTAAGGCTTTTTCCTTCTTCAGGAGTTCCGGCCAAAGCGTTGTTGAGGTTTGTTACGTAAGCCTGATGATGTTTTGTATGATGGATCTCCATCGTTTTTGCATCAATAGTCGGCTCAAGAGCGTTATAAGGGTACGGAAGTTTTGGAAGTTCGAATGCCATGATGAAGGGATTTAGATGATTGGCAAATTAACAGAATAATAATGGTTAAGTTTAAATTCGCTTGACGAGATCCAGGATAATTTTGTCTGCAGATCTCCCTCGTTTATGCAGACTCCCTAAATGACCCATCTAGATTTGCGGGATTTCACACTAGCTTCTTTCGACCCAAAACGTAAAAAACGCCCTGTTCCGAAAAACAAGGCGTTCCTTTTATTTGCGAGAACTATTATACAAAGTCTTTTTCGAGCTGCGGTTCGGCCACTTTTTCCTTCTTAAACCGCTTTTTAACCCGGGTATACATCAGGTACATGGCAGGAACCACAATCAGTGTAAGGAATGTGGCTACGATCAGACCGTAGATCATCGTCCATGCAAGAGGTCCCCAGAACGCGACGTTATCCCCACCAAGGAAGAAATGCGGGTTTCCTTCGGCGAATAGTGTCGCGAAATCAATATTCACCCCGATTGCTAACGGTATCAATCCAAGTATAGCAGCAGACGCAGTAAGAATTACAGGAGTCATCCTTGTAGCTCCACCTTCAACAATTGCCTCAATAGGATCAAGTCCCCTTGCCTGGAGTTCATCGATAAACTCAATGAGAAGAATTCCGTTTCGGATTACAATCCCGGCAAGAGAGAAAATCCCTACACCGGTCATAACGATCGACATAGTCTGACCAGAAATCGCAAATCCAAGGAACACTCCGATGAGAGAGAAAAGCACAGTTGAGAAAATCAGGAATGGCTTAACCAGCGAGTTGAACTGGGTAACAAGGATCAGGAACATCAGTGCTAACGCGCCGGCAAAAGCAAGTCCGAGGAAATCTGCTGTTTCCTGCTGTTGCTCTTGTTCACCGGCCATTTTAATTTCATAGCCTTCCGGAAGATCCATCTGATTTACCACATTGGTTATCTGAGGTACAATTTCATTTGGTGTGTAGCCAGTTAGCACATTTGAAGACAATGTAAGTACCCGTTTCTGGTCTTTCCTGTTGATTGAGCTGAAGGCTTCAGCAAAAGTTACAGATGCAACCGCCGAAACCGGAACCTGCTTAAACAGACCTGATGACATATCCAAAAAGGCGATTTCCATATTCAAAAGGTCTTCAACCTGGTCGCGATATTCAGGAGCAAGCCTGATATTGATCTCCGCATCATCGTCAATATCCCTGAACTTGGAAACTTCACGTCCAAACAAGGCAGTACGTATTTCCACTGCGATCTGTGCTTTAGTCATTCCAAGGGATAACGCCCTGTCAGGATCAATATTAACAATGATCTCGGGTTTGTTTCTTTTCAAGTCAGACTGAAGGTTTTCAATTCCTTCAATTCTATCTCTCGCAATGCCTTGACGAACAAGCTGCTCGATGCGCTGAAGCTCATCAAAATTATCACCGCTGATTTCAATAGCAATTGGCTTTCCCGTTGGAGGACCGTTTTGCTCTTTATCAACAGTAATCCTTGCTCCCGGAATTCCCTGCAGGTTGTTGCGGATGTCTTCGAGACATTTTGCAGTTGAGAAATCTACCCGTTCTGCAAAGTTTACAAAAGCGACCGTTACTTTTCCCTTATTTGGCGTTGAAACCCTGTCAGGATTTTGTGGGTCGCCAGCTCCTAGACCTACGTTGGAGATTACAGACTCTACATTTTTGTTTTTCTGTCCGATTACCTTGTAAACCCGTTGCTCAACAATACTTGTGACTGAATCAGTTACTTCTGCATCGGTTCCTACAGGAAGCTCAACGTATACATATACAAAGTTAGGCTCTCCAGAAGGGAAGAATGATGGAGGATTCGCGACCGATGCGAAAATAAAAATTGAAGCGAAGAATAAAACGATCACGCCAATGATTGTCAATCCGGGAACCTTCAAGATTCTATGTGCAAAACGTTTGTACGCGTTAACCACAGAAGGCCATATATGGTGCTGGAAGCGCTGACTTGCCGGTCTTAAGAAGTAGTGATTTATAGGCGTGAGAACCATCATCAGAATGGCCAGGTTCCCAAGCGCATGTGATCCTGAAAGATGTGATAGCAAAGCAACGACTCCGAAAATAATGAGGGGACGAAGCATATCCTTTGCAGATGGTTTTTTTGCGAAATCGTCTTTCTTCATAAAGGTCACGGCGAATACCGAGTTCATGATGAATGCTACAAACAGAGACGCGAATAAGGTAAGGATCAGTGTTATCGGAAGATACTTCATGAAATCTCCCACAATTCCCGGCCAGAAAAGCAGCGGAATAAAAGGGGCGATCGTGGTTAGCGTTCCCGCAAGTACCGGCACAAATACTTCACCAGCCGCTGCTTTTGCTGAAGTGATAATGTCAAAATCGTATTTATGGTAGATCCTGTGCGTATTTTCAATCACCACAATCGCATCGTCCACAATAATTCCAAGCGCGAGAAGGAATGAGAAAAGAACGATCATATTCATCGAAAAGCCCAAAGATGGCATGAACAGCAGCGCGACGAGCATTGACAACGGAACCGCGAGACCCACGAAAAACGCGCTCTGTAGTCCCATGAAGAACATCAGGATAATTACAACCAGCACAAACCCAATAATAACAGTGTTGATAAGGTCATTTAGCGTCGTCTTTGTTTCCATCGACTGATCTGCCGTTACGCTTACCGTAATTCCCTCGGGAAACTTTGTTGATTTGTATTCGTCAATGAACTCCTTGATTTTATCGGCCGCATTGATAAGGTTTTCACCCGAGCGCTTAATAACGTTCATTGTGATAACTGGCTTACCATTGAGGCGAGCAAAATCCTGCTTGTCCTTGAACGAATCTTTTACTTCCGCAATGTCTTTGAGATAAGCGAGGTTTCCTCTACTGGAACGAATCAGCAGCTCTCCGATCTGTTTTACATCCCGGAATTCACCCGTTACACGTAATGTTCTGCGCAGATCCTCGATCCGGATTTCACCACCTGAAATATTTACGTTTTCACTTCCAACCGCACGCTCAATATCGCTAAAACTGATTCCCAACGCCTGCATTCTGTAAAGGTCAATATTAATCTGAACTTCTCTTTCAAGTGCCCCTATGATGTCAACCCGGGTGATTTCAGTAAGGGTTTCAATCTTATCCTGAAGATCTTCCGCATAGCCTTTGAGCTGGTCGAGCGGGTAATCTCCTGCAAGGTTGATGTTCATGATAGGGAACTCGGAGAAATTCACTTCCTGAACGTTCGGGTCATTATCCAGATCGCTCGGAAGCTCTGTTCTTGCCTTATCCACCGCGTTGGAAACCTTCTGACGGGCAACGTCTACGTCAACACCAGTATTAAATTCAACTACGAGCAGGGAAACATCCTGGATGGAGTTACTTGTTATTTTCTTAATTCCCGAAATCCCCTTTACTTCCTTTTCAAGAGGTTTTGTAATAAGGTTTTCAATGTCTTCCGGACTTGCTCCCGGATAGATCGTTGAAACGAAGATCGTAGGGATTACGATGTCGGGAAACTGCTCCTTAGGGATACGATTGAAGATGATTATCCCCGCAATTGAGATCAGAACAGTGAAGATGTAAATCGACGTTCTGTTATTGATAGCCCAGTTTGTGGGGCCAAAATGTTTTATATGTTCCTTGTCCATTGTAGGATGGCGTTAAGGGTGAATTATTTAAGAGTTATTGTCTGGCCATCAACCACTTCCTGGTATCCGGAGGTAATAAGCTGATCGGTTGCTGCGATCCCTTCTGCAATAACGGTCCGGTCGCCATAGGAAAGGCCTGTTGTTACTACTTTCTTCCGTGCTTTCATCGCTTTACCGCTAGTTTCAGAAACAAGCATGTATTTCTGACCGCTTGCATCACGCTGTATAAGGTTTGAAGGGACGCTGATGGCGGAAGCCTGGTTTTCGTCGTTGATCGAAACCGTTGCAAGCATATTCGGACGAATATCTTTACCAGCTCCGGGAATTCTAATTTCCACAAGGAATGTTCGGCTCATTGTGTTTACGCTTTTGCTGATGAAGCTAACATTGCCTTTAATTGTATCATTAATGTCCTTTAGATAGACGCTTACAGGCGCTCCAATTTTCACTTTGCTGATATATGAATCAGCTACTTTGCAGGTCACCTTTAGTTTGTTCGAATTAACTACTCTGAAAAGACCAGGCCCTGGAGCGGCATATTCCCCAATTTTTATGTTCACTTCATCAACCACTCCTGAAATAGGCGACTTGATCCTTGACATATCAAGCTGAGCCTGCATCGTAGCGAGGCTGCTCTGTAAGGACTGATATTGCGTTTGAGCCTGGAGGTATTGCATCTCACTTCCGATCTTTTGTTTCCAAAGCCTTTCTTGTTTTTCATAAGTCGTTTTCGCAAAGTTGATGTTAGTCTGGAGCTGCTCCATTCCTTCACGGATGGCGCGGTTGTCAACTTCTGCAAGTAGCTGACCTGTAGAAACAGCATCGCCTTCCTTAACGAGGACTTTTGTTACTACGCCTGGCATTCCAGGTTGAATGGCAATATTTTCGTCTGAATCAACCACGCCTTGAAGGTCGATGAAGTGGTTGAAATTACCTTCTGTAACCGCCGCAACGGCAACAAGCTTGGGCTTTTCTTCGTGTTTGGATGTGTCAAGAACGGCAATTTCCTTTTCCAGGGTTTCGATTTTTGTGGCGAGGTCCTGCTGCTCGGTTCTGTAACCGTTAAGTTCTTCTTTCTTTTGTTCGAGTTCTGATTTTGATCCACAAGCCAGGAAGAGGAATAGGACCGGGAGGAATAAAAGCTTTTTCATTTTGTAAATAGTTGTTTTTAAGATTAGAATTTGTTTAGTTGAATGTCAAGTGAAAGTCGGGCGTTTAACATCTGCATAACCGCGTTGATATAGTTGCTTTGGGCGTTTAGCAGCTCATTTTGCGCCTGGATAACTTCGATGCTGGAACCAACACCCTCTTTGTATTTGGTGTCGGACTGACTACGGATCCTTTCTGCGAGCTGCACAGATTCTTTTGTCTGTTTGAAATTATTGACTGAAGTTGTGAAATCGGTAAGCGATTGAGCGGACTGCAGCATATAGCCTTGTTCCTGTTGTTGCTTCTGCACTTCCAATTTGTTAAGGTCGAGGCGCGCCTGCTGAACTCTCGCCCTCTGGCTAAATCCCTGGAAAATCGGCAGACTTACGTTGAGTCCGAAGACAGTTCCGCCGGGCACTCTGAAGTTAGGATCGGTAAGACCGCTGAAGTCATTATTCAGGCGACTTTCTTTCCACGAATAGAAGGTGCTTACTGTTGGAAGGTAATTCGCTTTTAACCTCTTGTAATTAAGTTGCTGAAACTTGTAAGAGTTATTAAGCATCTGAAAATCGATATTTGAATTGAGGTCAAATTTTGGTTCAGCGCTGGTTTCGGCAGTTACAACAGCAAGGACCGTTTCAAGCGTTTCAGTTAAGGTTATCGGCAGATTTACATCATAGCCCATCTGAAATTTTAAGAGTTTTTCTGCAAGGGACTTCTGTTGCTCGAGTGTGTTTAAAGTGTTCTTAAGGTTGCTTTCAAGTAGCTTCAGCCTGTCAACGTCAAGCGCCTCAACAAATCCTTCTTCATTAAATGCGGATGTTTGCTTAATGGAAGCCTGAAGGTTGTTTATATTTTCTGAAAGGATGCGCTTGTTTTCTGCAAGAATGAGGTTCGTATAATAAGCGTTAATGACCGATTCTTTTACCTGGATCTCGGTTTTCCTCAACGCTGATTTTGAAATTTCGAGGTAGGTGCGGGTCGCTTGCAGTCCTACGAAGTATTCGCCGCTGAAAGCTAACCATGAAGCTGTGTAACCGTAGTTTAGGTTATGCTGAATTCCAAACGGCACACGAAGGTAGGTTCCTTCCGGGGCTTGTGGTGCAAAGGCGGTAGCCGGAATCAGACTTACCGGAACTTCAAGAAAATTCTGGTAGCCAGCCTCAGCTCTGAGCTGCGGAATTCCAATACCTCTGGTCTCCTGCACTTTTTTGTTGGCGATTTCAATATCTGTTGCGGCATTTTTTACGCTGTAGCCGTTTTTAATGGCATAGTCAATGGCCTGCTGCAGGTTAAAGGACGTTCCAGCCTGGCTGTTGTTCTGAGCTTCAAGGGGCGTTGCGAGGGGCGTTGCGAGAAGGAGGAATAGAAATTTAATGATTGACTTCATATATGATTTTATTATCAGGGTTGGATATGTTTAAGTTTTTCCTCGAGCAATTGAAGTCCCTTTGGTGTCCCGATACCACGGATATGGTATTTTAGGTTTTCGAAGAAGATCGTGGCAGCCGAAATTTTTTGGTTTGCGGCAAAATCTGCGTCCGCAAGAAATTCAAGCTTTAAAGTGTAGAACCGGGCAACGATTCTTGGATCAAAGTCTTTCAGGAACAGCTCCTGCTCTTGTCCGCGGAGAGTGTTTTCATAAATAGCCTGCACCATAAAGTTGCTTCTGTATTCTACCATCACCGCCCAGGATTCTGGGTAGTATTTCTGCATGTCGAAGGCAACAGACGGATTGAGGTGCTTTAGCCGTTCGGCCATTTTAACTGTGATCTCAACCAGCTCATCGATCGCATTCAACTTCTGAGCTACAATGCCTTCAACGATAGCATGATTTTCACTTACTTCACGCTCCACTGTGCGTTTTACCAGGTCTTGCTTATCGCACACAAACTGGTAAAGTGTTTTTTTTGAGATCCCCATTTCCCTGCACACATCATCCATTGTTACGCTTTTGAGCCCGTATCGCATGAAAATGGAGCGCGCCTGAAGAAGGATATGATCAAGCTTTTCTTTCATGGAGGCAAATATAAAAAACAAAAGAACACGGGAAACAAAAAAGATAAAGAATGTTTCCGTTGTTTTTAGTGTTCTGCTTGTATCCATTGATACGAAAGGAAAGGGCCATATCAGGCAAAAAGATCAGAGCAACCTAATGATGATAAGATGAAGTTAATAAGTTGTTAATCAACTAAGTAATGACGTTGTTTAATTAACCGCTATGCTGTTCCTTAGAAAACTGAGTCAATTTTGTCGGTTAGACGTTAAATCGTCTCCCCAAATGTAGGGATATTGGGTAAGCGCTAACGCTCACATTCACTGTTAAAAAGTTGATAATGAATAGAATATGATTTGATCTGAGTTCGGATGCATCTGTGAGTGCTAAAATTTGCAGCTTCCTTTGTGTTAGTTTTACTTTAACAGATCGACGGAATGCTGATCCCTAACGCAGAATTCCGCACAGGTTGGAAGTTGTTTCGGTTCATGATTTTGCTTCTCTGATGGGGGTTCAAATTATGTTCGGTTGTATCCGCGACAATCTGAAAGCCTGTAAAAATAAAAATCACCCAAAGACTTATCGTCGATGGGTGATTTTTATTTCAGTCATTCGGGTTCTAGCTGCCGCAAGCTTCGCAGTCTTCAGGATTGTCGAGAGAGCAGCTGATCTCTGCCAGAGCAACTTCTGTCTGTAAAACAGGCTGCATCTGCGGCTCGGCTTGCATTTGTACCGTGAATTTAATGGCATCAGCAGCAGCTTTTGAACGCAGGTAGTACATCCCTGTTTTCAGGCCTTTCTTCCAGGCGTAGAAATGCATAGAAGTCAGTTTGGCCATGTTGGCCGCTTCCATAAATATGTTAAGCGACTGCGACTGGCAGATAAATGCGCCGCGGTCAGCAGCCATATCAATGATCGTTCTCTGCTTAATCTCCCAAACTGTTTTGTAAAGTTCCTTAATATTCTCAGGGATTTCTGCAATATTCTGGATGGAGCCGTTCGCTGTAATGATTTTGTCTTTCAGGCCTTCATTCCAAACACCAAGATCAACCAGGTCGCGAAGGAGATGCTTATTTACGATGATAAACTCTCCTGAAAGAACCCTGCGCGTATAAATATTACTTGTGTATGGTTCGAAGCATTCGTTGTTCCCAAGGACCTGGGAAGTCGAAGCTGTAGGCATCGGAGCAACTAGCAGCGAATTCCTGACACCATATTTAGCGACTTCTTCTTTCAGAATATCCCATTCCCAGCGATTCGTTGGAGTAACATCCCACATATCGTATTGGAAAACTCCTTTTGAAACAGGAGATCCCGGGTAAGACTCGTAATGTCCGTCGGTGATGGCAAGATCTTTAGAAGCAGTCATTGCAGCATAATAGATCGTTTCGTGAATCTCACGGTTCAGGGCCTGTGCCTCATCGCTTTCAAATGGCTGACGAAGAAGGATGAATGCATCTGCCAGACCCTGGATACCAATTCCTATCGGGCGATGGCGAAGATTGGAGCGTTCCGCTTCAGGAACAGGATAGTAATTTCTGTCGATGATCTTGTTAAGGTTTAACGTGATCTGGTAAGTAACTTCGAAAAGCTTGTTGTGGTCAAATTTACCGTCGATGATGAATCGGGGAAGTGCGATTGAAGCGAGGTTGCACACTGCTACCTCGTTCTCATCTGTATATTCAATGATCTCTGTGCAAAGGTTGGAAGACTTGATTGTTCCCAGGTTTTGCTGATTGCTTTTGCGGTTACAGGCATCTTTGTAAAGCATGTAAGGTGTACCGGTTTCAATCTGAGCTTCAAGAATAGACGACCATAGGTCACGTGCTTTTATTGTTTTACGTGCCCGACCTTCCTGCTCGTATCTTTCGTAAAGCGCTTCGAATTCATCACCCCAGCATTCTGCAAGTCCGGGTGCTTCATTAGGACAGAATAATGACCAGTCGGCTTCTGCCTCAACGCGTTTCATGAAAAGATCAGAAATCCATAACGCATAGAAAAGATCACGGGCACGCACTTCTTCTTTTCCGTGATTCTTTTTCAGATTCAGAAAATCAAAAATATCTGCATGCCAGGGTTCCAGGTAGATTGCAAACGAGCCTTTACGTTTCCCCCCGCCCTGATCTACGTAACGTGCAGTATCATTAAACACACGTAGCATTGGAACGATCCCGTTAGAAGTTCCGTTTGTCCCGCGGATATAAGAACCTGTTGCCCGAACATTGTGGATGCTAAGACCGATTCCTCCTGCGCTCTGTGAAATTTTAGCGCATTGCTTTAATGTGTCATAGATGCCGTCAATGCTATCATCCCGCATTGTTAGCAGGAAACAGCTGGACATCTGTGGTTTTGGTGTACCGGCGTTGAAAAGAGTAGGTGTAGCGTGTGTAAACCAGCGCTCCGACATCAGGTCGTAGGTTTTAATTGCCTGAGCAATGTCTTCCTTGTGAATGCCCACGGCAACGCGCATGAGCATGTGCTGCGGACGTTCCGCCACCTGGTTGTCTATCTTAAGAAGATAAGATTTCTCAAGGGTTTTGAAGCCGAAATAATCGTAACCGAAATCGCGGTCATAGATAATGGTTGAATCAAGCAGTTCTGCATTTTCCTCGATGATCGCATAAACGTCGTCCGCGATTAGTGGCGCTGCCTGGCTGGTTTTCGGATCTACATAAGTGTAAAGGTCTCTCATTGTTTCGGAGAAAGACTTACGCGTGTTCTTGTGGAGATTCGAGATAGCGATCCTTGATGCAAGTGAAGCATAATCAGGATGGCTGGTAGTTAGTGATGCAGCAGTTTCGGCAGCCAGGCTGTCAAGATCCGAAGTTGTAACGCCAGGATAAATTCCCTGGATCACCTTCATCGCAACGCTAACCGGATTAACATGCACCGGGTCTAGCCCATAACATAGTTTCTGGATCCTCGCTGTGATCTTGTCAAATTTGATGGATTCTTTGCGGCCGTCACGCTTTAGTACGTACATAGATGATTTTTTTTAAAGTTTTTGATGATAAAAGAAGAAGGTCAAAAAATCTGATCAGAAATCTTCGTCAAAACGAATGGTATTATCCTGCTTTTTACCCATTACACCAGCTTTCTGGTATTCGCCAACTTTCTTTTCGAAGAAATTGGTTTTGCCCTGAAGTGAGATCATTTCCATGAAATCAAAAGGATTGGTGACATTATAGATCCTTGTGTAACCCAGGGAAACAAGAAGGCGATCGGCCACGAATTCGATGTAGGTGCACATTTGTGATGCATTCATTCCGATAAGCGAAACCGGAAGTGCGTCTGAGACAAATTCCTGCTCAATAGACACCGCATTGATTATAATTTCCTTAACTCGTGCTTCTGATAGTTTATTGCGTAGTTGTTTATAAAGCAGGCACGCAAAATCACAATGAAGCCCTTCATCCCTCGAAATCAGCTCATTTGAAAAGCTAAGTCCTGGCATTAGTCCGCGTTTTTTCAACCAGAATACAGAGCAAAAAGAACCGGAGAAGAAAATGCCTTCAACAGCAGCGAAAGCGACAAGGCGCTCGGCAAAGCTTCCGCCACCAATCCATTTCAACGCCCATTCGGCTTTACGGGAAACGGCAGGAACGGTATCCATCGCGTGAAAAAGGTGAGCTTTCTCAGCAGTGTCTTTTATATAGGTATCAATAAGAAGAGAATAGGTTTCCGAGTGGATATTCTCTGTCATGATCTGATATCCGTAAAAGCACCGTGCTTCCGGATACTGCACTTCATTCATAAAATTGATCGCGAGGTTTTCATTAACGATCCCATCGCTTGCTGCAAAAAATGCAAGCACATGTTTGATGAAGTGTTTTTCGTCGGCAGTTAACTTGTTGTCCCAATCCTGAAGATCTCCTGAAAGATCAATTTCCTCCGCCGTCCAGAAACTTGCTTCTGCCTTTTTATACATTTCCCAAATTTCGTGGTGGCGAATGGGGAACAATACAAAACGGTCTTTATTTTCAATTAAAATAGGTTCAGTTTCAAGATCCAATGGTTGAAGGTTTTCTATCAATGTGGACGACAATGTCTCTTCCATTATTTATTTATGTATTTGATTATCAGTACTTTGCGATTTGGCCTGTGGCAAACAAGTTTTTAAAAAGCTGTGAAACTTTTTTTTGAAACCTAAACGAAAGTTGCCAGGGGAATCTTGCTTCACAAAAATCGACCGGATATGGCGAGTGCACAAATCGTTTTTGTTAACATTTGGCTGCACTTTTGAACATGAGGGCTGAAAGGCCTGTAAACATTGGCTTTTCATTAAATCAGGCCCTGGATATGTGGATTTGAATCTACATGAAATAGATTTCCAAACAGGTTATTGGCTTAATAGAATGTTAGTTACACACTTTGTAACAAAGCCTGATAAGTAATTCGGTAAAATAAATTTGCGGGACCGGATAGTTTTAAGTAAAACGTTTCGAAACGATTGAAATCACTTGTAAGGTTTTCGGCTGGACGGACTCGAGGCAAGTCCGCACAGAGGCAAGGCCCTACAGTGGCGGTTAAGACATGTTGCGCCCCGACAGCCAGGCTTCCCCGGTTTGCTCTAATTCGGCATACCATTCCTCGCCATATGCCCGGATCAATGCTTCTTTTAAGAACTTATAGACAGGCACTTTTAATTTGCTTCCACATGCACAGGCTGGCTTGCAGATATTCCATTTGTGATAGTTGAGTTCCGTATATTCTTTTTGCTCCTGAACGCGCACCGGGTACAGATGACACGAGACGGGCTTCCGGAAGGTTGTCTTTCCTGCTTTCCAGGCCAGCTCTATTCCACATCCTGCAATTCCCTTTTCGTCAAAAACTGTATAAGCGCAATGCTTATTGTCGACCAATGGTGTTACCAGATCTCCTTCATAATCAATGGTAAAGCTTCCTTCGGCCTTAATTACCGCCCGGCCTTCCTCAGTAAGAAAAGGTAAAATATTGTGTAATTCGTCCTCCATTACACCAACCTCATCTTCGCGAATTGGGGCTCCCGCATCGCCTTCGACACAACAAGCTCCTTTGCATGCATTCAGATCACACACAAACTGCTTTTCAAAAAGATCTTCGGAAACCAGCTTATCTCCAACAATTAACATGTGGTAAAGGTAAGGATTTGGGTTGAGGCTAATGATGCAAGGCTCTACTGCCTTATATGTTGCGCAACTCCTGGCGAATCAGAGCGGGATTATTCAGAAATAATTAAAACACGATCAGCTCCTGCGGGTCGATCGGCTTCCCATCATACCATAGTTCAAAATGCAAGTGTGGAGATGTACTTAATTCCCCGGAATTTCCGGTGATCGCAATCGCTTCTCCGGCTTTTACGTTTTGCCCTTCCTTTTTTAGCAAAACAGCATTGTGCTTATAAATTGAGACAAGGTCATTAGAATGCTGCACCTGGATAACGTGTCCGGTTTCACTTGTCCAGCCGGCAAAGATCACAGTACCATCGAGGGTGGTTTTTACTGCTTCATTCTTCGGCGCAACCACATCAATTCCGTAATGCCTTTCAGCAGGATTGAAAACAGTGGTGACTCTTCCTTTCAATGGCGGGAAGAAATAATAATTGCTGATAGCGCTTAACCGTGTATTCGAAAACTGGGAATTGATATCGTAACGGTCCTGCTTTTCAACTTCATCCCGGAATTTTGCTTCCTTTTCTGAAGCAGTAAGCTTTACATTACTTAGATCGGCCTTGGTTCCGCCTTTTGCATTAATTTTTTCCGGCTGCTTCTGGCCGCTGACTACTGTTCTGATATTGGCAAGAAACTCATCTTTGGCTGCTGCATTTTTTTCAAGCGAGTCCACTTTGAATGCCAGGTCCATGACATTCCGCTGCAAACTTATGTCGCTCGAATAACCTGGAATGTATTCCTTAAGCGGTGTAAATGCAATTACAAACGTGGTAAGAACGATCAACCCAATTACGATGAGTCCTACCGCGGTAAATATCCTGAGCCGTGTGAGCTTGACCGAGTATTTCTCTTCGAAAGTCTCATCATTCATCATCACCAGCCTGTACTTGTGATGAAGGTTCCTGATAATTTTCTTACGGCGAGGGCCTTCCGGCTGTTCCATGGGCGCAAGATCGGAAAAATGACGGAGGGTTTGGAAAGTGGATGCCGTAGAGCCGCATTAATCTTCGATTCCTCTATACAGCTTGTATGCTTTATGCCGCTCCTTCACGAACACTACAAGGTCATATTCTGTATCGAAGGTTTTGAAAGAGTCAGAAAGCCCGGAAAACTTGATGAAATCGTCCATATCGCTTTCATCAAGATCGATAATATGGGCAACGAGGTATCTTGTGAATAGCTCTCTTAAAAGGTCGCGTTTCGCATCTTCGGCCCGCAGTTCGGCAATTTTTCGCATGGATTTTCCTTCGCGGCTAAACTGCATATACAAATATGTGATCGGACTTTCAATAGCATTTACAACAGGTGTTCTCTGAACCTTGGTCTGTTCGGCCTTTTCCAGCTCAACAAGAATCTGGTCATAAGTTTTAGGGGCCTTGATGGAAAATGTCTTTAGTTCAAGCGGTCTTATTTCAAGAAAAACATTCAGGAAGTAATCTTCCCTTTTCACAGAATCTCCTAATAAAACTTTAGCATACTTGTAACCGGTGAGGGAAAATAATAAAGTATCTGTCGGTAAAGCGGTTATACTAAATTCACCCTTCTGATCGCAGAAGCTACCATTCTGTGTTCTGTGGTTAATCACAAAAGCATACGCTAACGGACGGCCTGAATCTTTGTCCTTTACACGTCCTTTTACCGCTACCTGTGCGGAAAGCGTATTAGCGAAAAAGCCAAGAAGAACAATAGAGAGATATTTCATCAGGAGAGCAGAACCATATTACAGCGGAATGTTTCCGTGCTTCTTACGAGGTCTTACAACCACTTTGTTTTCCAGCATCTTAAATGCTTTGATGAGCTTTACCCGTGTTTCTTCAGGGTTGATCACCTCATCAACATAACCGCGTTCGGCGGCGCTGTAAGGATTTGCAAATAATTCTGCATACTCCTTTTCTTTTTCCTGCCAGCGGGCTGCAGAATCTTCTGCTTCTTCAATCTCTTTTTTGAAGATTATTTCAGCGGCACCTTTTGCCCCCATCACAGCAATCTCAGACGATGGCCAGGCATAATTCATATCTGCCCCGATGTGTTTGGAATTCATCACATCGTAAGCGCCGCCATAAGCTTTCCTGGTAATAACGGTGATCCTTGGAACCGTTGCTTCGCTAAATGCATAAAGCAATTTCGCACCGTTGGTAATAATCGCATTCCACTCCTGGTCGGTTCCAGGCAAAAAGCCAGGCACATCTTCAAACACGAGCAGAGGAATATTAAAACAATCACAGAAACGAACGAAACGGGCTGCTTTCTGGGAGGATTTTATATCGAGCACTCCTGCCAGATAAGCCGGCTGATTGGCAACAATACCAATGCTTTTACCTGCTAGTCGTGCAAAACCAACGACCATGTTTTCAGCGAAGTTTTTGTGGACTTCGAAAAAGCTGTCTGTATCTATAACCTTATCAATTACTTCCCTGATATCGTAAGGCTGGTTGGGGTTTTCAGGAATAATGGAATTTAACGCCGGACGCAATTCATTCCCAGCTTCATAAGGAATCGAAGGTGCTTCTTCCTCACAGTTTTGGGGAATATAACTGAGCAGTTGCTTGATATCATTGATGCACTGCACTCCATTGGCGCTTGAAAAATGTGTAACACCCGATTTGGTGCTGTGTGCAGATGCGCCGCCTAATTCTTCGGAGCTCACTTCTTCATGTGTTACCGTTTTAACCACGTTTGGTCCGGTAACAAACATATAAGAGTTGTTTTCCACCATGAAAATAAAATCGGTAATGGCCGGCGAATAAACTGCTCCGCCTGCACAAGGCCCCATTATGGCGCTTATCTGAGGAATAACTCCTGAGGCTAACGTATTTCGGTAAAAAATATCAGCATAACCGCCAAGTGACACCACTCCCTCCTGAATTCTGGCTCCGCCGGAGTCGTTCAATCCTATCACTGGCGCACCATTCTGCATAGCAAGATCCATGATCCTACAGATTTTTGTGGCATGCGCTTCTGCCAATGAACCTCCGAAGACCGTAAAATCCTGGGCGAAAACATATACGAGACGACCGTGAACCGTACCGTAGCCGGTAACAACACCATCTCCATAAAACTTCTGTTTTTCAAGTCCGAAATTAACGCTACGGTGCGTTACAAGCTGCCCGATCTCCTCAAATGAGCCTTCATCCAGCAACAAGGACAAACGTTCTCTTGCAGTTAGTTTCCCTTTTTTATGCTGGGAATCAATGCGTTTTTGTCCCCCGCCAAGCAAAGCCTCTGCCTTCATCGCATCAAGCTTGCTAATCTTCTCGTCCATCCTGCTCAAATCAGGCTTTAGTCCGGTTGCTGTCGTCATAGTTCGTTTACTAATTCTTCGGTGATTTCAAGATTATGATATACCTGCTGCACGTCGTCCAGCTCCTCAAGGGCATCAATAAGGCGCATTACTTTTTTGCCGGATGAAATATCCAGGCTCACTGTTTCTTTCGGAATGCGTTGAAGGTTTGCGCTTTCTGCTTCGATCTTCATAGATTCAAGCTTGCGTTGCATCTCCCCGAACGAATCGAATGGAACGGTAACATGAAAAATATCATCCACCAATTCCACATCCGAAGCATTGGCATCGATCATTTCCATTTCAAAATCATCGGCATTGAGGTTTCCTTTGGGGATTTCAAAAATTCCAAGGTGTTCAAAAACAAAGCTAAGTGAGCCGTTGGTGCCGAGGTTTCCTCCTGACTTATTGAAAACGCTGCGAACGTCCTGAACTGTGCGGTTGAGGTTATCGGTTGCACATTCCACAAAGACGGCAATTCCGGAAGGGCCGTAACCTTCATAGGTTAATTCGGAATATGTTGCAGAATCTTTCCCTGAACCTTTATCGATTGCACGCTGAATGGTGTCTTTAGGGATGTTGGCTCCTTTAGCATTCTGAATGGCGAGTCTTAACCGTGGATTTGCATCCGGATCAGCCAGGCCTTGCTTCGCCGCAATGGTAATTTCTTTGATGACGCGGGTAAAAACCTTTCCTCTGCGTTTATCCTGGGCGCCTTTGCGATGCTTGATGTTTGCCCATTTGCTATGTCCTGACATGAAGATACCTGGTTCTGAATACTTGGTAAAAATAGAGTGAAAGGACTAAACTACAGAACGATTCGTTAATTATTCAATATTACGCAGTTCAAACTTGTATTTTGTTAATTTGGTGAAGAGAAGGAGTATGGAGAATCGAACCATTAACGTTGATCCTGAGATTTTAGTCGGTACCCCAGTGTTCTTTGGGACATGAGTACTTATAAAAAATGTGTTTGATTACCTTGAATCAGGAGAATCCATTGATGAATTCCTTGCTGATTTTGATGGTGTGCAAAAAGAACAGGTGATAATGGTTTTGGAAATGTCTCAGAAGCTTATTGAAACTGCATCTTTTATCCGCTAATCCTCGATTTAGGTAAATGGGACATATTTGTTTTGATGCAACTGTGGGGCAAGTAAAAAATAGATTACACTATTTGCGCTATTTCTTAATCAACTTTTTCTGCATTATCAGATTTCCCTTTGAATCTGCAATCTGGATCAGGTAAATTCCGGTAGTGTAGATGTCTTTTATTTTTTGATAAAAGAACCGTTCCGAAATCCGTATTTCCCGAATGCGTTCCTGTAACTCGTTGAAATAATTGATAGAGTTGCCACTCTTAAAACGATCATCGTTTAGGGCAAAACCTTTGATGATGTATTCCTTCAACCGCTGCGTTGCCCAAATTCTAAACTGTGTACCTTGTGGCGATTTTACTCGGTAACCAACTGAAATGATAACATCTAGGTTGTAGTAATGATAGGCTTTTTGCTGAAATTCGGAAATTCCGAATTTCTTCATAGTGCTATCTTCTGATAGCTCATTTTCGTCATACACATTTTTAATATGTTCATTGATAGTAAATTTTGCCTTTACCAAAAAGCAAAGCCATTTGGTCTTGGGTAAGCCAAACCGTTTCTTCTTCTAAACGAGCATCAATTTTAATGTTGCCATCGGTGTTTTGGTAAATAAGTATTTCGCCTGTGTTCATTATTGATTGCTTATTTTATTTCTTACTTGCCCAAACAACACGGTAAATGCCTTTTCTAATTTTTCTTCTGTGAATTTCATTGGTTATAAAATTTATCCTCTGCCCATTTTGCAGGATTATTAATA
>Ga0105049_10002555_pt1 | contig 21589 bp, 17 predicted proteins | sample MAT06_FD_78087 | JGI IMG/M metagenome (GOLD analysis project Ga0105049, IMG submission 78087) | Freshwater microbial communities from Lake Fryxell liftoff mats and glacier meltwater in Antarctica - MAT-06 | ecosystem: Environmental > Aquatic > Freshwater > Ice > Liftoff microbial mat | place...
ATCTGCCAAATCTTGGAAAATTACTGTGCCATTACCACTACCCGCAGCCAGAGTCTTACCGTCATTACTGAAACTGACGCTGGTTAACTCTTGCTTATCACCTTTTAAAGCAATCAGCAATGTCCCTTCTCGGTTCCAAATCCTCACTTTGTCATCACTGCTAGCCGCTAAAGTTTTACCATCAGGGCTAAAACTCACACTGATGAAACTATCGCCATCGCCTGTAAGATTATTTAGCAGATGACCGTCCCGGCTCCAAATCTTCACCGTGTTATCAATACTAGCTGAAGCGATAAGCCCTTTGGGCATGGCTCCGCTTACCGCTTTTCCATCAGGCGACCAAGCAACCCCATTTACCCGGCGACTATGACCATTTAAGGTGTATAGCAATTTACCATCTAAATTCCAGATTTTTACGGTTTTATCATCACTGGCTGAGGCTAGCAACTTACCATCGGGGCTAAAACTTACCCAATTTACTGCATCTTGATGCCCTTCCAAGGTGTTGATTAGTTTACCGTCTCGACTCCAAAGCTTTACTGTTTTATCTTTACTAGCTGAGGCAATTACTTGGCCATTAGGCGACCAAGCGACACCTAAGACGGCATCATTATGACCCTGTAAGGTGTTGAGGAGTTTACCGTCTCGATTCCAAAGCTTTACCGTTTTATCTTTACTAGCCGAGGCGATCGCTTGACCATCGGGGCTAAAACTAACTCCCCAAACTTGACCCTGATGCCCCGTGAAAGTACGGAGTAGTTTACCGTCTCGACTGAACAGTTTTACAGTTTTGTCTCGACTTGCTGCTGCTAAGGTGCGATCGCCTGGGCTAAAACTGATGCTAGTTACCCAGTCATTGTTATCGGCTTTGGGCTTTCGCAGTAACACATCGTCCAAATGCCAAAGTTTAATAGTTTTGTCCCGACTTGCAGAAGCCAAGGTGCGACCGTCTGGGCTGAAACTGACGCTATTCACCCAATTATTATGCCCTTTCAGGGTTGCCAGCAACACACCCTCAGAACTCCAAAGTTTGATTGTCTCGTCGGTACTTGCTGAAGCGATAAGCCCGTAGGGCATGGCTTTGCTTACCGTGTTACCATCATGGCTAAAACTGACGCTAGTAACTCCAGCACTATGTCCTGATAAGGTTCGCAGTAATTTACCCTTCAGATTCCACAGTTTGATTGTCTGGTCTAAACTAGCAGAGGCAATAGTTTGACCATCAGGCGACCAAGCTACACTTTTGACTGCATCCTCATGTCCCTGCAAAGTTTTGAGCAGCTTACCATCTCGACTCCACAATTTTACCGTCTTGTCAGCACTCCCGGAAGCAATGGTTTGTCCATCGGTTGACCAAGCGACAGTTAAAACTGCACCATCATGAAAGAGCAAGGTTTTGAGCAGTTTACCATCCCGACTCCATAGTTTTACTGTCTTGTCTGTACTCGCCGAGGCAATAATCTGACCATCTGGGCTGAAACTGACACTATTCACCACACCCTGGTGTCCTAATAGAGTAGCAAGCAGTTGACCCTCTCGACTCCAAAGTTTCACCGTCTTATCTTGACTGGCGGAAGCAATGATTTGACTATCTGGGCTGAAACTGACACTATTAACTACATCTTCATGCCCCGATAACGTTTTGACCAAGCTACCATCAGTACCCCAAAGTTTGATTGTAGTATCCGCACTGGCTGAGGCAATTAAAGAGCGATCAAGGCTAAATATAACACTATTTACCCCAGATATATGCCCGTCCAAGCGGTTATATTCTCTTAACCCTGAAACTGCTTGATATAGCGCTGTCTGTACTTGCTCTCTAGTATTGGAATCTACCCAAACTGTTTGTTGTAATTTTCTCCCTGCTTTTAAAGCTTCTTTTAAAGCATCAATACCTTTTTGCGATGCAAATAGGGCTTCACTAGATGCGCTGACGGTTTTTATTTCGCTATCTACTGCTGTGACTATGGAAACACTTAATCCTAATATGGCAAGAACGCAAGCAGTTAGGGCAATTTTCAGCGAACGATTTAATTGAGCTTCACTCAGCCTTTGTTTCTTTTGACTTTCTGCGAGTTTAGCTGTTAATTCTTTTTCTTTAAGTTCAGCTCGTAATTGCTCAATTTCTAACTGACTTAATTCTTCCCGCTTGTGTAACTCCCGCAATTCTGTTAATAAGTCCAAACCCTGTTGGGGATGAGGATCTACCAATTGCGATCGCTGCTCATTTTGGCTAAGTTCACTCTTAAGTCGTTCAATCTCAGCTTGACTCTGTTCTACTTTGTAGCGTAGCTGGTTAAGTTGTACCTGTAAGCTCGATTCTTGTTGTTGCAGGTAGCGAATCAAGTCTACTAAATAATCGTGAATCAGTTGATAGCGTTCTGGTATATCAGGGAATAGTACCACTAAGCCGGAGCTAACTAAAATCTCTAATACTAACTCTAATTTACTCGCATCTTCTAATTCTGCTAGCTGCGCCGCTAACTCAGCACGAGTTTTAAAAGGTCGATTGTTACTTTCATCTGTTAATAAGTATAAGACGAGTAAGGCGGCTCGTTCATTTTCTGGGCCGCAGTTTTTAATTAATTCCTTAAGATATCGCTCGATGAGTTTGTTCGGTCTATATGGCTGATATTCTTCTAGTGTAGTAATTCGCTCATCTTGAATTTGCGCTCCCACAACTTGTAATTCAATGGGGCGGACTTCTCCAAATCCTGTGGATAAATCTTCGATTAAGGCATCAATTAAAGCAGGCTCTAAATTAAACTGCGATCGCTCCGTCAATTTTTGGATAATTGCTTTGGCATATTCTGGCGAAAAGTTATTCAACTGGTAGCGAATATGCTTGTCGAGAATGTTATTATTAATCGCTTCTAGCGCCGAAAGATGTTTAAAGTCTAATAAACGGTGTAAATAATCTTCTCGCAAGGTAAGGATAACTTTAACAAAGGGTATATTCAGGCAGTCGCTAATAAATTTATCAAATTCTTGCTTTTGATTGCGATCGCTATAACCAAAGAAAAATTCTTCAAACTGGTCAAAAATTAAAACTGTGATCAGATGATTATCAGCATTTTGTTTTAGTTGTTGTAAAATTCTGAGGATGGTAATAGGTGTGGCATAGGGAAAAACTTCCGGTTCAATGGCTGCTTCTGGCATGATATCAGCGTAGATGGCAAGGGATGCGTCATTAGACATCGCCTCACTTAAGGATTTCCCTAATTCCCGTGCCCAATCGGTGTAAACTTGCAGCACGACAGGTACAGCTATTTGATCACCAATAGCTCGATTTTGCAATGCCGGAACTAAGCCCGCAGTTACAATAGAACTCTTACCTACCCCTGATTGACCGTGAATCACCGTCAATTTTCGATCAGCGCGACTAATTCTCCCAATTAAGTTATTAATATCACGCTCTCTACCAGAAGCCGCAATTTCTAAAGCAACGCTGCTACTCCCAGAAGGTGACATCAATGCTGGATTTGTCGCCTGTCTTTGGGGTTGCAAGCGTCCCGCACCGATAAAAGCCCGAAAACCGTACTGTTGCTCAACAGAACGCCGTTTCTGGCGAATGTAATATGCTTCCAAATATCGCCCTTCTTCAAAGTAGAGCGATCGCAGTGTCCGCAATAAGCGAATATAACGATGGGCATCGTATTGATGGGCACTGCTTTCTAATGCTGCGGGTAGTTCTTTTGTCGCCTTGTCTAAGTATTCACGGGCTACTTCTAACTCACCTAAATTTTGCTGTGCTTTCGCTAAAACTAAATAGTAAATTTGCCCTAACAGTAATGGAAATAAGCAGTTATAAGGGTCATTATGCTTTTGCGCCTCACCTAATTTCAGCAGTGATACGTGTGCTAGTATACTTGCTTGTACCCACCGCGACTGCTGCACAGCCACTTGCGCCAGAAAACCGTAGTCACAAGCTAATTGGATTTGACTACCATAAGTTTGATGTAACTCCAGAGACTTTTGAGCAACCGTCTGCAATTCTTGCCACTCTTGCAGATATTGCAAAACTTCAGCGAGTTGACTAATAAATCCAGCAACTATGTCTGGACGACCAGCCACCTGTAAGATAGTCAAGCACTGCTGAAAATAAGATTTAGCTGTGTACCAATGACGGCGGTTTTCGGTTTGATTTTGCTCTGCTAAACGGCAATAACATAGCCCAATATAAAATAGCAAAACTCCCTGTCGCAGAAGCAATGGAGATGGGCGATTAGGAGGCATCGGAGAAGAAAATACTCCCTGTTCTCCCCCATCTTCTCCAGTATTTTTATTCAATTTTGAATTTTGAATTTTGAATTTTGAATTGATTTCCCCCTCATCCCCTCTCTTCGCCAACTGCTGCCAAACTTGCAAGCTTTGCTGAAAATGGTTTAAAGCTGGATTAATGCGATCGCTAATATAATCATCTAGACCAAATACAAATTCTAAACTAGCGTGTAATTCTGGCTCTAAGGTAATACCACGATTGTGCAACTCTCTAATGGCAAAGTGGAGTTCGTAGCTATGTTCCCAAACTTGCTCGACAGTGAAATAATGCTTTGCAACTTGAGGAGGTTGATGTTGTGCAGTATCGGTTGCTAACACCGTCGCAAATAAAGAGTCAGTTTCCTGTTGCAAAAATTCCAGCAATGATTCAGTTGTCATCTCAAACCGAATCGGTGTCGCCGCCCAACTAGCAAAATCTGGCGCTAAATGCACCACCTTTTGCAACACTTCCTCATTCATCCACACAACCATCGGAAATGGGTGGCGTTTGCGAAATTCATCACGAATATGATTGATCGAGCTAAGTAAATCGTCAAGTCCATCTACTGACTCTAAACCCAAAATCATCAACGCCGAGGGCGGATTTTCTTTCGTTAGCAGTTGTAAATGAATACTTGTGTAAAGGCTTCTAGCATTATGCGACAGAACTACCTTTTGAATTCGGTGTACTCCTGAAGAGAGTTCTTCGAGTCGTTGCAGCATTCGCTCTTGCAAAACTCGATAATTACAGCACACCAAAACCAGGGAGAATTGACCGTTAGAAAGGGTAATTGCTCTCCCCAAACTTCGTAGAGCAAGCTCATTAGCTGCTCTTATATCTGCTTGTGGGTGTCGTTCAACCATGATTTAAATTTTTCCGTCTCTGCTAAAACTGGGTTGACGGCAAACCAAGCTCCCTGATGATCGCGGTATTCAAATATAAATAAACTTCGCAATAGAGCGTGGTATTGTATATCACCTCTAACTCTCTGCTGTTGCACCACCTGAAAGATTAATTCCCACTCATGAGAATCGATGGCGTTGGCTCGGTAATCCCGTTGTCTTTGAATCACCAATTCTACACAATCCCGCTCAAATGGTGGATCTTGTTCTCGCAGACAGTCATACAGTAACCCTAGCAAGTCGCGTACATGACCACCACTAATCAGGCACAATCGATCTAAGGTTTCCCGACTATCAAACACCTCTGTAATTAAGCCTAACCGATCGCTAGGCAGAATGTCTGGAAAAGCTCTAGCTAGCACCATTTGCTGCATCATTGCTAGCCCTTGGGTGAAAATCTCCCCAGAGCGCAAACGTACAGGGATCATCGGTAACATTTTTGGGGCGACTCCTCCCCCTAAACGATGCTGAAGTTCGGCGCTATCGTTGGAGAAAGTCAGGGCTAAGGGAATAGTATAGACTACATGACAATTTAGTTTGCGTAACTGTTCACCCCGCTCAATAAATAAGTATTCTGGTAGCGATCGCCCCGATGGTAAAGGTCGAATTGCGACTCTATCCAAGTTATCAACAATGACTACCAGTCCTTTTTTACCCCTGGTTTTCAGTTCCTTGGTAGCACGTTCTAGCAATTCTTGATTAATTGATTGTAAAATATTTGCTGTTCGCGGTTCTAGATAATCTCTTAAGCGCCGCCGCAATTGGGGACTTTCTTTAGTTTTAGCTGTAATTTTGGCAATCCCCACAGACAACTCTGCTTCTACCCCTAAATCAATTGGTGTCTGCAAAAAATCCACAATTTCACCAAACAACTTGGTAAAGTAGGTAGGTTTGAGCCTGATTTTCATGGCTTCTAGGCTTTCACTCACCTGGCCAGCGATCGCCAACAAAATATCAGTCACATCCACATCTGCCATTTCTAAGACATGGGTAGACTCAAAGTAAACTACATGAAATTGCTGCACTTCTAATTCAGCTTTGAGCCGCAACAACTCCGTTGATTTTCCACAACCGAGATGTCCTGTAAATAGTTGACAGGTTGGGGCATCCGGCGATATTTTAGCGATCGTGCGCTGCAAAGCCTCGATAATTTTGCCACCCCGCACCGCAGCAAAATCGATATAGTATCTGCGATCGCTGGCATTTCCTATAATTAGAGGTCTGCTCGGATTGCAAGCCTGATAAAATCTTTCTAAATCTAGGAGCATAACTAATCGAGTTCACTCAGGAATAGGGATGACAAAATCTACTAACTAAATATATTGGTTTTATAGCGGTTCTCAGTTGAGTGAAGTACAAGAACCCCACCCCCAACCCCCTCCCCGCAAGCGAAGAGGGGGCTATGATGTACCTCTTATGATTAGGAAAAGCTATAGGGAATTGAACCCTTAATTGTAAGTACAGTAAGTACATCTCACCTAAACTACTAACTAAACTAGCAGCATTCAAGATAATTGTTCATATATAAGTTATGTGTAGCACATCGTAATGCTGATATTTGATTTTAAGTAAGCATAAATACTAATATAAGTACAATTAGAAAAAATTCCTTATCTTAAATAAGGTACTCTTATGAATATTAAAAATATCCAACACAAAAAAAGGTACTGTTAAGTACAATTTTCTAGTGTTTTTGAATATAGAGTTTTGTTACAGCAATTTTGAGCTTAATATCGTTGCTAAATCATGATCTTGTTGATGAAAAAGATCCTTTTGTTAGTGAAAAAGATCCTTTTGTCAATGAAACAGATCCTTTTGTTAGTGAAAACTATGATTTTGTCAATGAAACAAATCCTTTTGTTAATGAAAACCATGATTTTGTTGATGAAAAAGATCCTTTTGTTAATGAAAACCATGATTTTGTTAATGAAACAGATCCTTTTGTTAATGAAAACCATGATTTTGTCAATGAAACAGATCCTTTTGTTAATGAAAACCATGATTTTGTTAATGAAAACCATGATTTTGCTGATGAAAACTATGATTTTAGTAACAACAGCTATTGCATTCAGGGTAACGACCTCTGAAAAACGGGAAGTAATCTACAATCCCATTGAGTATAAAATAACGCGATCGTGCAGCTTATCAGGCAAAATATGCTTTAGCACAGCTCCAAGTTTGGCATCTTGTCCAACAAGATAGCGTGTCTTAGGTTGTTTTGCAGTGAGCGCATGGAGAACAGCCTGAGCAACAATATCCGCAGAAATTCCCTTAGATGCGAACATCTGCATTTTCTTACGGACAATATTCATCGCCTGTCCGTAGAGATTTTGTGCCGTTTGGGGTAGATCGTGCTGTGCTATTTCAGATTGACTTAGGGACTTTTCCCAGATTGGAGTAGCGATCGCACCAGGTTCAATAATTGAAACAGAGATTCCCCAAGGTCGTAACTCCATCCGCATCACATCAGTGAGTGCTTCCAATGCAAATTTTGACGCATTGTAAGCTCCCAAGAACGGCGTCGGGCTTCTACCAGCAATAGAACCCATATTGACAATTCGACCCCGATCTTGGCGTAATAGACCAAGAAATGCTTGTGTCACTGCTAATTGCCCGGTCACATTAACCAGCATCTGGTATTGAAATTCTGCGATCGCTAATAATTCTAAGGGGCCAGGAACAGCAATTCCGGCATTATTCACTAAACCTAAAATCCCCGCACCACCGACTGCATTTGTTACCTGATCAACAGCAGATGCGATCGATTCAGCGTCAGTAACATCTAAAAAAATCGGAATCAGCCTTTGTGACCCTTTCTGTTTAAGTGTTTGAGCATCAATATCTTGACGCACACCAGCAAAAACAGAGAAGCCCAACTGGTCTAAAAGCAAAGCACACGCCTGACCAATTCCTGTTGATGCTCCTGTCACCACTACTGTGCGTTGATTTCCTGCAACCATTAACTCTCTCCTTATTATGATGAAATTACTGAAATTTCAAATTTGAATTAGTATCAATCTCTGCAAGTACCAGCGCGAAGACAATCTTCGGTTTGGTCATCTCTAGCCGATATTTGCCACGGAAATTTATCGAACTGAGAATTAGGGCTGTAAACGACTAGAGCAGTTATTATGGGAAGCTGGTCTTCGACAATTGACACGTCACTACTATAAGTGTTGCCTAATTGAGCATTGTATAAATAGACAGGCAATGCCATCAGTCCAATGCAAATTGTCCGATTCATAAAACCTCAGCTAAAAATTTCCGATTACGCTATGTATAGATACCACCTTGATGAACCGGATTTCCAAAACTGAGTATTGTATGATGTTGTGTCAATTTACTCAGCGCTACTAGCCGCAGAGACGTAACTTCTAAATTAGCGGTTCCACCCTTTTTTAGGTTAGGCATTGTCTACAAGATGGCTCCCTACTAATTTATGCAGATGCAACCCGAAAAAACAGGACAAAAAACCCACAGCACTCAAAAACATATCTTGCTAGCTCCATTCCCCGGATAAAATAGTTAACAAATGTTGCCTACTAGCTGACTCATGACGCCTTCACAAGACGTAGATACTGTAAACTTTCCCAACCTCGATCCTGAAGGGTATGGCGACTCAGATACCGATCCTCTTAATGAGTTGCCAGATGAAGTCGAAATGTCCCTTTTCGACCACTTAGAAGAGTTGCGGCAGCGCATTTTCTATTCGCTGATTGCCGTAGCGGTGGGTATTATTGGCTGTTTCTTTGCCGTTAAGCCGATTGTCCAGCTACTTGAGGTTCCCGCACAAGGAGTAAAATTTCTCCAACTTGCACCCGGAGAATATTTCTTTGTCTCCCTCAAAGTTGCAGCCTACACTGGCTTCGTACTTACTAGTCCTTTCATTCTTTACCAGATTATCCAGTTTGTGCTTCCAGGACTGACTCGCCGTGAACGCCGTTTAGTGGGGCCTGTGGTTTTGGGTTCGACTGTGCTGTTTGCTGCTGGGTTAGTATTTGCCTATTTACTCCTGATTCCCGCAGCTTTGAATTTTTTCATTAGCTACGGAGCAGATGTAGTTGAACAAATTTGGTCAATTGATAAATATTTTGAATTTGTCCTGCTCCTGTTATTCAGCACTGGTTTAGCATTTCAAATTCCGATCATCCAACTGTTGCTCGGTAATTTGAATATTGTCTCGTCAGAACGAATGGTTTCTGGTTGGCGTTACGTGATTATGGGAGCAGTGGTTTTAGGAGCCGTGCTTACACCTTCTACTGACCCCTTAACTCAAAGTCTTTTAGCGGGAGCAGTTTTAGGGCTTTATTTCGGTGGTGTTGGACTGGTTAAGCTCACAGGTAAATAACATAGAAAATAGGTAAAAAGATTTTCATACTGGGTTTTTGACTAAATTTTTACTCAAACCGCGATCGCCTTTATCGTATCTGCCGACTAGCCACTTACAAACAAAGAAATTGAATGTCCTCTGCGATATGCAGTAATTGCGGGATGTACCAGCTATGGTACGTACTTCTAGCGATTAGATAATCGAGATTTAAGCTGATCAAAGAAATGTACAATGCACTGACCTAAATGCTCAATCGAAATACTGAGCGGTTCAAAATGCGACCCTTCTAGCTCTTTATATAAGGGTTGGAAAGATTTATGTTTAATCTGTTCTACCATGAACACTACGTCATCTTCAGCTATAGAATCCAAGTTAAAAGAAATGACACCCGTTAAATTGAAGAGTTCTGTACTAGATCCAATTAAACATTCAGTTTGTTTTTGATTTGGATTAGCTAGAGAATTCGATATTCTCCAGCCCGATCTCAGAATTCTAACTGTATTACTGATTTCAGGTGCAAGTAGAATAGAGGGCTGATCTTTAATCAAAAACTGATTAACCGATTCTGTTTTAGGTAATAACTGGTTAATAACTCCTTGAGATATTTGCTGCACAGATTCTATTGAAGCTATCTGTTTAATAGCTTCAATAGAATCTTTTTTGTCTAAGCATTGCCGAAGAATTTGCGATCGCCTCGTTGGTTCATTGCTCGAAATTTCTAAAAGAATAATGTATTTACATCCGAGACTATGACCAAGCCATAAGTAATTAGCAGGATTGGAATATGTATCTATAACATTATCAGGTTTATTCTCTTGTTTTAAGGTTTTAACAATCTCAGTTTTAAGAAGATATTGCTCTTTGAGTAAGCCAAAAGAAACCTCCCAGTGATTGAATTGAAGGGGATTTAGAGGAAATTGATATAAAATCAGTGAATATCCTTGATCAAATAGATATTGATGTAGATATTTATATGACCACGCAGGAAAAGAACCAAAAATAAAGCTACCAATAAATTGAATGATTCCTTTAGGATTTGGATGTAGCGCTACTTGACTATTGGATAGCTTTCTAAAGCTTAGTTCAGTATTTTGCAACATATACTTAATATTTTTAATTTTATATATAGCGGTTCTCAGTTGAGTGAGGTACAAGAACCCCACCCCCAACCCCCTCCCCGCTCTTCGATAGGGGGCTATGATGTACATCATGTGATTAGGAAACGCTATAGACCACAATAGTATTACGTGGAAGTTGTCTCACCTTAATTCGTAATTCGTAATTAAACCGATAGCGCAGTATTAGCGAGTATTTGAGGCTCGGAATCAGAGTTACCGACTTCTAAAGGTTATACCGTTATGGGTGGGGTCTAAATCCCGATCTATAACGTAATTACAAATTACGAGTTTTTAATGTATACCAAAGCTCAGAATTAGGTTAACAATTATCCAATAGAGTTAACTATTTGGGCCTAAATCAAATAAACTTTTTCCATTAGCAAGAGGCAATACATAAGCTATCTCACCTAGCTCGGCTTTCTCTGTCCCAAAAAATGTACCTCGATGCTCAGGAGTGATTAGCAATTGAGTTGTTTTTGGAGTTGATACGGAACTAATGGATATCTCGACATAACCCCGCAACTCAAAATTTGCCTCTTCTCGAAGTTTTTTATTAGTAGCATCCGGTTGCAGAATAAATAAGCCTGTATCATTAGCATTGATAGGAAATGTAAAGCGTGATTTCTGTATACCTCCTGCGCCCTCAAAAACACTGCTTACAAGGCCATCTACACCAGTGGTATCCAAAACGGTGAGGATTTTTTTAGGATCTAGTCCGGGCGTTCTGGTTGTAACTACAAGGGAGAGAAATACGAGTTCATTAGTGACATTGGCAATCGTAAGAAAATAGCCTTGGAGAACTTTTCTCGCTAGTGGGCTAAGTTCAGGTTCTTTATCTGTAAGCTTTTTTGGAAGTTGAGGCTTAAGAAGAATTTCAAATGTTGAGATAAAAGCCATTTGTTTTTTCCTTGAAAACGTGTATTTTTTCTTACTTTACCAATAAGTAAAAGGATTGTACAGGATGTTATGGTATTTTTTATTCAAAAATACTATAATTACTCAGAATTTTATTAATGTTAATACAATAATCGGTTATAATATCCATTCCGAAGAACGTTCACCCAAATCTAGAGGAATGCTAACGGCTTTGCCGAGCCGGGGGCGATCGCGGGTTTGGGTAATAAATGTTTGTACTTGTGTTGACCCACCCAAGGCATGAAGATAATTAGCAATGCTATCAAGATGCTCTTGGTACTCCGTCTCGCTCAAGGGAAAAGAAGCTTGCTCCAAGTATTTCCACATTACTTGCAAAAATATCTTTCCCTGTGCCCGCCGAAGCTGGACATCGTAAGAATATCCCCACTTATCAAGCAACATCTGACGTAATTCCTGTCCTGTCATAGCTTTTCTCAATCAGATTTTACATTTAGTTATGATGTTAAGTTCCGTGACTCCAGTATGATAAGGATATAAAGAAATGTAATGCTAACAGAAAAGATGCTTTATATATCTTGGAACAAGCAAGTATGGCATCATTGTGAGCGCTAGCATTTCGACTTAGACAAGAGTTCCTCAAGTACAGTACTTTTGTCAAAATGCTTAACAAAATACACAAAGAGCGCGTAGATTATGGCTCAATTTTCTGAATCAGCAGACGTGCCCGATATGGGGCGTCGTCAGTTCATGAATCTGCTCACTTTTGGGACTGTCACTGGAGTGGCTCTGGGTGCATTGTATCCCGTTGTCAACTACTTTATTCCACCCGCAACTGGTGGTGCTGGTGGCGGTGTAACAGCAAAAGACGAGCTAGGTAACGATGTTAGCGTCGCTAAATTTCTAGAAAACCGGAATGCAGGCGATCGCAACCTAGTCCAAGGGCTAAAGGGAGATCCCACATATATTGTGGTAGACAGCAAAGAGGCGATCAAAGATTATGGCATTAACGCCATCTGTACCCACTTAGGTTGTGTCGTCCCCTGGAACATTGCAGAGAATAAGTTTAAATGTCCTTGTCATGGTTCCCAGTATGACGAAACTGGTAAGGTTGTTCGCGGCCCAGCACCCCTATCTTTGCCTTTGGCGCATACCAATGTAAGCGACGACAAAATCGTTTTGACCCCTTGGACTGAAACCGACTTCCGCTCAGGTGATGCACCTTGGTGGAGTTAATGAGTGCTGAGTGCTGAGTAAGGGAGTGAGGGAGTGAGGGAGTGAAGGAGTAAGGAAGAAATAATCATGCCCCATGCCCCATGCCCCATGCCCCATGCCCCATGCCCAATGACTAATGACTAATTCAATCGTTGCCCTTATTAGAGATGAGAAATGTTTTCTTAAGAGCGAGGTTAACTCGCACTGCTAGAGCGATCGTCAAAACATTGCTCATAGCGATCGCTACTGTGACATTTTACTTCACCAGCGACCTAGCCCTTCCTCAATCAGCTGCCGCCTATCCCTTTTGGGCACAGCAAACCTATCCCGAAACCCCCCGCGAACCAACCGGGCGGATTGTTTGTGCCAACTGTCACCTAGCAGCCAAGCCGGCAGAAGTGGAAGTTCCCCAATCGGTGCTACCTGACACTGTATTCAAAGCTGTGGTGAAAATTCCCTACGATCTTAGCGCCCAGCAAGTTGCTGCCGATGGTTCTAAGGTTGGCTTGAACGTCGGTGCTGTACTGATGCTACCTGAAGGCTTTAAGATTGCTCCCGAAGACCGTCTTTCCGAGGAACTTAAAAAAGAAGTTGGCGACACTTACTTCCTACCCTACAGCGAAGACAAAGAAAACATCGTCCTCGTCGGCCCTATACCCGGTGAACAGTATCAGGAAATAATTTTCCCAGTTCTTTCTCCCAACCCTGCAACCGACAAAAACATCCACTTCGGTAAATATTCAGTTCACTTAGGTGCTAACCGGGGACGTGGACAAGTTTATCCTACTGGCGAAAAGAGCAACAATACAGTTTACAACGCTTCTGCAACTGGCACAATTAGCAAAATTGCCAAAGAGGAAGATGGAGACGGTAACGTTAAATATCTAGTCAGTATCCAACCTGAATCTGGTGATGTTGTCGTTGATCCGATTCCTTTGGGGCCAGAATTGATTGTTTCCGAAGGGCAAACAGTTAAGACTGGTGATGCTTTGACCAACAACCCGAACGTAGTCGGTGGATTCGGTCAACAAGATGCAGAAATCGTATTGCAAGACGCCTCTAGAGTTCAATGGATGATTGCGTTCATTGCTCTTGTAATGTTAGCCCAAGTTATGCTTGTGCTGAAGAAGAAGCAGGTTGAAAAAGTTCAAGCTGCTGAAATGAATTTCTAAATTCTTTGCTAAATCATTACTTACGAGACAGGCAACAAGCCTGTCTTTTTTATATGTTATGGTTCCAAGCCTGTATATAAAGCTCACAGGTTTATATTCAATTAGCTTTAAAACAATTCGCAATTCGCAATTATGTTTTGTAACGGGGATTTAACCCCGACACAAAACGTGCTGCCTATAGAGGCAGGGGACTTAAACCCCCAAAGTTTGTTAATAAGTATATCTACTTAATCAAAAAAATCTTATATTAACTTCTAGTCTTTTTTTATGGAATCTGTTATAGTTTAGTTGTAAGTTATAACAGTTGTTATAACAAAACATAACTTCTCAGATCAAATTTATAGTGTCTAAGTATTGTATTTGAATACTTAGTATCTTCCTACTTAGGAATTAGCTCATGGCTGTAAAAAGTTATCCCTTAACTCATGCAAAGGTAGGAAATCAAGATGGATTTCGCTTACCTCGTACATTCTATAAGGATTATCCCCATTTAGCTAATGCTTCAGGACATATTGAAGTGCTATCTCATAACACATTTTTAGTTCGATTGGAAACCGATAATGTTGATGAAGCTGATGAAGACGAAGGTATTATGATGAGCCTTTTTCTTGACTTTCTGATGAAAGATGCTGTGCAGAACCCTTCTAAACTCGTTCCTTATACCCAAGAAATGAGCGATGAAATGGATGATTTACTGGCTGATGTAGTTATAGATTAATGGCTGCATTTACTTGTAATGGTTGGCAGATTTTTTTCTACCCATTGTTCGTTAAACAATGGGTAGAATTGCGTAATAGGGTTCGTGTTTTAAAAAATGAGTTACCTAAAGAAGAATTTATCAAACATTCAGATGTCAAATTCTTAAAAGCATTGAATATTGGCATTAAAGAAAAAATTCCTCAAGACCCTTTTGCTAGTCATTTTGCTTTGCAAAAACCATTACAAAAGTATAGTCGTCTAAAAAAAATGGGGCTACCTGAACGATATAGATTATTTTTTAGAGCATTCAAAAAACCAAAAATCATTATTATTCTTTGGTTAGGTTTTCCTCGAAAGGAAGGCGATAAAAAAGATTGTTATCAAATTTTTAGCAAAAAAGTAGAGAATGGGGATTTTCCTAAAAGTATTGATAATCTGCTTGCAGAATGTGAGTTAGAAGATTCTGATGATAAAAACAAAGATTAAGCAGCGATTAAATACAGCTAACATTAGCGAAACTTAAAGCACTCGTCAAATAATTAGCAAAGAAACTGTTGAGCATTATCTATAAGGTAATAATTGTCATGGCTGGCCTATTGTTAAACAACCACAGTTGAGTGTGATTTATGCACTATGCCACCAGTAACTTTTGAAGTGAGACATTATCACCAGCGATGTCTACGACGGGCTATTCGGCGTCGCACCAGTTTTTCTTTATCTTATCTGGAAGCAGGGCAAACGCATCTTGTCAACAAGAGCCTCTAAATGACTTGCTACCGTAAATCAAGTCTTCCAGCTTATATCTCATTGAAAGAATAATTTAATTACACATTATCACCAGCGATGTCTACGACGGGCTATTCGGCGTCGCACCAGTTTTTCTTTATCTTATCTGGAAGCAGGGCAAACGCATCTTGTCAACAAGAGTCTCTAAATGACTTACTACCGTAAATCAAGTCTTCCAGCTTATATCGAACTCAGGTTGTAATTTAATTACAAAAATGGAAGCGCCCAATATTTCTCATCAGATGCTCAATAAAATATTACTTGACATATTTTTGTAACTTCATTACAGTTACTGTGAGTAGAGATTAATTTTGTATTCAATATTTTGCTTTTAAAAACTGCGTATTATACCATAATTTATCGCATTTCAACTATTAATTAAAATTTCCATAATTGCTCTATTTATACCTTGCCAGTAAGTCTTAATTATGCTAATTTATTAATAATAATTATCATTAGCAAATGAGGTGTTTTTGAATACATCCCTTTTAGCAAAATATTTTTAAACTAGAAGTTTAAGTCCATACAAACAAAGTATGTATGGATAGGCTATATGTAAGTCCATAAATATGGACTCTATTTAGCGTTCATTTCCAGTTACTAAATGTTTTTTCTGATTGGGATGCTTCCGGCTTTTGTATCTTTTAAGGATAAAAAGTCAAAAAAATGCCTCTGATGCTGATGGTTGCTGGTATTTTTTGTCATACTAAACCAACTTTGGCGAAGTTTTACCAGTTTCTATGCAGCTCAGAAGCAAAAAATTAATAAGTAACGCCCATTATATGACAAAATCCAAACATTTTGATGCCGAACCACATCGGCATAATATTCTCCTGAAATTATGGTGGAAGTTGGGGTGTGCTGGTATTGCTGTACCTAATATGAAAGCGCTTATGCAGCATGGAAGACTTCTTAAGTTAGAGCTTACCATTGCCCTTCCCCCCAAATTATTGAAGTACGGTTGGGGCAAAGAGCAACATCTCGAAGCCTCATTAGAGAAAGTTTCGGACTGTAAGGTAAAAGTGCTGCTAGTAGCATCTCAGCCAAATAGCTCAACTCAGTAGGATACATAATTAATTTTCCAGAGGGTGAGCAATACACCCTCTTTTTAATATCTAGTACCTACAACTTAAAATTAGGGTTAAATTGAATCTAGCCCTAGTTGAGTTGAGGTATCCGACTATGACAGCCTCAGTAGAATATATCGCCGTTACGCCGATTGAGTACCCAGATGAGGACGGTAAGCCGATGGCTGAAGGTGATATCCAGTGCAGTTACTTGACTTATGCAAGAAATGCGCTACGGATTTATTTTCAAAATCACCCAGATGTATACGTCGCTGGTAATCTATTTATTTACTACGAAAAAGGTTATCCAGAATCGGTTGTCGCACCAGATGTATTTGTGGTCTTTGGAGTGGAAAACCGTGACAGATGCTCTTACAAAACCTGGGAAGAAAATAATCAAACCCCAGATTTTGTCCTAGAGATTACCTCAAAAAGTACCCGCAGCAAAGACCAAGGTGCAAAAAAAGGAATTTACGCCTTTCTCGGAGTGCGTGAATATTTCCAATATGACCCTACAGGCGATTATCTCAATCCCCAACTCCAGGGTTTACACTTGGTCGATGGGAATTATTTCCCAGTGGCAACTAATACCTTGCCAGATGGTACAGTATCGCTACCCAGTGAAGTTTTGGGGCTAGAGTTGCGCTTAGAAGCAGGAAAACTACGTTTTTACAATCCAGCTAGGAATCAAACACTCCTAAATCATGAAGAGGAAGCAGTTGCAAGACAAGCCGCAGAAGAGAAAGCGCAAAGATTAGCTGCTAAACTTCGAGAATTAAATATTGATCCAGATAGCCTTTAGCTAAAGCCGGCAGTGTTAATAAAATAATAAGTAAGTGGGTCAAATTAAATATAAAACCTCACCCTGCCTCCGGCTTCCCTCTCCGAACTCACGGAGAGGGATTGAGGGTGAGGTTTGATCTTATATAGGGTGAGCAATGCCCACCCTACTGCTGTTGATTATCTTTTGTGAAGACTATAGCGGACGGTAGACGCGATAGTTAATTTCGGGGAAAATATTATCCATTAACTCGACTTTTTCTAGCCAACCACTGTCAACCTTGCCGACTTTAACATCTTCGTAGAGCTTATTAAAGCGCATCAGGTGCGATCGCGTCCGTCTAACTGCATAGGGTACCATTGTTCCCGTCCGCATAATAAATGCCCAGTCAGAAGATTGTGCTAATAACAACTCCCGCGCCGCTTGGTTAAGCGCTTTCCACTGCAACTCATCCTCTGGTTCTAGGTGCGAAATTTCAATCATCCGTTCAGCAGCTTTGTGCAAATGCGGATAAACCCACGCATTCGTTTCGTTCAACCAATACTCGTGGAAACCCTTGAAACCCCAACTCGACTGCGAAGGGCGACAGACTTGCTGAGTTGGCTGATCCCGCAAATAGTCTGCTAAATGGGTCATTTGATATGTCCCTTGGTCATACCATGACTTGCGGAATAGGTAATCAATAAACCAGGGGCCTTCATACCACCAATGTCCAAATAACTCTGCGTCATAAGGCGAAACGATAATTGGCGGCCGCTGCATTATACCATAGAGATGCTCAGATTGCTGCTCTCGGTTATACATAAAGTTAGCAGCGTGTTCTGCTGCCTTTTCCTTAGCCCAATAAGGATCATAGAGCGCCTTATCTGATAGACCTAAACCACGTCCAGTAATTTTGTGATACTTAATGCCCGTATTTTTGCGCTGACCATTGGGCATGATGTAGGGCTTGATATACTCATATTCTGCTTCCCAGCCCAAATCTTTGTAAAATTCCCGATATTCCGCCGCCCCAGGATAGCCTACCTCAGAAGACCATACTTGTTGGGACGATTCCTGATCTCGACCAAAGACAGCAACACCAGTTTCTGTATAAATTGGGGCATAAGTGCCAAAGCGCGGACGGGGACGGGCGTAAAGGATGCCATGCCCATCAGTGAGGAAGTAGCGTAACCCAGCATCAGCTAGCATCCGGTCTAAACCTTCATAGTAGGCACATTCCGGCAACCAAATGCCTCTGGGTGCTTGTCCAAAAGTTTGTTCGTAATGTTCGCAGGCTACTTGAATTTGCGCCCACACCGCCTCTGGATACATTTTCATCAACGGCAAATAGCCGTGAGTAGCGCCGCAAGTGATGATTTCCAGGTTGTTACTGTCTTGGAACTGCTTAAAAGCTGTCACCAAGTCACCTTGATTGCGTTCCCATATCTGACGCGCTTCTTTAAACTCAGTAATGTAATGTTCGGCTAAATAACGAAGATGTCCGTTACTGACATTATGTTCTGCTTCTAGTTGTATAAGTTCTTCTAGTTGGGCTAAGTGTGCTTCATAGCGTTCTTGAAGCAGAGGATCACGAAGCATCGACACTAAAGGTGGTGTCATACTCATGGTGATTTTAAAGTCGATACCGTCTCGCTTTAAGCCTTCAAATACTTTCAATAAGGGGATGTAAGTTTCTGTAATGGCTTCATAGAGCCATTCTTCCTCCAGCACGTAGTCACTTTCCGGGTGACGAACGAAGGGCAGATGTGCATGGAGTACAAGCGCGACGTAGCCGATAGTCATAGTAATTTTGGGGTGATACTTATAAGTTGAAGGTCGAGAGGTTGGGTTGAAATTAACAATATTTTAAGACTTTATCGGGATCGTAAGGTAGATTTATAGCAGTTTCAATTGAGTTAAAATGGATTTTCTATCTGACACCGTTGCCTTATCGCGGATGCAGTTTGCATTGACGGCGATCTTTCATATGCTATGGCCTGTTCTCACCACTGGGATGGGGATTTATCTGGTCATCGTCGAAGGAATGTGGCTAAAAACACGCAATCCCGATTACTATCACCATGCTCGTTTCTGGGCAAAGCTATATGTGTTGAATTTTGGCATTGGTGTAGCATCTGGCTTACCGATGGAGTTTCAATTTGGTACGAACTGGGCACCATTTTCCGAAGCAGTAGGCGACTTTTTTGGTAGTATTTTGGGCTTTGAAAGCGCTATGGCGTTTATGCTAGAAGCCGGATTTCTGGGGATTATGCTGTTTGGCTGGGAACGGGTAAACCCAGTGATTCACTATTTCGCTACGATTATGGTTGCCTTTGGCGCAAACCTATCTACTTTCTGGATTTTAGTGGCCAACTCTTGGTTGCAGACTCCAACAGGCGGAGAAATGGTAAACGGGAAGTTTGTTGTAGATGATTACTTTCAGGCAATCTTAAATCCCTTCATGCTCAACAGCGTCTCGCATATGTTTTTGGCGACGCTGGAAACTTCTCTGTTTGTGATTGGGGGAATTAGCGCCTGGTATATTCTCAATAACCGTCATCAGGCTTTCTTTGCCCGATCGCTCAAAATTGCCTTGGCAACTGCGATCGCTGTAACCCCATTACAAATCTATGTCGGACACCTCAGCGCTGAACAGGTAGCTGAGTATCAACCTACCAAACTCGCCGCAATGGAAGCTAAGTGGGAAACTAGTCCCGCCGGACAGCCCGCGCCCTGGACTGTGGTGGCATTACCCAATAATCAGACTGAGCAGAACGACTGGGAAATCTCAATTCCCAACGGCTTAGGCTACATTTTGGAATTCAAAAAAAATCTGTCTAAACCCGTTCTCGGACTGAAACATTGGCAGCCTGAAGATCGCCCCCGGATGGTGGGTTTGATTTATTACGCCTTTCGCATCATGAGCGGCATTGGCTTCTTCTTAGCTGGATTGATGGGTCTTAGTGTGATTCAGTGGTTGCGGGGTAAACTCTCATCAGAGGCGATCGCTCAACAGAAATGGCTACTGCGAATCTGGATTTTCGCGGCTCCACTGGGCTATATTGCCGTCGAATCGGGCTGGATTGTGCGTTGCGTTGGGCGACAACCTTGGGTGGTTTACGGGCAAATTCGCACGGCAGATGGAGCTTCCCATCTACCTGCTAGTGAGGTTTTAACATCCCTGGTGATTTTTGCTGGAATTTATACAGCCCTGTTTATTTGTACCTTATTCTTTGGTAGTCGGATCATTCGTCAAGGCCCCAATCTGGAGCTTCCGGTTCCAGGTATTGACACTCAACCTGCGGTAGAAACTACTCCGGCTGAATTTGTTCCAGATCAACGTCCTGTTGAAGCACAGCAATAGTACTCAACACGGGCTAAACGCCCCGCTACCGCTAACAACACTCAGTAAGGTAATTGTATGGAGAATCTAGAACACTTTTTAGCGCAGGTCTGGTTTGTCATCTTGGCTCTGTTTTTATTTCTCTACGTCATGTTAGACGGGTTTGATCTAGGCGTAGGCATCCTGTCGCTAACTAGTTCCAATGAGGAGCGACGCGACATCTTAATGACGAGTTTGGGTAATATTTGGGATGCAAATGAAACTTGGTTGGTATTAATGGGAGGTGCGTTGTTTGGGGCATTTCCTCTCGCTTATGGCACCATTCTGAATGCGCTCTACATTCCCATTTTTGGCATGATCTTTGGCTTGATTTTTCGGGCTGTGGCCTTTGAGTTTCGAGAGCATTCTACGAACAAAACGTTTTGGAATGTGGCCTTTGGAGTCGGTAGTTTCATGGCGGCGCTGTTTCAAGGATTTGCCTTGGGCAGCATTTTGGAAGGCATTACGGTGGATAAATCGGGTCACTTTATCGGCGGGATGTGGGACTGGCTTGATTGGCGATCGCTCTTGGTTGCCTTGACATTAATCCAGGGTTATGTGTTGATTGGCTCCACTTATCTGATCTTAAAAACTGAGGGAGAACTGCAAACGTCTCATTACCGCACAGCCAAACTCGCTGCCTGGACAACGCTTTTAGGTGCTATCTTAATCACCATCGCCACCCCTGTTGTCTATGAAAATGCCAGGGCAAAGTTATTTCACCAGCCAGAAGTATATCTATTTTCACTCATTCCAGTGCTAGGCGTGCTGCTGATTGGGCTATTGATTAGAAGCCTGAACCGGAAAGCAGAAACTACTCCCCTCGTTTGGACGGTACTACTCTTTCTACTCACCTTTGTCGGATTAGGATTAGTTGTTTTTCCCTATATCATCCCCTCAAGCATCACCATTTATCAGGCAGCCGCAGCACCTAGTGCATTAGTCTTCATGATTATCTTCATTGGCTTTCTGATTCCCATTATGTTGTTCTACAACATCTACAATTACATTGTGTTTCGAG
>Ga0105049_10002557_pt1 | contig 21564 bp, 18 predicted proteins | sample MAT06_FD_78087 | JGI IMG/M metagenome (GOLD analysis project Ga0105049, IMG submission 78087) | Freshwater microbial communities from Lake Fryxell liftoff mats and glacier meltwater in Antarctica - MAT-06 | ecosystem: Environmental > Aquatic > Freshwater > Ice > Liftoff microbial mat | place...
TCCGACGCTCCTGCTCCTGATCGCGATGGTGGCGGCATTCCAGCCGAGCCTGGGCGTCGTGACGGTGACGATCGGTGTGGTTGGATGGGCGGGTGTGGCGCGTCTGGTGCGCGGCCAGGTGATGGTGGTGCGTGGACTGGAATACGTGCACGCGGCGCGCGCCCTCGGCGGAAGCGATGCGCGCATTCTGCTTCGGCATGTGCTGCCCGCAGTGACGGCGCCGTTGGTGATCGTTGCGACGCTCGGAATCGCCGCTGCAATCATGGCTGAATCATCGCTCAGCTTTCTCGGCCTGGGCGTGCAACCGCCCACACCGAGTTGGGGTGGGATGATCGCCGATGCGCGCGATCTGGCGCAGTTGCGTCGTGCGCCGTGGACGTCGCTGGCCCCCGGGCTCACCATCGGCTGCGCGGTGCTGGCCTTCAATCTTCTGGGCGACGCACTGCGTGACGCCACTGATCCTCGTCAGCTCGCGCGTCGTCTGGCGCGGAAGGGAGAGTCGTGAGCGATTTCCGTCACATGCAGGAGCGCGAGTACCCGTGGATGACGGAGTCGGAGGTGATCTACGTCGATAACGCATCGACCGGCGCCTATCCGAAGTCGTGCGTCGATGCGGTGGCGGCGTATCTCCCGCTGCGCCATCAGCCGCACACACTGCGTGCAGAGCACTTCTTTCCGATGTTGCAGCGATCTCGCGAGCTGGCCGCCGGGTTGATCGGTGCCAGTGCCGACGAGATTGCGCTCACCACGAATACGTCGCACGGAATCAATCTGGCGGCCTTCGGTTTGCCGTTGCGTGACGGCGATGAAATTCTCACCGTCGATCGCGAGTTTCCGGCCAACGTCTTTCCGTGGATGGTGCGCGCCGAGCGAACAGGGGCACGGATCGTTCGCATTCCCTGTGTGGATGACCTGCCCGATCAGGAGGCGCTGCTGGACGCGATCGAACAGCGCGCGAACGCGAAGATCGTGGCCATCAGCTGGGTCTCGTTCTGCAGCGGGGCTCGGCTGGATCTCGATGTCATCGGGCGCGCCTGTCGTGCGCGCGGCATCTACCTGGTGGTGGACGCGATTCAGGGTGTGGGCGCGCTGCCCCTCGACCTCCGCCAGACGCCGGTGGATGTGCTCGCGTGCGGTGCCCAGAAGTGGCTGCAGTCGCCATGGGGGACGGGGTTCACCTACGTGCGACGTGAACTGATTGCGGAGATGGATCCTGCCACCGTCGGGTGGATGGCAACCGAGGGGTCGGAAGACTTCCTCAACATGCTGACGTACAACCCGACCTGGTTCCCCGATGCACGCAAGTTTGAACTGATCACACTGCCCATGCAGGACTTCGCGGGGTTCAACGCCAGCCTGGCGCTGTTCCTCGAACTCGGGCCCGCACAGATCGCGGCGCACATTGCGTCACTCGGCGATGCACTGGTGCACTGGTGCGATGCACATCCGAAGGTCAGGCTGGTCACCCCCCGCGAACCGTCCCGGCGTGCTGGTGTCTTTGCGCTGCAGATGCCCGACCTCGAAGCCGTCTCGGCGCGCCTCAAGACCCATCAGGTGTTTCACTCCGTTCGCGAACGCTGCATCCGCCTCGCGCCGCATTGGTATACCACCGCCGCGCAGTGGGATCGCGTACTGACGCTGCTCGGCGACTGAGTCCGCGCCGCACGAGAAGGCTGGTCAGCGAAACGCGCTGCGGCTCACGTCGCGCGGACGTCCACTAGTGCGTAGTCCCGCGCGCCCTTTCGCAGCAACAGGAACCGTCCACGCAAACACCGTTCCGCGGATACCGCCGTCTCGTCGGCCGACAGCTTCGCCCCGTTGAGCGACAATCCACCCTGCTGCAGCAGCCGACGGGCCTCGCCCTTGCTCGCGACCAGACCGGCGCTCACGTACAGTTCGAGTGTGTCGAACCGCTCCGCCGTGGCGATTGTCACCGACGGCACCTCGCGCGCCAACGCTTCCAACGCCGCCGCCGACAACGCTCCTGCGTCGCCCCTGGCGAACAGCAGCGTGGAGACCTCGGCGGCCGTCTGCGCCGCCTCGGCGCCGTGGATCATCGACGTGACTGCGCGCGCCAGAATCTGCTGTGCTTCGCGTTTCTCAGGTGCGGCGGCGGTGGCAGCGTCCAACGCCTCGATCTCGCCGCGTGACAGCAGCGTAAACGTGCGCAGGTACCGGCCCACATCGCGATCGTCGGCGCCGATCCAGAACTGATAGAACTGGTACGGCGACGTGCGCGCCGCGTCGAGCCAGACGGCCCCCGCCTCGCTCTTGCCGAACTTGGTCCCGGCCGATGTCGTCAACAGCGGCAGTGTCACACCATGCGCCTCGGCACCGTGCATCTTCCGCACGAGCGTCGTGCCGGCGGTGATGTTGCCCCACTGATCGCTGCCACCAAGTTGCAGCGTGACGCCGTCGCGGCGATACAGTTCCGCAAAGTCGTAAGCCTGCAGGAGCATGTAGGAGAATTCGGTGAAGCTGATGCCGGACTCGCTGCCGATCCGTGAATCGACCGAATCCTTCTGCAGCATGTAGTTCACCGTGAAGTGCTTGCCGACGTCGCGCAAGAAGCCGATCAGGTCCAGTGAGCGGAGCCAGGCGCCGTTGTCGCGCATCAGTGCACCGCGCGGACCGTCGAAGTCGAGCACCCGTGCCAGCTGGGCACTGATGCCGGCGATGTTGGCGTCGACCAGCTCCGGTGTGAGCAGCTGACGCTCGCTGCTTTTCCCGCTGGGATCACCGATCATCCCCGTGCCTCCGCCCACCAGTGCGACCGGCCGGTGGCCGGCGCGCTGCAGGTGCACCAGCGACATGATGGCGACAAGATTCCCCGCGTGCAGGCTCGAGGCCGTGGGGTCAAAGCCGCAGTAGCCCACCATCGGGCCACGCGCGAGCGCCGCGGCGGCGCCATCGGTCTGTTGAAACAGAAGCCCGCGCCATGCGAGTTCATCGAGAAAGGAGGGTCCGGTCATCTCGGGAAACTACACATCGCCGCCAGTCGCACGGCATGTGCGGTGTACTCCTTACCAACCCACAGCCCACTAGCTTCAAATCAATGCCCGCAGCGACAGGATTCCTCCACAACCGTCTGGTTCGAGCCGTTCTCTTGCTCGGCACCCTTGGCGCGTCGCTCGGACTCGGTGCGTTGACGGCGGGGTGGTCCCTCGTCTGTGCCGGCGGGCAGTGCCCCACGGTTGACGTGCTGGAACTCTATCAGCCCAGACAGACCTCCAAACTGTACGCCTCGGATGGACGCTTTCTGGCCGAGCTCGGGCTCGAACGCCGGACCGTGGCGCGCCTGCAGGACATTCCGCCGCTGGTCCAGAACGCGTTCGTCTACACCGAAGACAAGCGCTTCTACAGCCACAACGGCATCGACTTCATTCGTGTCTTCGGCTCCGTGGCCGTGAACCTCGTCCGCGGCGGATTCGCGCAAGGCTTCTCGACCATCACGATGCAGTTGGCGCGCAACATCTTTCCGGAACGGTTGGAGCGCGCCAAATCCATCGTCCGCAAGCTGCGTGAAGCGAAGGTCGCGCTGGCAATTGAACGGAAGTACTCCAAGCAGAAGATTCTCGAGCTGTACCTGAATCAGATCTATCTCGGCAACGGCGCCTACGGTGTGGAATCGGCGGCGCAGCGCTACTTCGGAAAGAACGTCCGTGAGTTGAACCTCCCGGAGGCGGCGCTGCTGGCGGCGCTCCCCAAGGCGCCTGAACGGTATAACCCGCGTCGCGAACCGGATCGTGCGGTGCAGCGTCGAAATGCCGTTCTCGAATTGCTGCGCACGACAGGGGTCATCAACGACGCCGATGCGTCGCTGGCCAAGGCCTACCCGCTGCAGTTGGCGCAGCGTACCGAGACCGGCGATGTGGCTCCCTACTTTGTGGAATGGATCCGCAAGCAGCTCGATGAACAGTTCGGACGGCAGCTGTACGAGCAGGGACTGAAGGTCTACACCACGCTTGACATCGACATGCAGCTCGCCGCCGAACGGGCGCTGGAGCAGCAGCTGCGCGCGATCGAGGGCGGAAAGCTCGGTCCCTACAAGCATCTCTCCTACGAGCAGTACTTTTCGCGCACCGGCGGCGACGATCGCAACATCAGTGGTGTCACGCCCTATCTGCAGGGAGCGTTCGTGGCGATCGAGCCGCGGACTGGCAGCGTTCGCGCGATGATCGGCGGTCGTGACTACGCCGACTCGAAGTTCAATCGTGCCACGCAGGCGCTCAGGCAGCCCGGCTCCACTTTCAAGCCCATTGTCTATGCGGACGCGATTCAGAACGGGCACACCACCGCCGAAGCGCTCGAAGACTCGCCGCTGAGCGTGCCGCAGGCCGGAGGCGGCAGCTGGTCGCCACAGAACTTCGATGGCAGGAGCATGGGGTACATCCCGCTTCGCCGCGCGCTGTATCTCTCGCGCAATCAGGCCACCGTGCGGCTCGGCATGTCGCTCGGCGAGGAGAGTGTGGCATCCATGGCGCGCCGGTTCGGCCTGTCGACGCCCATGCCGCCGTATCCGAGCCTGCACATCGGCGCCGCCGATGTCTATCCGCTGGAGATGATCGCCGCCTACACCACCTTCGCCACGGGCGGAATTCGTTCCAGGCCCACCGGCGTGGTGCGCGTCGAAAGTGCCAAGGGTGAAGTGCTGTGGGAACCGGGGCCGGTGCGCACCGCCGTGCTCTCGACTGGTGAGGCGTGGCTGATGACCGACATGCTTCGCGATGTCGTGCGACGTGGGACCGCGGCGCGAGCCGTCGCAGGCCTTCGCGTGCCAGCCGGTGGCAAGACCGGAACCACCAACGACGGTGCCGATGTCTGGTTCATCGGGTTCACCCCCGACCTCGTCGCTGGCGTCTGGATGGGACTCGACCGGCCGCGCAGCATCATGCGCAACGCGCAGGGCGGTGATCTGGCGGCGCCAGCGTGGACTGCGTTCATGACCGAGGTCTATCGCCGCCGCGCATTGACGACGGAATTTGCAGGGCCCGGTGGTCTGATCGCCGTTCCGGTGGATCGACTCACCGGTTTCCGCGCCGGACCGCTCTGTCCGGCCGATCGCGTGTTCATCGATTACTTCGTGCAGGGCACCGAGCCCACGCGGGAGTGTGATGGATCGCTGATGGGGCAAACAAATGGCGACAGCGTCTTCGCGCTGCCCTCGCCTGTTGAGCCGACACCGGTAACGCCAAAGGGCAAGCGCCCCGCCGCCGATACCGCGAGTCCGTTCCGCCTCCCGTGAGCGATTGGCAACCGCTGGATTGTCACGCGCACAGCACGCATTCAGACGGTGTGCTGAGTCCGGACGACGTCATCGCCACCGCAGCATTGCGTGGCGTGCGCGGAACCGTCAGCGACCACGCCAGTCGTGACGTACGGTTTTCGCTCAAGTCACCTGCCGATATCGACGCCTACGCTGCGGCGATTGCACATCTCCCCTATCGGAGCGCCGAGTTCTGCTCGCACGACTCCCTGTGGCGTGATCTGACCGACGCGCAGCTCGCACGCTTCACCCATCGGATCGGATCGCTCCATGCGGTGAGAATGCCGGATGACTCGCTGGTTCGCATGTTTCAGAAGACGCTCCCCGCCGGGCTCACGCAGCGGGCGTACATGGCGCAGCACGTGGCGTTGGTCGAAGCCTTGGCCGATGCGATGCCGATCGAGATCTTCGCCCATCCGACACTCGTGCCGCACGAACTTCGGGCGATCCCCGGTGAGGAGCTCTGGCATGAGGCTGATGAAGAGCGGCTGGTGGAGGCGTTGCGCCGCAACGGCATCTGCTTCGAGGTGTCCAATCGCTATCGCGCGCACCCGCGCCTCGTGCAGCGCGCGGTCGATCACGGCGTGCGGCTGTCACTCGGCTCCGATGGACATCAGCCCGAACAGGTGGGCAATCTGACCTGGTCACTGGAGCTGACGCGTTCACTCGGTGTCGCCGACTCGGAACTCTACGATCCCCTTGTGCATGGCACGCGACGCGACTGAAGTCACAGTGTATCGCGCGTCGTGGGTGCTGCCGATGTCAGCGCCCGCGATCCCCGACGGCGCGGTGGCGGTCGGCGGCGATCGGATCGTGTTCGTTGGCGCGGCCGCCGACGCCCCGCACGGACAGCTGATCGATCTCGGCGACGCAGCGCTCCTGCCCGGACTCGTCAACGTCCACACGCATCTCGAGCTGACGCCCCTGCGGCACCTCCTCGAGGGGTTGGATTTCGCGCAGTGGATTCGTGCCCTCACGACGCTCCGCCGAACGGAGCTGGCGGACGTGGCGGACCTCAGCGTCGGTATTCGGCTCGGTATCGACGAAGGGTTGCTGCGTGGGATCACGACGTACGCCGATACCAGCGATACGGCGACGCCGGTTGTGACCGCGATGATCGGGTTGGGCGTGCGCGGCATCGTCTACAAAGAGGTCTTCGGCCCCGATCCGCTGCAGTGTGACGAGTCCATGCGCCAGTTGCGCGAGGCAGTGCAGGAGTTGCGTACCCATGCCACGGAGTCGGTGCGAATCGGCGTCTCTCCACACGCGCCGTACTCTGTTTCGCGACAGCTGTTTGGCGCGACGGCGGCGTTCGCGCTCAGCGAAGCGTTGCCGATGGCGGTGCACCTCGCCGAGAGCGCGTTTGAGGAAGCGCTCGTCATTCGTGGCGAAGGGCCGTATGCCGAAAGCTGGGCGAGTCGTGGGATCGCGACATCGAATGCGCGTGCACGGTCCAGCGTCGCGCTCCTGCACGATGCCGGTGCACTGCGTGCGCGGCCGCTGATCATTCACGGCGTGCGCGTGGACCCGGCTGACATCGCGCTGCTGGCAGACGCCGGTTGTGCCGTGGCGCACTGCCCGGTCTCGAACGCCCGATTTGGTCACGGCATCGCGCCGCTGCGAGAGATGCTCGACGCTGGCTTGGCCGTTGGTATCGGGACCGATTCGGTGGCCAGCAACAATCGAATGGATGTGCTGGATGAGGCGCGCATCGCACATCTGATGGCTGGTGCGCGCACCGGATCGTGGCAGGCGTTTCCCGCTGCGCGCGCGCTGTGGCACTGCACCGCTGGCGGCGCCGAGGCGTTACGGCTGTTTCGGGGATTGGGGACGCTCGCGGTTGGCGCGCCGGCAGACCTCTGCGCATTCGGTCTCGACGGGTTGGCGGCGCAGCCGCTGGTCGATGTTGCGGATGCCCTCGTCCATGGCGTGGCTGGCAGCCCTGCCCGCCTGACGGTCGCAGCGGGGATGATCAAGGTTCTCGACGGCGCCGTGGTCGGACGACCGGATGCGGCAATGGACCGCCTGAGGTTGCGCGATATCGGCGCCCGTCTGACGGCCGCTCGCGCTCGACTGCTGGCGCCTGACGCGCGCCGCTGAGGAAGGACGAGCCCAACCGGACGCCTGCATCGCGACACCCTCGGGGCAGCAATAGCCAGCGGCGCCGAGGAAGGGTTAGGTTAAACCTCAACCCTTTCCCCCTCGATGCGATGGCCGCTCAAGAGTCTGGACGCACTCACAAGATCTGGCGCGACGGCCATCTCGTTGCCTGGGCAGACGCCCAGATCCATGTGATGAGTCACGTGGTGCATTACGGCTCCAGCGTCTTCGAAGGAGTCCGGTGCTACGAGACGCCGTCTGGTGGTGCCGTATTCCGTCTTCGCGACCACATGCGTCGCCTGATGGACAGCGCCCGCATCTACCGCATGCCGACGCGGTACTCCATCGATCAGCTCATGCAGGCGGTGGTGGATACCGTGAACGCGAACGGCCTCTCCCAGTGCTACCTGCGTCCGATCATGGCGCGCACGGGTGAGCAGATGGGCGTTTTGCCCTCGCAGGATCCGGAGCTCACCGAGACGTTCATCGTGGCGTACAACTGGGGCGCCTATCTCGGGCCCGAGGCGTTGGAGAACGGCGTTGATGTGTGTGTGTCCAGCTGGCGACGGGCGGCGCCGGATACCTTCCCCACCATGGCGAAGGCGGGGGGTAACTACCTCAATTCGCAGCTGTCCAAGATGCAGGCTCGCCTCGACGGGTATGTGGAGGGGATCATGCTCGACAATCAGGGGCTCGTCTCCGAAGGGAGTGGCGAAAACCTGTTCGTGATCCGCGACGAGGTGTTGTACACGGCGCCGTTGGCGCACGGCATTCTGAACGGCATCACCCGCGATTCGGTCTCGACCATCGCGCGCGATCTGGGGTACGAAGTGCGAGAGCAGGCCCTTCCGCGAGAGTTTCTGTATATCGCGGACGAAGTATTTTTCACCGGAACCGCTGCCGAGATCACGCCGATTCGCAGTATCGATCGGATCCCGGTCGGCAGCGGCAAGCCTGGCCCCATCTGTCGTGCAATCCAGACGGAGTACCTCGGCATCGTCCGCGGAACCATCGAGGATCGGCACGGATGGCTGACACCGGTGTCCGAACCGGTGGTTGTGGCGCGATGAGTGAACCATGTGGACACTGCGGCCCTGCGCTGCATCGAACGGCCGACTGGTACTCCAGTCGGCGCCACGTCCACAGCCACGCTGACGCCGTTCTGGTGTCACTTCGCGCCTCTCGCCACGTCTCGTGTGCGAGGGGCGTTTCTCTTTTCTGACGGACGGAGGGTACGTGAACGTTGGTTGTCTTGCGCTCAATGCTTCCTACGAACCGCTCACGCTGGTGCCGATGCGCCGCGCGCTGCGCCTGCTGCTGGATGGCAAGGCGGAGATTGTGGAGTCCGACGATGACAAACTCGTGCGCTCGGAGAAGCTCTCCTTCCCGCGCCCGGTGGTCATCCGGCTGACAAAGTTCATCCACGTGCCGCGTCGTTTCCGTCGTCAGGTCACCAATACCTTCCTCTTCGCGCGCGACCACTACAAGTGCCAGTACTGCGGGCGTGCGCAATCGGAGCTCAGGCCGCGCGAGCAGCTCACGCGCGATCATCTGATCCCGATGTCGCGCGGTGGATTGAACGAGTGGAACAACGTGGTGACCGCCTGCAGCCCGTGCAACACGCGGAAGGCGAATCGGATGCCGCACGAGATTCACATGCACCCGACGACGGTTCCCGTGGAGCCACATTTCGTTCACCTGAGCTGGGCGGTTCGTCGGCTCACGCCCAAACAGGCGCGCTACATCAAGCTGTTCTACGGTGACGACATGCTGGCGCAGATTCGTCGGATCGAAGGCGCACCCGTCACGTCGTCGTCGGCGTGATCGGTGGCGCGGGCGCGCGGCCGAGTTGGCCGTCGCGTTCACCACCCACCCAGCCGTCACTCAGCGGTGAACGACCGGGTCTGCGTCTCATAGTGACGCCGCTCACCACCCAGCAGGCGAACGAAGAAACTGCGAATCGTGCGAGTGACGGCGGTGCCCGCACTGCGCGAGCTGGTGAGCGCGGGACGCACCTCGCCGCGTAGCCAACGCTCCACCTCCTCGAGGTCGCTCAGGCTCAAGACCTCCACATCCAGACTGGCATCGTAGTAATAGCTCACGCGCCGTCTCATTGGCGGCGCCATGATCCTGAAGGGTTTTTCAATCAGCGCCTCCGCCTCTTCAGGTGTGTCGAAACGACCAAGCTGGCTGGCGCGATCACCAACGATCCGATACACCTCGAATTTCCGCGTGAGTTGATCGAATCGTACGAGCATATCCCACTCCACCGCCGCGTCCAGCTGGTTGTTGAAGCGTTCATCGCGCCATAACTCGCACCGAAAACGCAACCGGGCGGGGAAGCCGCCGCGCAGCAGCTCTCGCAGTTCTCGCGACGCCAGCACCGAACGTGGCGCAAATGCCGGCCCGTCGCCGCCGCCGATCGCACGCGCCGGGAGTGTCACTTCGAGGCGAGCGTCAGTCTGCGCGGGCAGCTCGGTCGCGACGGTGGCGCTCGCCGAGACCCACGCAAGGAGCGCGAGCCCCACGAGTCGCGTCACTGCGGTGCGGCGTGACGGAAACGGCACTAGTATCGGCGCACGAGCCGCACGAACACCTGTACCCCGCGCGACGGTGGTGTACCGAGCGCTTTTGCGACGTAGATGCCGCCCTGACCGAGTTCGAGGCCCCCACCGATGCTTGTATGCAAGGCATCGAGCCCCTTCGACGCGTCAAACGGCGGTGGAACCTGGGCGGAGCGCGGGGAGTGCAACCACCCGCGACCAACGTCGCTGAAAAGCACCCACCCCGCCGCACCGCTCCTGTCGAGCGTGAACATCCGTGATCCGCCGAACAGGTCAACCAGCCAGCGGATGTCGTGGCGATAGTCGACGCTGGCGAGAAAGATTCGATCGCAGAGCGCCGGCGATCCGCTCAGCGCAGCGCTGCCGGTGCACTGCAGGCGATCGGGCGTGGTCAGCTGATCGCGAAAACCAAAACCACCGTTCGCCCCGGGCCCGCTGATCGAGAGGCGACGCTGCAGCGGCAGCGGATCGCCGTGAACCCGGCCCCCCGCGATCAGGCGCGCATTGAGCTGCGCTGAACGGGAAAGGCGGCTGTAGCGCCGCAGATCGAGCATCGCACGACCGTACCGCACACCCTGATCATTACTCGCGAACGGCGCAGTGATCTCGGTGCCGAACGTCTGGTGACGACCGTCGCCGATCTCGTAGTCACCCTGAAGCCACCACCCCGAGCGCGGTCGGACTGGGTCGGTGCGCGTGTCGAAGCTCGCGCGAAGATGTGCGCGCACATATCGTGCGCGATCGAACTCCGGATTCGGTCGCCAGGGCTCGTTGTTGCGCCAGAGCGTGAACGGGTTGAGCGTTCGGCGCGGGCCCCATCGCTCGCTGCTGATTTCGAGCGACGTTCGGAACCACCGCCCGTCGCGATACCCCACTGTGCCGCTGCCGCCGTTGCGATCGTAGTAGTCGCGGTAGTCGCTATGCCCCAAGAACGACGCCAGCCCGACTTCGACATCGCTCAGCTGCCAGCTCTCGACCGGTGCGACCACGTCGAACAGGCGACCGCCAACGACCCACTGTTCATTGCGACCCAATCGCAGCTCGGCCAGCGCGCTGTGTCCCACGTTGTTGCTGGTCCACTCGAGCCGGTCTCCAGTCCGCACGACCGCGAACAAGTCGGCCGCCAACGTGCCGATCGGTGTGCGATAGCGCAGCCGCGGCCCAAACTCGATCGGCAACCCTTCCACGCGATTGTAGGTGCGTGTGAGCGCCAGCCGTATACCGACGCCCTCCTTGGGTTCGGTGGCGCCAAGCAACCGCCAGATCTCATCGAACGGCGCTTCGAGGTGCAACACACCGTCATCGATCGAATACGGCACGGTATCGCCCTCGACGCGCAGCGCACCGATCCGCGCGGCACTCGCACCCCGTGCGGTACCACCAAGAACGGCCACGTCACCCGTCACGGTTGCCGTCGGCGCAAACTGGACATCCGCGTTGATCACCAGCAGCGCACCTTCAATGGTGCCGGCGATCGTGACCGGACCGCCGATTACCGCCAGCGCACCGTGTATCACCGAGTCGGCGAGCAGCGTGAACGGTCCTCGCACACGTCGCGTTGCAGGGGCGTTGTAGAGCGCCTGCGCCTCCTCGCGCTCAGCGCGCGACAGGCCACGTGATGTGCACGACTTTCCCCCGGCCGTGTCGGCACACGTTGACCAGGTTGGCTGCTGCGCGGCCAGCGGCGCCGCGACCAGCAGCGCCGCGACCAGCACACAGGCCGTCAACACCGCAGCGATCAACGCCGACCGTACACCGCCGAACAGATTCCGCGCGCTCACCCCTCACCTCGCCCATCGTGCATCGCCGCACCAATGCCAAGACGTTTCATCCGACGGTACAGATTGGGCCGGTCCGTCTGCAGCCGTCGCGCCGCCTCGGCCACGTTGCCATCGGTGTCGTCCAACGCACGAACGATCAGCTGCCGTTCGTAGCCATCGAGCGCGTCGCTGAGTGGCAGCGGCGGCCCGTCGGCTCGCGCCGTGTAGCTCCGCGTGGCACGATCCGCATCGCGTGGCGCGGGGAGCACGTCGTGGATGTCGCCAACGCGTAACTCACGGCCGGGGTGAAGAATGGCGAGCCGCTCGACGATGTTCGCCAGCTCGCGCACGTTCCCCGGCCACCGATACGAGCGAAGCGCCGACATTGCCTCAACGGTGAAGGTCGGTGCCGCGCGACCAGTCCGCGCCCGGTGGAGTGCGGTGAAGTGCAGCACGAGTGCGTCAATATCGTCTGCGCGGTCTCGCAGCGGAGGCAGGGTCATTGGAATCACGTTCAGGCGAAAGAACAGATCTTCACGAAAGCTGCCGTCGGCAACGGCTGTCACCAGATCGCGATTCGTCGCCGAGATGATACGCACATCGACCTTGATCGGCTTGCCGCCGCCCACACGCTCGATCTCTCGCGCTTCGATCGCCCGCAGCAGCTTCGCCTGTGCATCGCTGCCCAGGTCTCCCACCTCATCCAGAAACAGCGTGCCGGTGTGTGCGAGTTCAAACCGTCCGATGCGTCGGTCGGTGGCGCCAGTGAACGCGCCACGTTCGTGTCCGAACATCTCACTCTCCACCAGATCGCGCGGAATGGCAGCGCAGTTCGTCCGCACATAAGCGCGGTCGCGACGTGGGCTTCCGGCGTGCAACGCCCCCGCCACCAGCTCCTTGCCGGTGCCCGACTCGCCGGAGATCAACACCCGCGCATCACTCGGTGCGACTCGCGCGATCAGTTCACGGAGCTGCGCCATCGCGGCGCTCTCGCCCACCAATCCCCCCGCCAGCCCGAGCTCCTCGCGCAGCGCGCGCGCCGCGCGCCGCGTCTGGCGCAGCTCGAGCGCGGAGCTGAGGGCGAGCAGCGTGCCCTCCGGCGTGAGCGGTTTCTCGAGAAAGGTGAAGGCACCGAGTCGTGTGGCCTTCACTGCGTCACTCAACCCCGCCCGCCCACTCATCATCACCACCGGGAGATCGGGAAAGCGCTCGCGAAACTTCGCCAGCGTCTCGAGGCCATCGGCGTCGTTGGGCATCATCAGATCCAGCAGCACCACATCGGGCTCTGCATCCAACGCACCGGCGAACGCCGCATGGCCGTCCGGCGCATCGCGAACCTCGTACCCTTCGGCGGCGAGCAGGGCGCCCACCATCCGTCGGATATTCGGTTCGTCGTCGACGATCAGGACGCTGGGCATCTCGGTGCGATCAGCTGCGCGACGAGCTGCGCTCGCTCAACACTTTCGTCACGAAGCGTTGCCCTTCGCTGATGCGCTCGACTTCGACCGACATCGCTTCCACGGCGGCTTCAATCCGTTGCAGGCGATCGGTCGTGTCGCGCGACGGGAGTGCGGCCTGGGCCGAGTTGCGGCGATTTACCAGCGCTTTCAGGAAACCGAACACCGGGAAGGCGATGATCACAAACACGAGGCCGACGATTCCGTCCTTCGCCAGCATGTAGACGTTGCTGGGAATGTCCATTGGGCCGCTGGGAAACCCGCTGCCGGCGATCACGCCGTCAGTGCCGCTGACGCCATCCAGTGTGATCGTTTTACCGTCGCGGGTGACGGTGATGACACCCTTCGCCGGAATCTCAGCGTTGGTGCCCGCTGCTGTTGCTGGCAACTGTGGCGGCGCCGGCGGAGCGGCGGATGATGGCTGTTCCGGGCTTTCGCCTGCATCCTGAATGTGAAAGTGCATCTCAACCACGTGGCACCTCTGCGGGAGCGCGCTCGGACAGCACGCGTGTGGTGAATCGCTGCCCTTCGCTGATGCGCTCGACTTCGATGGCGACCGACTCGATCGCCGTTTCCATGCGAGCCATTCGCTGCGTGAGCTCCGCCGGCATCGCGCTGCCCGCCCCGCCCCTGCGTGTGCGTGAGCGGTACCAGAGTGTGAGCGCGACGAGGACGATGGTCGCGGCCGAGACGATGCCGACCGTGGCGACAACGAATGGCCCATCGTTGGACTGCTGCGGCTGCTGCGTGCCGATACCGAGCCGTTGCAGTACCTCCGGCGACGCCCCGTCGAGCGTGATCGTCTTGCCATCTTTCGTGATGGTGATCACGCCGAAGTCGCCGGAGCGCGACGCGCGTGCGGCGGCCTGATCGGCTTCGGCGGTCTGCTGGCGGGCGCGGGCGACATCGCGCGCCTGCTCCGCGGCATCGCGCTGCGTCTGCGCCGCCTGTCGCTGTTGTTGTGCCACGTCCCGCTGTATCTGTGCGTCTGATACGCCGCGCGCCTGCGCGGCTTGCGCAACAGCGACGTCATTCGGATTCTGCAGCATCGCTTCACCCATTCTTGCCTCCCGAAGTCATTTCAGCCACTGCACGCGCCTCGCGTGGTGGCACCGCCACCGGAACGGCGGCCCCCTCCGACAGCACGCGTGTGGTGAATCGCTGACCTTCGCTGATGCGTTCGACTTCCACCGCCACCGATTCGATCGCGTTCTCGATCCGCGCCATGCGCTGCGACATCTCGTTCGACGTGTCGGATTTCTTGAGGCTGTGCGAGCGGCGGCGATGTGCGAGCACGATCCAGAGCATCGCGGCGAAGCTCCACATCAACGTGCCCGCCAGCGCCACATCCTGCCAACCGTTCTGCCCTCGCGTCTCGCCTCTGGTCGCCGCAGCGAGCTGCTCTGCCGTTGGATTCGAAAGGGTGATGATCTTCCCATCGCGCGCGATTGTGACGATACCGGGCGACCCGCCGGCAATTTGCGGCGGTGCAGGGGGCGTCGGTGCCTCTGCTGGGCCACCGACCTGCGCTTCCATCTCGCGCAGCGCCACCTTCTTCGCCGCCAGATCGAGGCGTGCGTCGATGCTCGCATTCTCACCGGCCTCGGGGCTCGCGCCGCGCGCCGGTGCCTGCCCTTCTGCACGCTGTATGACACTATGCACGGCTCACCTCACTTGTTTGGATGCGCGAGGCTGCCGCCTGACGGGCGTCGTGGACCAACGGTTGCGCCGCACCCTCCGAGAGCAGGCGGGTGGTGAAACGTTGTCCTTCGGATAGCCGCTCGACTTCCACGGCCACCGTTTCAATCATCGACTCCATCCGATCGAGGCGCAGGCTCAACTCCGGCGAGAGCGGCGTCGCAGTCCCGCCACGTTCGCTCCGACGCACATAGGCGCGGACCAGCGGAATTCCGAGCGAGAGCACGATGACGGTGACAAAGAACAGACCGGGAATGACGATGTCTTCATTCATGCGATATTTCCAGGTGCGGTAGTGCGCCCGCGCGGGGCACCGTGAGTGAGATCGTGGTGCCACGACCAGCTTCGCTGGTGGCAGCCACGCTCCCGCCATGGGCGAGAATGGTCTGTCGAACGATGGCGAGCCCGAGCCCCGTCCCGCCGGGTTTGGAAGTCACATACGGCTCCCAGATCCGGTCGAGCGTCTCCGGAGGAATCCCCGGCCCGGTGTCATGTACGGAAATGCGGACAGATGGTGTCGGCGTCGCGATTTCCGTCGCACTGACCGTGATCGTTCCGTCAGGACCGGCGGCGTCGGCGGCGTTGAGGAGCAGATTGCTCACGGCCCGTGCCAGCGGGTCGTAGTGGCCGGCAACGAAGGGCAGCCCGTCCGGCACGACGAGGTGCACGGTGGTCGTCGGCGGGAGGGAGCTTCGCGCTGCGTAGCGGAGCATCTCCCCGATATCCACATCGGCCACCGGACCATCGGGGAGTCGGCCGAACTGCGCGAAGCTCTTCGCGAGCGTCTCGAGGCGCAGCGTTTCGATGTCCAACACATCGATCGTCTCGTGCAACTCGGTCGGCGCCGACCGTCGGAGGCGCGCGACTGCGAAGCGAATCGGAGTGAGCGGGTTCTTCAGTTCGTGCGCCACCCGCCGCGCCGTTTCGCGAAAGGCGCCCAGCCTGGCCGCTTCGGTGGAGGCCCTCCGGCCGTCGTCGAGATCCGCCGCCATCGTCCGCATCCGCGACCGCAGCAGGTCGAACTCCGGTGCCCCGCGGCTTGGAGGGCCCGCCGGCAGCGGCTCCGCGCGCGCGATGCGATCGGTCCAGTGCATCACCTCGTCCAACGGTCGGCTGAGCTGTCGGCTGAGGTGTCCGGCCACACGACCGGCAATCAGCGCGATCATCAGAAAGAGCAGCACGCCCACGACCAGCACCGGGCGGATGACGCGAGGCGCGAGGTATTCGAGCCGCTTGGCCTGATTCAGCGACGCCCGCAGTTCTGCCTCGTGGGCGTCAAACGCCGCCGCAGCGGTGCGCGTCGTGCCACGCTGACGGGCCGCTGCAAGCGCGCTTCGTCCCGTTTCTGCCACACGCGACCAGGCGCCGCCCGAAGCGATCAACGGCAGCGCCCGATCGGCCGCGATCAGTCCGAGCGTCGTGACGGCGGCGGCTGGCAGCACGGCAAACGCCATCAGGATGATGAGCAAACGCGTTCGAAAGCCGAGGCGGGACACGTGGCAGGCGGGAGGGAAATGGGGACCGGGCGACCAGATAGTCTATTCAGCAGCGCACCCGATCACGGCGGAGGCGCTGTCATTGCGCGACACCCTCATTAGTTTATCCGGTGCACTTCCGCTGTCGCGGCCTCCGGCTGGCCCCGCCCTGATGACCTGGGCGGGGCGCTGGGGAGAGCGACCGCGCAGCCGCCGGCACCTTCGCCGCTGCGGCGCGTGCCCTTCGCTTCTTCACATCCCCAGCTACATGAACGGACGCACGTCGCGCCCGCACGCACCCCGAGGGCCAATCGCCCCGGTGCACCGCGGGCCGCAGGCCAGCAACACCACCGCTGCGGCCTCCTCCAGCTACTCGCAGTACGGCAACGCACCGAACGCCGCGCTCCTCATCGACTTCGACAACGTCACGATGGGGATCCGCTCCGATCTGCAGACGGAGCTCAAGAACCTCCTCTCGTCGGACATCATCAAGGGCAAGGTCGCCGTCCAGCGCGCCTACGCCGACTGGCGCCGCTACCCGCAGTACGTCGTGCCGCTCGCCGAGTCGTCGATCGACATGATCATGGCGCCGGCCTACGGCAGCTCGAAGAAGAATGCCACCGACATCCGCCTCGCGATCGACGCCGTCGAGCTCATGTTCACGCGTCCCGAAATCGGCACCTTCATCCTACTCTCCGGCGACTCCGATTTCTCGAGCATGGTCATGAAGCTCAAGGAGTATGGCAAGTACGTCATCGGTGTCGGTATCCGCGAAAGCTCCAGCGATCTGCTGGTGATGAATTGCGATGAATACTATAGCTACAACGCGCTCGCCGGTCTGGTCAAGAACAGCGACGAAGACCAGGTCAAGCGCGATCCGTGGGAGCTCGTCACCGAATCGCTGGCGCGCATGGTGCGCAACGGCGACGTGATGCGCGCTGATCGCCTGAAGCAGGTGATGCAGGACATCGACAACGGCTTCGATGAGAAGGACCTCGGCATGTCGAAGTTCTCCAAGTTCGTGCAGGAGGCGGCGCAGAAAGGTCTGCTCACCCTCACGCGACTGGAGAACGGCCAGTTTGAGATCGCTCCGCCTGGTGGCAAGCCGGGTGTGTCGCCGATGGTTGCCAGCGCCGATGTGGCGGGTGCACTGGATGAGGCGGCAGAGAAGGAGGACGGTGAAGAGCGCGGTGGTCGTCGACGTCGCGGCCGCGGACGTGGACGTAGTGGTCCAGCTCGCGAACCGCGCGTCCTGACCGATGTCGTCTCGACAGCGGTCGCAGCCACCGAGCCGTCATCCGCTTCCGATGTCGCTGAGGCAGATGCGCCGGAAGCGGCACCCGACGCGCCTGCGATTGCGCCGATTGCCGCACCGGCAGCGGCCCCATCACGGGGTGTGCGTCCGCGGAGCGGTCGCGCACGCTTTGAAGGCGCAGCAACCGCGACGACACCGCTCCCTGATGAGCCCCGTGTGGAAGCCCCGCGCGCGGAAGTGCCGCGTGTCGAAGCCCCGCGTGCAGCGCAGGGCCGCGATTCCATCGGACTCGGTGGCGAACGGCTCACACGCAACGAAGCGTTCGATCTGGTGCGCAAGGCGGTGGCGGCAACGGTCAGGAACGATCTGCCGGCGGCGATGCTGGCTGTTCGTGAAAGCGCCGCCGCGCTGTTGGGGCGTGATAGCGAAAGCCTCAGTGAGCGCAACTTCACGCGAATCCTGCAGGACGCACACGACGCGGATGTGATCGATCTCCGCAAGCGCGGTGATTCGTGGGAGGTCGCGCCGGTGCAGCAGGTGGAAGGCGTCTCCGAGCAGTTGGCAAAGCACGATGCGGCGAACGCGCCGAAGCCGACCGCTGGCCCGCCGGCACCGCGCGGTATGGGTTCGCGCGGCGGTATGCGCGGCGGACGTCCGTCGGCGCCGCCGCCGGGTCTGTTGATGGTTGGCGTGGTGGATGAGGCACCGGCACCGGTGGCTGTCGCCAAGCCGGCACCTGCTCCCGAATTGGCACTCACTCCGCCAGCCCCACAAAAGGCAGCGGCAGAAAAGTCGGCACCAGAAAAGTCGGCACCGGAAAAGTCGGCGCCAGGTGCACGCGGAAATGGCGGCCGTCCGGCCGCGAAGAAGACAGCGGCGCCAGCGAAGAAGGTGGCCGCCCCCGTGAAGGCTGCTCCGGCGGCCGCGAAGAAGGCACCGGCCAGGAAGGCAGCGGTGAAGACGGCCGTAAAGTCGCCCGTGAAGACTGCCGCGAAGAAGGTCGTCAAGCGGTAGTTGCCACATGGCTTCTGCAGTCGAACGTCCGCGTAGCCGAGTCCGGTTGCGCGGACGTTTTGCACTCCGCCCATCATCTTTCGTCCATGTCTGCCGTGCTCCCGCGCCAGTTCTACGATCGTGACCCCGCTCTCGTGGCGCGCGAGTTGCTCGGCATGCTGCTGCTGGTGCACGATGACGACGGCACCGTGCACCGCGCGCGTATCGTGGAGACCGAGGCGTATCTTGGCCCACATGATCCCGCCTGTCACGCGGTCGTGGGCCGGACGCGGCGCACCGAGCATCTGCACGGCCCGCCAGGCCGGGCGTACGTCTATCGCATCTACGGCATCCACTGGTGCCTGAATGCGGTGACTCGACCTGACGGCGTCGGCTCGGCTGTACTTCTGCGCGCGGTGGAGCCGATCGGCAACCTGCAGGCACTGTGGGGGCGTCGCGCGGCGGCCCGGCGCGACCGCGACCTCACCAACGGGCCGGGAAAACTCTGCGCCGCATACGGCATCACCGGCGCGATGGATGGCTCTTCACTCCAGCGTGGCCCGCTCCGCATCGTTCGCGGCGAGACGCTGGACGCCGCTCAGGTCTCGGTATCGCCGAGGATCGGGATAACCCGTGCGGCCGATTGGCCGCTGCGTTTCTTTGAGACGGGGAATTCGTTCGTCTCCGCCACGCCGAAGCACTTCGCCGTCACCAGATACATCACATGAATCACCGCATGAATCACCGCATCACCGCACGCATCACGTTGGCACTCAGTCTGTGGGGCACAGGCGTGCAGGCACAGCAGCGTCGGCCGGCACCGACATCGCGTCCGGTGGCCGACCAGCTCGACTCCCTCGCCGATGTGTCACCGCGTGCGATGCAGATCTATCGGAAGGCGATCGTCGTCGACACACACAACGACATGCCGACCAAGGTCGCAGACGAGGGCTACAACCCCGACATCCGGAACCCGATCGGGTTCGGTCCCGGCAAGGGCTCGACGGATTTCCCTCGCCTGCTGCAAAGCGGCATCACCGGCCAGTTCATGTCGGCCTTCGTCGACGCGCCGTACGCAATCATGACACCCGACAGCTCATTCGCGCGCGCGATGTTGCTCACCAATCAGGTGCACGCGTTTGTGAAACGGCACCCCGATCGGTTGGTCTTCGCCACCAGTGGAGCGCAGCTGCGGCGCGCCAAGCGTGACGGCAAAATCGCGGTGTTCGTCGGCGTGGAAGGTGGACACGCGATTGAGGGGTCGATCACGAAGTTGCGACAGCTGCATGCGGCCGGCGTGCGCTACATGACGTTGACGTGGAACAACGGCAACCTGTGGGCGGGTGCAGCGGCCGGCACGAACAGCACGCGCACCGCCGGGCTCACACCGTATGGCAGGAAGATCGTGCGCGAGATGAACCGACTCGGCATTCTGGTCGATATCTCGCACGTCTCGGATACGACATTCTGGGATGCCATTCGTACCAGCTCGAAACCCGTGATCGCGTCGCACTCCAGCGCTCGTGCACTGAGCCTTCACCGCCGAAACCTGACGGACGACATGCTGCGCGCCGTCGGAAAGAATGGCGGGGTGGTGAACGTCAACTTCTTCAGCCAGTTCATCGACTCGAACTACAATCAGGCGATGTCGGGCATCGAACGCCGGTTGCGTGATGAGGACCGCCGCTGGCGCGATGCCAACACACCGAACGACACCATTCGCGTCCGCGTTGCCGCGCTGCGCCAGCGGCTTCTCGATTCACTGCCGAATACGCCGCTGTCGGTGCTGATTGACCACATCGACCACATTGCCAGGGTCGCCGGCGTGGACCACGTCGGGATCGGCTCCGACTTTGATGGCGTCACGTCGCTGCCGACCGGGATGGAGGACGTCACGATGCTGCCTCGCATTGCGCAGGCGTTGCTCGATCGCGGCTACAGCGACGCAGACATCACCAGGATTCTCGGTGGCAACATGTTGCGCGTGCTGGAAACGGCCGTCGATCCCACCGAGCGCCGACACAAAGTCGACGCCCGGTGAGATGGTGCCTCATGGCACCAGCGCCGCGGCCGCTTTGGACCGCTCGCCGGACGTCAGGATGGCGTTGTACACCAGCTTGAACGTGCCCCAGCTCTGCCCGCGATACTGCGGTCTGAATCCGAACATCACCACTCGGCCGCGCCCGACGGTGATGTCCACCGCCGCGGCCTTTCCGGCCAGGGATTCGCCGCCGGCGAGGTAGCCGCTCATCAGAATGGACGCCGCTGCCGTGGGGTAGCGCAGCGGAACTTCGACCGCCGCATCCGGCGCGACATCAAAGGTCGTTGAGTTCGTGAAGTACACCGGGACGGTGTCGGGCATCCCCATCGTCAGGCGATGTCCGGGCGTGGAAATGGTCCGCAGGATCGAACCCGGTGCGACCACATTCGACCCCGACGAGACGCCCGTGCTGTCATCCCGGGCGCGCCCGTCGCGCGCCGGAGCGCGGGACTGCGGGGAGATGCGACGCACCGGCAGACCGGGCACTGCTTCGAGCGCCAGTTCACTCCCGCGATCGAAGGTCATCAACACCCCGCCCGCAGCGACGAAATCTCCAACCGCCTTCACACCCTCGGCGCCCAACCCGCCTGCGTACTGCGCTGGTGCCGCACGTTGTGCCAACCCGTCCTTCGCCTCGCGCAACGACATATCGGGGATGATCAGCACGTCGAACTGCGCACGCAGATCGCCGGCCTTGATCGCGCTGTCGGCGACGTTGCTGTACGGCACGCCCTGCGTGTCGAAGAGCCACCGCGTCCACCCCTCGTCCATGCTGGCGGTCCACGGCTTGTAGAGCGCCACGCGCGGTGCCTGCGTCATCCGCGTGCGCTCGCCGGTGGCCGACGCCACGGTGGCTGCGCCGCACCAACCGCCACCGGGGGTGTAGCTCCGCGTGAACGACGCTGGCAACGTCACCGACGCCGCATCGCGCGATCGCGTCATGTCCACACGTGCA
>Ga0105049_10002558_pt1 | contig 21560 bp, 16 predicted proteins | sample MAT06_FD_78087 | JGI IMG/M metagenome (GOLD analysis project Ga0105049, IMG submission 78087) | Freshwater microbial communities from Lake Fryxell liftoff mats and glacier meltwater in Antarctica - MAT-06 | ecosystem: Environmental > Aquatic > Freshwater > Ice > Liftoff microbial mat | place...
CAACTGTCTGAAGACAACGATTGTCTGAAGACCATAGACAACGCTAGTAGAGTCATATAGCGATCAAAAATCAGACTATGCGCAGAAAATTAGCAGATCAACGCCTCCATTCAAGATTTTGGATCTAGACGATCAATAATCCTACGCCGGATTTCTCTGATGTATCCAGAACGGAAAGTTTTGTCTACTGATTTTGTCCACTGATTTTGTCTACTGATTTTGTCCACTGATTTTGTCTACTGATTTTGTCTACTGATTTTGTCCACTGATTTTGTCCACTGATTTTGTCTACTGATACAGACGACATTGAAACTAGCCGATGATTCACTCATCAGTCCTGAAATATCTGACCAATCGATGAAGGTTGGTGATAAGACCGTCAGATCTCTGGGAATCTTAAGCATTATCTAATTTGTTTAGGGTCAAGCCCTTCGCCCAAACCTATGACACCTCTAGAAACCACCGCTCCTCATTTAGTTCCTGAGATTCTTGGCTACCATATTACTGAGCAACTCTATTTGGGATCTCGCACGGCAGTCTACCGTGCCGTGCAAATTGAGCAGCAGCGTCCAGTTGTCATCAAAGTGATGCGGCGCGAGTATCCCAGTTTTAGCGAATTGGTGCAGTTTCGCAATCAATATACGATCACACAAAACCTCCCTATTACTGGGATTGTCAAACCCCTAGGGTTAGAATCCCTAGGCAGTGGCTATGCCTTAGTCTTGGAAGATACTGGTGGCGTGTCATTGGGAGCATACCTCCAGCAGCAACCCTTAGAACTCACAGAGGTATTGGCGATCGCCCTCCAAATCGCCACGATTCTCCATGAATTATGTCAACATCGAGTCGTCCATAAAGACATCAAACCCGCCAATATTTTGATTCATCCTGAGTCAAAACAAATCAAGCTGATTGACTTTAGTATTGCGTCTTTATTACCCAAAGAAAATCAAGAGGTCCAAAGTCCCAATATCTTAGAAGGAACCCTTGCCTATTTTGCCCCAGAACAAACTGGGCGGATGAATCGCGGCATTGACTATCGAACTGATTTCTATGCGCTAGGGGTCACACTATATCAACTATTAACTGGAACCTTACCCTTTGTCTCTGATGATCCCTTGGAATTAATCCATAGCCATATTGCAAAAGTACCAATACCGGTTGATCAGGTGAATGCAACTATCCCTGAGAGGGTAGCCGCCATCATCACAAAATTAATGGCTAAAAATGCTGAAGATCGCTATCAAAATGCAATTGGGCTGAAACATGATTTAGAGCAGTGTTTAACTCAGTGGGAAACAAAGGGGGCGATCGCCAAGTTTCCGCTAGGAGAAAGAGACTTCAGCGATCAATTTCTCATTCCTGAAAAATTGTATGGCCGTGAAGCGGAGGTACAGTCATTACTAGCAGCCTTTGATCGCGTCGCCGAGGGCAGTTCAGAACTGATACTGATTGCAGGCTTTTCAGGAATTGGTAAAACAGCCGTCGTCAATGAAGTTCATAAGCCCATTGTGCAGCGGCGAGGCTACTTCATTAAAGGAAAGTATGACCAGTTTAACCGTAATATTCCGCTATCTGCATTTGTCCAAGCACTGCGCGATTTAATCAGGCAACTGCTCTCAGAATCTGATGCTCAGCTAGCCCAATGGAAAACCAAAATTTTGACAGCCCTAGGAGAAAATGGGCAGGTTTTGATTGAAGTTATCCCAGAACTAGAACAGGTGATTGGTCAACAACCAATGGCCCCAGAGCTACCGGGTAGCGCCGCCCAAAATCGGTTTAACCTACTGTTTCAAAAGTTCATTGAAGTTTTTACGATTTCAGAACACCCACTCGTGCTGTTTTTAGATGACTTGCAGTGGGCTGATTCCACATCACTACAATTAATCAAACTCTTGATCAATGGCAATGGCTACTTACTGATGTTAGGAGCCTATCGAGATAACGAAGTCTCACCAGTTCATCCATTTATTACAACGGTAGAAGATCTGAAGAAAACCCAAGCGATCATTCATACCATTACGTTAGCGCCCCTGGCATTGAGTGACATCAATCGCCTCATCGCTGATACATTGCACTGTTCGATCACACTCTCACAACCCCTTACTCAATTAGTCAATCACAAAACACAGGGCAATCCTTTTTTTACAACCCAGTTTCTAAAGGTGCTCCATGAAGATGGCTATATTAGCTTTGATGCTGATCGCCATCATTGGAAATATGATATCTCACAAGTTAATAGCCTAGCTCTTACTGATGATGTCGTTTATTTTATATCGCTACAATTACAAAAATTACCCACAGAAACACAGCAATTACTAAAATTAGCAGCCTGTGTTGGCAACCAGTTTGATTTAGCAACATTAGCCATCATTTCAGCACAGTCACCTAATCAGATAGCCTCAACATTATGGAGAGCCTTACAAGAAGGTCTAATCTTACCAACCAGCCAAATCTATAAGTTTTTTCAGGGTGCCGAGACTGCTGACGCACAAAACTCTGATCCGCGAAATGCTGATCCGCGCAGTACAGTCAATCCGACCTATCGTTTTTTACACGATCGCATTCAACAAGCCGCCTATGCCTTAATCCCTGAAGATCAGAAAAAAACAACTCACTTAACCATTGGTCGATTACTGCTAAAAAATACTCCAGATCTAAATTCCACTCTCTTCGAAGTAGTCAATCATTGGAATATTGCCAGTGATAGTCTTGAAAGCGCAACAGAAAAAGACCAGTTAGCCAACCTCAACTGGCTCGCAGGTTGTAAGGCTAAAGCGGCAGTGGCCTATGAGCCAGCCTTGCAATATTTCAGATTAGGCTTAGAGTCATTGGCCGTCGATTGTTGGCAGACCAACTATGAGCTGACGTTCAATCTCTACAAAGAGGCCGCTAAGATGGCCTCTATCTGTGGTGATTATGGGCAGATGGAGCAATGGTCAGAGATTCTTTTGCAAGAGAGCAAAACGATCTTAGAAAAGGTCAAAGTTTATGACATTCAGATTCAGGCTCAGATGGCACAATCGAAACCTGCCGTAGGAATTCAAATTGCGTTGGAGGCATTACAACTCCTTGATTTGACCTTGCCACAATCGCCTACCCCAGAAGATATTCAAAGTGAGCTGCTGAAGACCAAAAGCCTTTGGGAATCTCAAGATATCTCACAATTATCTGAGTTGCCATTGATGACCGATTCAGAAAAGCTCGCAGCCATTATTATTTTATCGAGTATATTTGCCCCTTCCTTCATCGCTAAACCAGATATTTTACCCTTAATTGCCTGTCAACAAGTCCGGCTATCGATTCAGTATGGCAACTGCGAATATTCTGCTTTCGGATACTCAAATTACTCCGCCATTCTAAATACAGTCTGTCATGACTTAGAAGCTTCTTATAAATTTGGACAGCTTGCAATTTATCTAGTAGACAAATTAAATGCAAAAGCGGTCAAGGCTAGAACATTTAACCAAGCAGCCATTTTTAGCATTCATGGCAAGGTGCATTTAAGGGAATCAACCTCTATTTTGCAAGAGGGGTGTCGCAGCGGCATAGAAAATGGAGATCTGGAGTTTGCAGGATATGCCGCCTATAACTGGTCTCAGTATTCATATTTCAGTGGCTTAAATCTCGTAGCCCTTAAAGAAGGAGCCCAGAATTATGCATTGCTCCTCACTCAGACCAATCAAAAAATTTCCCTCAGTTGTAGTCAAATTGTTCATCAAGTTGTTTTGAATCTGACCGAAACATCCAATGATCCTTGCTGTTTGATGGGAGAAGCCTTTAACGAGGAAGAAGGATTAAAGCAATTTTTAAATGATCAGGTTTTCTCCGGGGTTCAATATTTGTTTTTGCACAAAGTTGTGCTCGCTTGCTTCTTCTCAAGCTTTGATCAAATACTCGAAAAAATTGATTGGTCAGAGCGTTATCTGAGTGCCTCAACGGGGATGGTTGTGCTGCCAGCCTTTTACTTTTTTGCGACCCTAGGCCGGTTGCAAATATACATTGCTCAGCCCTCTGAAAATCAGGCAGAATTGTGGCTGCAAATTGAGCAAGGTCTTGCTGAGATTAGTCGCTGGGCAGAGCAGGCTCCTATGAACTTTCAGCACAAGCTCGATCTGTTGATGGCTGAACGGAGTCGGGTACTGAATGAGATTCATTTGGCGATCGCCCTTTATGATCGGGCGATCGCGGGAGCCAAGGAGAACGGGTATATCCAAGAAGAAGCCCTAGCCAACGAACTCGCCGCTAAATTCTACTTAGATTGGGGCAAAGAAAAAATTGCTCAAGAGTACCTAACCCATGCCTATTATGGCTACGCACATTGGGGTGCCAAAGCTAAAGTTCAAGATCTGGAGCAACGCTATCCATTACTGCTAATACCTATTTTGTATCAACAGCGGTTGGCTCTATCGGCCACAGAAACCATGGTTTCTTCAGAGGCATTAACCACCCTCCAAACACTTAGTAACCAGACCTCGACCTCTGGAAACAGCAGTTTTTCTGCCTCCCTTGATCTGGCAACCGTCTTAAAGGCATCCCAAACCCTTTCTAGCGAAATTCAACTGGATAAGCTACTGGCAACATTACTTCATACGGTGCTCGAAAACGCTGGGGCAGGGAAGGGAGCGTTGCTCATGCCCCATCATGACCAGTGGTTTGTAGAAGCGGTTGCGGTTCTCGATCAGCCAGCCCGGATAGAATCCATTGCGTTATCCCATAGCCTAGAAATTCCTCAAGGGCTGATTAATACGGTCAAACGCAGCCAGCAACCCGTCGTCATTATCGACGCGGCGGCGGATCTAACCCTAGCAACGGATGATTATGTGCGGCAACAGCAACCTAAAAGTATGCTGTGTACGCCTATCCTTCAGCAGGGCAAGCTTGTGGCTATCCTGTACTTAGAAAACCAGGTGACGGCTGGCGCATTTACCCGCGATCGCGTTGAACTCTTAAACTTCCTCTGTGCCCAAGCGGCGATCTCCCTCGAAAATGCCCGACTCTATCAACAGGCAAAAAATTACGCCCAGCAGCTTGAGCAATCTCAACTACAAATTGTGCAAAATGAAAAAATGGCATCGCTTGGCAATCTTGTCGCCGGGATCGCCCACGAAATTAATAACCCGATTGGTTTTCTAAATGGCAGCATCAGCAATGCCAAAGCCTATGTGCAAGATTTGCTAGACTATCTCATCCTCTATCAAACACATCATCCCGATGCGGCTCTCCCCGTACAAGCTAAGGCAGAAGAAATTGACCTAGAATTTCTCTGCGAAGACTTCCCAAAATTAGTCAATTCAATGCAAGGTGCCACCGATCGCATCAAAGGAATCAGCACCAGCCTGCGGATATTTTCCCGTGCAGACACAGAACAAAAAGTCAGCGCCAATCTCCATGAAGGCATTGAAAGCACTTTATTAATTCTCAAATATCGCCTGCAAGCGAATGAGTATCGCCCCGCTATTCAAGTGATTAAAGACTATGGGGATGTGCCACCCATTCAATGCTTCCCTGGCAAGTTAAACCAAGTGTTTATGAATATTCTGGCGAATGCCATTGATGTTTTAGATGAAGGCGCTCAGCAATCTTCTGGGACTGACCTAGCAGCCAGCCCTCAGCAAATTACAATTCAAACGACACTGACAGCCCAGAATGCGATAGAAATCCGCATGGGTGATAACGGAAAAGGGATACCCCCAGCGGTTATAGCCAAGGTCTTTGACTATTTGTTTACAACCAAAGAACTAGGAAAAGGAACCGGATTAGGGTTGGCGATCGCCCGTCAAATTATTCTTGAAAATCACGGTGGGAGCCTAGAAGTAGAGTCAGAAGTTGGGCAAGGCACTGTGTTTTGCATCCGCCTACCGATTGACTGCGCGTAGCCACGCCAGCATCAGCACAGGGGAACGGTCAGAGGTTGCAGATGTTCAGTGTCGGCTTCGCACCGGCCAAGTGACTATCCGCTGGGATCTACTCTGGACAGATCCCAAAGTAGATCCCCAAGTAAATCCCAGCGCGGATCCCAACATATTTATCGGGTACGGAACTCTACTTCTTCTTGGCGAATGGTGACATCATAGTTTTGGAAAAAGTCTTGACCCAAGAGGCCAATGTTGAGGTTAGAGCCAGCCACGGCGACAAGGGGGTTACGGGCGATCGCCCCTCCCACTTCGATCGAATTCAAATACCCCAGCGGGAAGGTGACATTCTGGGCACTCGCAGTATTGACCCTAGCCTGACCAACCGGAACAACCCCCAATGCCGCCGCCATCGGCTGGGTAATCACGGTGCCGCTGGCTCCGGTATCTAAAATCATTTGGTATTGCCGATTGCCATTAAACGTAACGTTGATCACTGGGGTGCCCCCGGCTCGCCGCACAATGGGGACAGTAAAGCTGGTGCCACCTTGAGGGCGCGGTTGGGCTATTTGGGCATTACTAGCTTGGGTCGGTGCAGTAGTGGCCGCAGCCACGGCGGGCGCAGCAGCGGGCGCGACAGGGGTTGTGCGGGTCGGCGCTGTTTGCACAGGGCGATTGGCGCGCTCTTGGGCGATCGCCAAATTGCGGCGATATTCTCCTACCTTGGTTTGCGCTTGGGCATGGGTCTCTGCCCCTTGAGGCACGGCAGCCATAGAGGCGATCGCCCGTTGCCAAAGCGTTTCGGCCAAACGCCAGTCATCTCGCGAGCGCGCCCGCTGGCTTAGGTTGGCGGCATTCGTTGCTTGCTCTAGGCCGCGCTGGTAGATCGCGGCTCCATCTGGGGCGGCTTGGGGGGCGGGCGCAGCACTCGCTGGGGCTGGTTCAGGCAACGTTGCGGGGGTAGATGGGCTAGCCACCACGCCATCAGGGACAACAGCAGGCGGAACACTGCTTTCTAAGGTGCCACGGCACCCTCCCACAAGGCTGAGGGTTAGGGTGGCGATCGCCCATCCTAAGCAATTTTTCATAACCATGGGGGGACGACTCTGCTGCAACGACTCAACCTCGATTTTTGAGCAAATTCCCAAGTGCCTGTTTCCCCTATCTGATCCCAGCCTGCCTGATCCCGACATCCCTTATGGAAATCGGTGGATTGATTCAGATCTCTTCTAAATAGATTGCGTTGGGGTCGATATTCAAAGTATTCCCGCAATCTATGCAATCCGTGCAATTCCTGATCCCCGTACTTTGCGCCCATGCCCCAAGGGATTGATCCCTATTTTTTTTTAGAAGAATGCCCTAAAGTCTCCAGTCATAGCCATACTAACGCTGCTTTTTGGATATTTTACATGTAGAAACTCTCTATCACTAAATCAAAACGACATCCATTAAAGGTGACTGAGACGAAGCAAGCAAGGGGCGGGATCACGAGAAAGAGGGCTTCTGACCAACAGAACGCCTCAGCGAACTTTGGCAAAAACGTTTAAGAATATTTTCCTAGAATTCCCCTGTCTATTACGATAATATCGCGGGTTAAAATTATCGCTGGTTAACACAGGCAAGGATCATTCATGGCGATCGCAACGAAGCAAGCAGCAGTGCTAGTTCTGGCAGATGGCACCGCTTTCCGAGGATGGTCATTTGGAGCCACAGGAACAGTCATCGGCGAGGTGGTTTTTAACACCGGCATGACAGGATATCAAGAAGTTCTGACAGATCCCAGTTATTCTGGCCAGATCGTGACCTTTACCTATCCAGAATTAGGCAACACCGGGGTTAACCCAGAGGATGAAGAATCCCAACGGCCCCATGTACAAGGGGCGATCGCTCGCAACATTTGCCATCGGCCCAGCAACTGGCGATCCACCCAGTCTCTCCCCGACTATCTCAAAGCCCATAATATTCCAGGTATCTACGGCATTGATACCCGTGCCCTGACGCGCAAAATCCGCTCTGTGGGTGCCATGAATGGAGGCATTTCCACCGAAATTTTAGACCCCGCCGATTTGTTGCTCAAGGTGCAAGCAGCACCGAGCATGGCAGGCTTAAACCTGGTTTCTGCTGTCACAACCCGCAGCATTTATGAATGGGACGAACCAACCGCCACCCCCTGGGAATTTGGCACGACAGACGCCACCCCCACCTACACCGTCGTGGCCCTCGACTTTGGCATCAAACGCAACATCTTGCGGCGCTTGGCTAGCTACGGTTGCCGGGTGATTGTGGTGCCTGCCGATACCCCCGCCGAAACGATTTTGGGCTATAACCCCGACGGCATTTTCCTATCTAATGGCCCCGGAGACCCCTCCACCGTAAGCGCCGGGATCACCACCGCCAAAGCCTTACTCGATTCTCAAAAGCCCGTCTTTGGAATTTGTATGGGACACCAGATTTTGGGGCTATCCCTTGGGGCAGAAACCTTTAAGCTCAAGTTTGGCCATCGCGGACTCAACCAACCAGCCGGGTTGAGCCAACGGATCGAAATCACTAGCCAAAACCATGGCTTTGCGATCGACCCAGATTCTCTGCCAGATGCGGAGGTTGAAATCACCCACCTCAACCTCAACGACCGCACCATCGCAGGCATTCGCCACAAGACCCTACCGCTGTTTTCGGTGCAATACCACCCTGAAGCCAGCCCTGGCCCCCATGATGCTGATTACCTGTTTGAGCAGTTTGTGACGGCGATGAAGGCACACAAAGAACAGGGCACACCTGTTTAAATCTGCTGACTTGCTGGAGCTAGGGACATCTGGCTTTCGGCTCAATCCCAAGAAATAGGCCAAAAAAGTAGGAAGGGCGATCGCCCTTCCTACTGTTGTTTGATTCGATTGTTTGAACGAAGAAAGTCAGAAAACCACTCAGAAAACCACTCAGAAAACCACAGAGGCCACCCTACAAATGGTCGGCGCGGCAGGTGTTGAGCAAGCTTTGATCTAGCTCACTGACATCGCTAATCCGGTGGAAGCCCTCTAAGCCCATTTCTGCACCACTGCCAGAACCGTTGGTAGCTACAGAAGAATTGACATCTAGGGCGATCGCATAGGGATGAACCGACTGATCGTAGGAATCGAAAATATTGAGAGACAACCGCCGACTACCAATTTCGCCAACAAAGCAGTCGAAGGATGATTGGGGCATATAAAACGCACCCACTACTTGGTCTTGATTGACCTCAAACACCATGTATTCTGAGCCAAGCTGCATTGCTTCTGGCGATTGGCCGTAGAGATAAACCCCATTGGGGAGCATCTGACTAATGGTGAGGCTGCTAACAGTAGCGACTCGAGTAGATTCTGCCACAACCCCTGCCCCATGGGCGGGCTGGTGAGAGAGGGCGGCAACCGTTAAGCCTAAAGAAATTAAGAGAATCGCTAATGGTTTTTCTAAACGATTGAGGAATGCACGCCGTGGGGATACCAATGGCTTAGGTAGAGATAGAGTTAGCACCACAGACCTCCTCGACTAATTTTAAGGGTTACAGTTATCGGTGAAGCCTTTAATAATTCACTCGAATTTAAATGAAGAATTTAAATGAGTGTAAGGCTTTAAGGTGAGGCGCTGAGCCAAGGTGACAGCACCTGAAACCTAAATTCACAATGGCTTCAAGAGCCGTTACATTTACAACTTTGCAACTATTACGTCGCTGTTGAAGAGGACTACACCGTTGAAAGGATGGATTCCAGAAATCTCTTGAAAAAAATCGAGAATTTTAGGTAAATCCTTTTGGGTGAACCCTAGGGAACAAGAACCGTCACTGGGGCATAAAGGAATTGGTTGAATAGGGAAGCGGAACAGATGGGTGAAGGTGCCGCAGGAATGGGCGATCGCCCCTCCCGTTTCCAGCACATTCTCCACGATGCCGAGAGACTATGAGTCACGCGGCACATTCCTGTGTCCCATTCAGGGAAAACAACGAGCCTCTAAACTCTGTAGGAGTTTTGTTTTAGAGAAAAAGCCACCTAGCACCGACTGCCCAAACCTGGCAACCGATTCATAGAATTCCTTCTTTTCTTGAATGGGGTTGACCTGAGCGATCCTGGGGATGCGGATAGCGTCGAATCAAACTCCATCTCAAAACAGAGGCCACAGATACACAAAGTGTTGATGAGGGATGCTTTTACCGATAGTGAACGAAGGGAATCAGTCACTGAGTAAAAGCCATTCACTTTGCCCGCTTTCAACGGATACTAAATGAGCAACCAATTTTATAGAGACTATTCGCTGAAAGCCATTACTAACAATCTACTACTGGCAATCAATTAATAGCTCCACTCGTATAATTGCATTTCCTATGACCCAAAACAATGGCATATAGGGAGGTTCATGGCATCTTTAATATTTGCCCCAGCCCTGGCTGCATCTTGCCCGATGGCGCGATTGAGTCAGAACTGATCCCGGTTCGCTGACCTCCGTAAACCAAAGTAACGGAACCTTCGCATGGGAGTGCTGGAAAACCTAGAGAGTTAGCCCAAAATCAGCTCTTACCATGCCAAATTGAAGTGTTTGAAAACGCTAATTGACACGGAAAAGCAGAGTCTTGTTCAACCCGATGCACCTCTAGACTTATTTATCTGACGAACAGATAGTTTGTGGGGAACCTTTGTAGACACTTTTGCAACTGTCTATAGTGCCCGGCGGCTGTAGCGGTCTATCGCTGACCATTGCGGATACATCTCAATGACTCTTAGATCACTGATCGCTTAGCAACGTTCGGAGCAGACGGGGTGAGTGAGATCCCTCACCCCGTTTGCGGTCTACTAGCTAGCTAAGTAGCCTCGCACATTGGCCTTGCGTCGGCGCAGATGGTCGAGTGCCTGCCGTTCGAGCTGGCGTACCCGTTCGCGGCTGATGTTCATTCGCTGCCCCACCTTGGCCAACGAAAGTTCGTGGCCATCGTCTAGGCCAAACCGGAGAACTAGCACTTGCCGTTGTTGGGGGGTGAGTTCGGAGAGGAGGCTTTGAATGTCTTGGCGCAACGACTCTTGGACGGTGAACTTCTCGGGAGATGCAGACTCGTCTTCTAGCAAGTCTTGCAACTCAGTATCTTGGTTGTCTCCCACCTTGAGGTCAAGGGAAACGGGTTGCCGAGCCATGAGCAAGAATTCTCGAATCTCTGCTGGCTCTAGATCAAGAGCTTTGGCAATATCGGCTGGGGTGGGGCTATGCCCCAAAGATTGAGCCAACTCCCGTTGAACGCGCTTGATCTTGTTGAGCTTTTCGGTGATGTGGATGGGGAGCCGAATGGTGCGAGCCTGTTGGGCGATCGCCCGAGTGATGGCTTGCCGAATCCACCAATAAGCGTAGGTCGAAAACTTGTAGCCCCGAGTAGGGTCAAATTTCTCTACCCCGCGCTCTAGACCCAGTGTGCCTTCTTGAATGAGATCAAGAAACTCTAGGTTACGCTTTTGGTATTTTTTGGCGATCGCCACAACCAGGCGTAGATTAGCCTCAATCATTTTCTTTTTGGCGCGCTCACCCTCTCGAACAGTGTGTTCAAGGGTCGGCTCATCCAATGCTGCAGCCTCTGCCCACTCCGCGAGGGTTGGCATCCGGTCTAACGACAACACCAAGGATTCACGGATATCTAACAACTTCATGAGCTGCTGAACTTGCTTCCCAAACACAATTTCTTGCTCGTGGGTTAGCAGCGGAACACGGCCAATTTCATGCAGGTAGGTGCGCACCATATCCGCTGTGAATAGGGGCTGATCTTTTGATTTACTTGCAGAGGTGTTTACCGAGATATTTGCGATTGTCATGGTCGCTATTTACTCCATCACAACGGGACAATACAGTCAAAGAAAAAATGTCAACGGAACGATACGGTCAAAGGGAAAATATCAACGGAACAATACGGTCAAAGGGAAAATGTCAAACAAGGAACAATGTCAAACAAAGAGAAAATATCAACGGAGCAATACGGTCAACGGAGCAATACGGTCAATGGAACAATACAGTCAAGACAAAAAGCTAAAGCAAGGATAGATGGATTGAAAGAATTACCATTGCAGTTGATACAATGAACTGTTGAAAAGCCAAGTCAGAAGTCCGTGAGCTGGGTAGGCACCAAGCTGAAATGACCTAGGGAGGAACCCCTAAAACCTTGTCAGGCTAATAAAACTAAATGGCAAGGCGGCGCAAAATCTAGAAGTGTGAAATTCAAATCAAACATCCAGTGGGATGCTGAATGGTACGAAACGTCAAGAAAGCTAAATGCATCATCAGTAGAGTCTTCAGATGCTTTAAGGAAAGCTGTGCTATGGAAAAACTGCACTGTACACAACTACTTTCATAAAAAGCCTTGACTGACGAGAAACCTGAAACACTACGCTCACACCAAAATCAAAAAAGAAAGTTTGATAGCTTCTGGAGGTCTCACCCTATCCAACAGGGCTAACTGCAATAACTTGAGCAAGAGGAGACAGGGCAGACTTCAGAGCAAGAAGCCCACGTCTCAAAAAGAAACTTCAAACTTCATTCAAGAAAATTGATCCAGATAGATACTGTGGTCACTCATTTCACACCACCCATTTTCAAATGTCTAGCCTACAGTTGATGAGATAATGAGAAAACCTTCTTATTCCTCACTTTTTTATTCTCTAAAAATGGACATCTAGCAGGATACCGGCTTCGGTTAATCAACTTGCTCTAGTCTCCATCCCCCTAACCTTATTCCCAGTACTTCTATTCAAAAAGAACCCATTTCCAAAAAACTACAGGGTTGAATTACATCGTTGAGCCTCAGATTGGTAAAGCGCTTGTAGCACTTTACAGAACATGACTGGGACAACTGACCTAAAACGAATGAATACTGGTGAATACTGGTGAATGCAATGCTGATGAACACTAGAGCAGGAACAGACCCAAATACGAAGTCGTTACGACTTTGAATTACTACGAGAATAATACAACATTAGACCTCGGTAAAGGGGCTGCGACTCATCCATCTGGGTGAACCTAGCGGGGGAATAATAATCAATGAGAGGTTGGATTAGGATAGCCAAAAGACTCTCAAGCCCTTTCAGTAAATAGGTTTAGTGGTCTTTTTGACTGAATTAGCTTTTTCACTTGGCCACCAATAGAGGCACTCTTAGATCTCATCCTTTATCTAACTTTCCTGTAGTTAACTACGGGCGATCGCCATAAATGGATGCATGAGAATCGTAGTTTGTGCCAAGTTAGGTCATTCGGTTGATGCTGATCCCTGCCCCCTTTCATAAAGGGCTGGGAGGATCTCACCAACTCTGTCACGACTCCTCTATGACTAAACTTATTGAATGAAATGAAAGGGATACCCAGATAGTAGACATAAATATCTAGCTAATCGGCTTAACTGAATTTACCTAGCTCAACTGCTTAGGTTTATTGTGTGGGGAATCACTTAAAAGTGTTGTACGGAAAACCCACCGTGAAAACCGAACGAAGCTTAAGGGGGTGCGCTTCCTTCTCGGCGGTAGCGCAGGGAAACGTGATGAACGTTCATGGACGGAACGGTAAAGTGCTGAGGCTGTAGTGACAGACTACGATCGCACTTTGTTCCGCAGGCTATGAGTAACGACGGAGGCTTGCCTGAAAGGAGACTGGCCTGAAAGGAGACTGGCTGGAAGTTTTGAGCGATGCTGCCTGAGGCTTGAAAACTAGCATTGCGTTGGGCTGTTAGCCACAGCGGAGGTTTAGGAAAAGGAGAGCGATCGCTGGCTGATTAGGCAAGCAGGCTCTTCAAGAGGACTGAATAAGCTGAATTATGGACTAGAGGATGGAAGGGACGGCGGCGATCGCCCTTCTAAGGTTCGGTTGTCCTAGCTAGGCTATGTAGTGGCTTGCCCAGTATCCTTGTATATAACAGGCGATAGAATAGCCAGCGAGAAGGAAAGACCCGATCAAACCCCAGAATATATTCATTCAAATCTATCTTGGCTGTGTATGCAAGCCCTCTATGTGATCTAATCTATGCAATGTAACGCGCAAGGTAACGCCATACAAGATTAAGGCTGGCACGATCAGCAATACAAAGTGCCAATCTGGAGTGATCGATCAAGATGAAGCGTGCATTCAAACGCTCATGGGGTCAAGATCCTAGACGAATGATATCCGACACAAAAATGATATCTGAGACACAGATGATATCCGAGACACAGATGAAACTCGCAATAATGAAATTTGTAAATATTTTTCTCTCATAAATCCTTTAATCGTCGGTCTTTAACGATCAATCTTTAACGATCAATCTTTAACGATCGGCCTTTAACTATCGTTCTTTGACCGTCGTCCGTTCAGCCCTCCTTACTAAGGTAGATGTGACCGTGAAGCAGTGGTACTTACCCACAATGAGCGAGGTGGTGCTGCAAGACTCCCCTCTGTTTCAAGCGCAGCGATCTGCGGCACAGCAGCGGGTGCGGGCAGAACGAGAATGGTCTGGGGCGATCGCCGCATTAAATCTACTGCTACACAATGATTTTGAGGCGGGGCTGTTGTCCCTTGGGGGAGTGGTGTTGGCGGGGCCGGTGCCCTTGCTGAGCCAACCAGGATTGCAAGGGGCGATCGCCAGTTGGACTTTTACCGCCAGCCCCTTTTGGAGCAACACTTGGATGCCGTTTCGGCTACTGCCGAGCTGCGATCGAGAGCAGGTGAAATCAGATACGGCCACAGATACACTGCCGCTTTTGCCAACAGACCCCCTCAGCCAAGAGCAATTTTGTGTGGTGCTCACAGAGCGGCTCAGTGTGGTGATGGTGTTGGGCGAAACTCCTGAGGGCGATTCTGCCTTTCTCTATTCCTTCGACCCAGCGGTGATAGGTCGCGCCTGGCAACTGTTGCGCGCACGGCTCCTGTTTTCGGGCGCGGCTGCGCTCAAAAAAATTGAAGCTTTAATCAACAAGATGCCCCCCGTTAGCCCAGACTACCGACGGGTCACGGAATTTAGTCATTTATTACTAACCCTGGTTCCCGATGCAGTAGAGCTAGAATCCATCGCGGTCGGGCCAACTTCCCAACCGGGTACTGACGCGGCTAATGCAGGAGCCTTTTGGAATGGCGCGAAAAAAGGCAAAGCCTCTCGCCCGCAGCAGTCAGAAACCGTCGGGCGACCCAAGGGCGATCGCCAAACCCACCGATCCCATGATGCTGGGCGCTCTCTAGAAGCACTCACCCAAAGCCCCGAAAGCTTTGATGCTGAACTTTTGCAGGCGATCGCCCATGAAATCAACACCCCTCTTACCACCATTCGAACCCTCACACGGCTGTTGCTCAAACGCAAAGATCTAAGCCCCGATGTGCTGAAGCGCCTCACCATCATTGACCAAGAATGCACCGAACAAATCGATCGGTTTAACCTAATTTTTCGGGCAGTCGAGTTAGAAAAAGCCACCCACACCCGCCCAGTAACGCCCCTTGCGCCGATATCGCTCACCCAATTGTTTCAACGCCATGTTCCACGCTGGGAGCAACTAGCGCTGCAACGGAACCTCAGCCTCAATGTGCATCTGCCCCAAAAATTACCAATGGTTGTCACCGATCCAACTATGTTAGATCAGGTTCTCACGGGTCTCATCGACCGCATCACCCAAACCCTGCCCCCAAACAGCCATATTCAAATTTCTGTCACCCTCGCGGGCCATCAGCTCAAACTGCAATTTCAATCTCAAATGGAAGACGTTGGGGTCAGCCACAACGGCTCAACCGCTGCTTACCAAGCCGTTACACCACTCAAAGCGCTGGGTCAGTTGTTGATGTTTCAACCCGAAACAGGCAACCTAAGCCTCAATTTAGCAGTCACCAAAAACCTCTTTCAGGCTTTGGGTGGCAAATTAATTGTTCGGCAACGCCCCCAACAGGGCGAAGTATTGACCATCTTCCTCCCCTTAGAAAACCGCCGCCAAGACGAAGCTACGATGCTGGGCTAAGGCAAGGTTAAACAGTTGAGCCTTGAAAAAAGGGTTGCCCCGCGCCCAGGGGATCGCTATTTTTCGACAGCGCTGTTACCCATTAGGCGCGTCCACTGCCCTATTTAAAACATCCTCTTAGCGAAGCCGCCATACACTCGGAAAAGAAGCCGCTTAGAATAAACTCAGGCAAAGCCCAACCCATCACCGGGTTAGAGACTCTGCTACAGTTCACGTCGCATCGTATCACCCCTATTTTCTGGGACTGGCCAGTGTTGTGGAGCATTTTAGGAAGCTAGGGATCGGGTTTTCTCCCCCTGCCATACAGGTGTGGCCAGAGAAAAAGCTGTCCGTTAATTTAGAAAAAATTCAGATTGTTGCTATGAGTGTTCAGATTCGATTTTTACCAGACGATGTGGTGGTGGTGGCAGAGGTGGGAGAACCGCTGCTGCAAGTGGCAGCGCGCGCCGGGTTATCTATCCCAACGGGCTGTCTGATGGGGTCTTGCCATGCTTGCGAAGTGGAGTTGGAAGATGGCAGCACTATTTGCTCTTGTATTAGTGGCGTGCCGCCGGGGCAGGATCAGTTGACGATTAATTTGTTTGTGGATCCTACTTGGTGATGGATGGAGCGTGGATGCCAGACTTGGATGAGCCGAGCGAATTGGATGAGCAGTGCGAGACGGCAGGTGAACCGCGCCAGTGGCATCGAGTGGCGATCGCCCTCGGTAGCAACTTAGGCCAGTCTCGCCAGATTTTGGAAGGCGCGTTGAAGGCATTGAGTGCCAACCCCGCCCTCTCCCTCGATACATACTCCAGCTTTTATCGCACCGCCGCCGTCGGGCCACCCCAACCCGATTACCTCAATGCCTGTGCGCTTTTGTCTACAACACTGATCCCAACCGCGTTGCTAGATGCCATGCTCCAAATCGAAGCCCAGTTTGGCCGCGAACGCCATGAACGCTGGGGGCCAAGGCTACTCGACTTAGATTTATTACTCTACGAAGATCAAATTATAAAACTGCCCTATCTACAAGTGCCCCACCCCCGAATGCGAGAGCGGGCATTTGTGTTGGTGCCCTTGGCTGAGATTGCGGCGAGTTGGCGAGATCCCATCACCGGAGAGGCGATCGCCACACTCCTAAGCCAAGTTGACCCCATTGGCGTCCAATGTTTACCCGATCCTTAACCCAAACCCAAGATTTTAATTGTCTGGTGACCCAAAGCCACTGCTTCCGGGGGAACCACTGCTACCAGTGGGCGGCAAAAGCGGATCTTCAAAACCTGGGAATGGCTGGGCATCGGGGTCTGTGAGGCCATCGGGGCTGGGTAAGCCACTGGGATCAGAGGGGAATGAGAAGGGCGCGTTAGACGCATCATCGGAGGTGCTAGGGAGGGTTGCCAGGGCAACGCGATCGCCCCCCACTGCTCGCAAAATATCCAGCACCCGCACCACGTCGTTATAGCTAGATAAGCGAGATGCGTAAAGCACGATCGTGCCGTTGGGTTGCGCAGCCTGAAACTCTATGAGGCGCTGACGTAAATCTTGCTCAGTCACTGGGTCTTTTTCAACATAAATTAGCCCCACCGGATCGACACTGACCAGCAGCATTTCCTGCATTTGGGAAACGCCACTCGCCGCCGTGGGTAGGTCTACATTGATGCCAGACTGACGGGTCAAGGTGACAGCCGCCAACATAAAAAAGGTCAAGATGCAGAAAACTACATCAATTAGGGGCAACAGCTCAATGCGAACATCAGCTTTTTGAGAGGAGTAGTTAACCTTCATAGACCTGTTCTAGACCTAATATGAATCGGTGGATTGGGCGATCGCTGGACGGAAACCATCCTCTAACGAAGGCTCGTTGTTGGGCGGGGTGAAGCGAGATTTTAAGAAGCAGTGATAGGGGCGATCGCCCTTCTCAGCATAACGACCAGCCTCCATTGCCCCATCCGGGTCAGGCTCCTAGTCTGTCGATCCCCAAGAACCTAAGCAGATCGGTGAGACTTCCCTGGATGCTTCTATCTTAAACAAAGGAATCGTCCCCTATGGCAGGCATCAGATCCCTAGCCACTCTACTGGGATAAGGCTGAATTCCCTGAAGCCTGCAAATGCAGAATTTGCAGTAATTTTCGGCTCCCCGCTCATCACCAGAGATAGCCATTGGCAATTAAGCGGGTGCTGCCGACTCAGCGGCATTGGGCTGCCCCGTAGCCTCAGACTGGGCGCGGTTCTCTTGAGCCATACCCGCCTGCTTAGCCCAGTTTTGGCGATAGAGCAATTCCAGCTCACTCCCTGCTTTTTGGAACAATTTTGCCTGCCCCGACACTAACCCCTGAAAAACCCTGAAAAACACCAAACTGACTAACGCCACAATCAAGCCCATGGCCGTGGAATACAAGGCTTCAGCGATCCCAAACGTTACTTCCCCAGTCGCGCTGGTGCCAATGTCGCCTAAACGAATCGATCCCAAAGAATTGATCAAACCTAAAACCGTTCCGAGCAACCCTAGCAATGGAGAAATTGCAATGGTTGCTTCTAAAATCTTGTCGCCCCGTTGCATCGCTGCTAATTCCTCATCGGCGGAGGATTCTAGAGCCAGTTTTAGCACATCGGGTTCTGGTCTATGCAGATCCAACGCCGCATTCAGAAACCGCCCAATGGGTTGATCGATGGCGCGACGGGCGATGTCTGCGGCTGCGCCCCAATCCCGCCGAGCTGATTCTAGAACTCGCCCCGCAATTTCGCGCTCACGAGTCAAGATTTTCCACCAAAACCATACCCGCTCAATCACTACAGCTAGTGATAAAAACGAAAGTATGAGTAGCGGAAACATAACGGAACCGCCTTTAGCAAAGGCCTCGGCAATATTCACAAGATTATTCCTCCTATCCGTTCCCTCACAGACTGTAACCGAGACTAGGCGCTAACGGCCAATGTCTGCATGACGCTGCCAAGGCTGTCTATGGTTACAGCCAAATACCACCAAGGGCTACAACAGTTAGCCATATAGCTGCATTAGCCTCCATATCATTCAGTATCCAGTTCATCTTTCCAGGTCGAGGTTGGGTAAACCGCAACGAAGCATTTTAATTCTAGAGACTCCTTTGCCCCGGCGAACCATTTCCTGACAAAATTACCTAAAAATTCTGATCCCCAAAAAGCCTATGAAACGGTGCGTCAGCGTTTGGGGATCGGAAGCCCATTAATGGCGAGCGCCCCGATACCGCATTTGACGTTTCAACGAAAAATCAGCAGCAATACTAGGAATATCGCCCCGATGCCCCATCACGATGATGGTGTCGCCAATGCAGATTAGGGTCGTGCTAGGAGGCGTTCTGAGTAAAAGCCCATCGGCTCGTCGCAATGCCACAATTAAAAAGGCTTTGTTGCCCCGAACTTCGACATCCCGGATCATGCCTCCGATGATGGCAGACCCTTCAGGCACGGCTAACTCATCCAGTTGAATATCCATCTGGCCTAACAGTTCGTTGATGCTATTACTGCCATCATTACGGTCTAGCCAGTCAAGGGCAGCCGGATGTTTGATCATGTGAACCAATCGATATGCCCCAATGGTGGCAGGCAGCACGACATGATCAGCACCGGCGAGTTTTAGCTTGTGTTCGGTGGTCGGAAACTCCCCCCGTGCCAAAATCACTAAATTGGGGTTTAGCCCTCGGGCGGTGAGGGTAATGAACACGTTCAAGGCATCGTCAGGCAAAACTGAGGCTAAGAATTTGGCTTTGTAGATACCCGCTAAGCGTAATACGTCTTCGTCGGTGGCATCCCCGGTGATGATCAAATAGTCGAGTTCTCCGGCTTCGGTGGTGCGATCGCCACTACTATCGACCACCACAAAGGGCATTTTGGCGTGGGTCATTTCTCTCGCCAAAATTTGCCCCATACGGCCAAACCCACAAATAATCACATGGTTTTCTAAGAGATTGATGGTTTTCATCATGCGATGGATTCCTAACGCTCGGTTAATTTCGCCTTCTGTCACCATCTGCACCATGCCCCCCACCATATACACCGCCGAGGAGGTGCCCGCAATGATCACAAACATAGTGAACACCCGCAGTTCTGGTGATTGGATCGGCTGCACCTCGCCATAGCCCACCCCAAACACCGTAATCACCACCATATACACGGCATCGAGGAGAGACCAGCCCGCCGTCACATAGCCCATGATGGCGATCGCAATGGTGATCGCAAAAAAAATCGCCCCGGTCAGAATGCGGCGGAACGACTCATGCATATATTTTTAAGCAGAAAATAGAAGAGACGTGGAAGCCAATTAGAGACAGCATACAAAAGGGGCAGAGTGGGAAACACCTCTACTCCTCGTATCCTAAGGGCGGAGGCAGAGGAGAAATCGGTCACGGCCATTACATTTCTCTAACCTCTCCTAAATTTTTCTGAGGGCAGCATGAAACGGCAAAGTCCACAGATGCCGACGGATCTCCCCTTTGATCTTTCTCCAAATCCCCACAGAAACTCAACTTCCAGAATTGAATCTAGATCCAGATCTAGATTCAAATATTCATGGGGTTCTGGGGTAACTGACTCTTCGGCTGAGTTGCTCAAACCAGAATGTGATAATGTAGCGTCAAGTTTCGTAAGTAAGACCGCTGATTTCACAAATAAGGTTTTACGATCCCAAATTAAAACCGTATAACGCATAGGCCTTAGAAACTTTAGGCTTTATTGAGTTTAATGGGGTTTGCTAGGGGGCTGCAAAGGCGTCTATTTCACGGTCTGTAGAATAGATTTCGGTTTTTCTCAGTTGTCAACTTCTTCTCAGAAATCACACGATGGCCACACTCGAAGAAAACAAGCGCATTTGGGATGGCAAGTATGAATGGCCTGAAGGCGGCGACGAATGGTCGGCGGCTTGGGGCGGTGCGCGGATGCAATGGTATGGCACCTTGCTGCCTCGGATTCATGCGTTTGTCCCTGTGGGATCTATGTTAGAAATTGCCTGTGGCTATGGCCGCTGGACGCAGTTTCTCAAAGATCTGTGTACCGATATGACCGTAGTGGATCTATCCGAAAGTTGTATTAGCGCCTGCCGCAAGCGCTTTGCCAATGAGACCCATATTAAATATGTGGTGAACAACGGCAAGTCGTTGGACATGGTTCCCGATGAGTCACAAGACTTTGTCTTTAGTTTTGACTCGTTGGTTCATGCCGAAGCCCCTGTGCTCAAAAATTACATCACGCAGCTCCGCCGTATTTTGAAGCCGACGGGCGTGGCGTTTATTCATCACTCCAATTTGGGTGAATACCCAATCTACAGCCAAATTACGCCTTTCTCGAAGAAGCATAAGCTGTTGGCGAAGCTGGGTGTGATGGAAGAGAACACCCATTGGCGGGCGAACGGGGTTACAGGTCAGGCAGTGGCAGACCATGCAGCAACCCAGGGTCTGCGCTGTATTAGCCAAGAAATGGTGAATTGGGGAACCAAGAAAGCCCTGATCGATTGTTTTTCGACCATTGTGCGGGATGACTCGCCTCTTTGTCGGGAAACAGAAGTGGTACGGAACCCCAATGCCATGGCCGAAGCCGAAACACTGCTGAAGCTATCGAAGCTCTATGAACCGCCGGCTAAATAGTGGCTCACGCTAAAAATCCCAGGGTTCAAAGGGCAATGACCTCAGAACTCTGGGGTTTTTAGTTTTAAAAGCCATCGGCAATTTGTTATGGCTTTAGTCTAAACTCCAGGTTTTGCGAAATAGGTTCCAAAAGCGCTGTGGGG
>Ga0105049_10002560_pt1 | contig 21554 bp, 18 predicted proteins | sample MAT06_FD_78087 | JGI IMG/M metagenome (GOLD analysis project Ga0105049, IMG submission 78087) | Freshwater microbial communities from Lake Fryxell liftoff mats and glacier meltwater in Antarctica - MAT-06 | ecosystem: Environmental > Aquatic > Freshwater > Ice > Liftoff microbial mat | place...
GGGATGACAGCACTCAAATTAGAAATGCTTACCTTCGTGGCTCATCTACTGTTGGAAAACAGCAAAAAACTTCAAACAATGAGCCAGTCTCCCTTTCAGAAATTTACCGTAAAAAAGAAAAACAGCGTCGTTAAAGAGCAGATCAGACAGGAAAAGAAAAAAGCCCGTGCTGATAAAAACGCGTATTTCGATAACCTCAAAGAAGAAAAATACCAGGCAATGCTGGCCAAGCGTGCACAGAAAGCAGCTGGAGGAACTGGTGCTGTAATACCACACGTTCCTAAAACCAACAAAAAGGGACCGGACGCCAAAAAACCTCCAGTTCAAAGAACGACGGAAGAAGTGATGCCCCTCAATAAATTTTTAGCGCACTGCGGCGTATGCTCTCGTAGAGAAGCCGTGAAAGTGGTGACTGATGGAAAAGTGAAAGTGAACAATGAAGTGATGTCGGAACCTGGTTATAAGGTTTTGCCAACAGACGAAGTAATATTTAATGGCAAAAAATTATTTGTAACCAAAAACCTTGTGTACATTTTATTGAACAAACCCAAAGATTATATTACCACTACCGACGACCCGCAAGGAAGAAAAACGGTATTGCAACTCACACAAAAAGCGACCACAGAAAGAGTGTACCCTATTGGAAGACTCGATAGAAATACTTCAGGTGTGTTGCTATTAACCAACGATGGCGATCTTACCCAAAAACTTTCACATCCAAGTTATGAGATCAAGAAAATTTACGAAGTAAAATTAGATAAGAACCTTACCAAGGAACACTTTGATGATATCCTTAAAGGACTTACGTTAGAAGACGGACAAATTTTTGTAGACAGTTTGGCTTACGCAGATAGCAAAGACAAATCGATTGTTGGTATTGAAATACACAGCGGTCGCAACCGTATTGTTCGCCGAATTTTTGAATCGTTGGGATATGATGTAAAAGGATTAGACAGGGTGATGTATGCCGGACTTACCAAAAAAAATGTGGAACGCAGCAAATGGCGCTTCCTGAGCGACAAAGAAATTCGATTGTTGAAGTACATGAACGAATCGAAAAAGAAATCGAAGAAAATTACTGATGCTGAAAATTCGGAAAGCAACAATGAAGATATAAAATCAATCAAACCCCCCATCACTAATAAAAAAGCTGTGGGAGCTATTGATGCAGATAAAAAAATTAAAAAGGAAAAAGATCCCACTGCTGTTGTTAAAGAACGCCCGGTGAGTGATAAAAAGCCAGGTGTTAGAAAATTTAAAACACACAGCGAAAAAAAGAAACACAAAATAACGGCAGGTGGCAAAAAATAATTTTACCGTTGTTTTTGAGAACGACGATTTTATAGCAATCAACAAAACATCTGGACTGCTGACGATTCCTGACAGAGAGCAATCTGAAAAAAGCTTGAAGGAATACCTGATAGATAAATACGGTCAGATATTTACGGTACATCGCTTGGATAAAGACACCAGCGGATTGGTGCTGTTTGCCAAAAATGAAATCACCCACAAATACCTCAATAAAATTTTTGAAGAGCGTGCCGTTGAGAAATTTTATGTGGGCATCGTAATGGGAGAGCCAGTAGAAAAAACTGGTTTGATTGATGCACCGATTGCGGAACATTCGCTCAATAAAAACCTGATGGTTGTTCACCGGAGGGGCAAGCCTTCACAAACAGGGTATGAGGTATTAGAAGGCAATAAATTTTACTCATTGGTGTCCTTTCAACTGCATACCGGCCGAACACACCAGATACGCGTGCACTGTAAAAACATTGGTCATCCGCTGGCTTGCGACCCTTTATATGGAGATGGCAAAGCCGTATTGCTGAGTACTTTTAAAAAGAAGTTTAAACTTAGCAAACACGATGAAGAAGAAAGACCAATGATAGGCAGATTGGCATTACATTCCTATCAATTGCGATTTACAGATGAACATGGAACGAGGATGGAATTGGAAGCAGAGATCCCAAAAGAGTTCAGGGCGTTGATGAAACAATTGAGTAAATAAAATATTTTGTTTTTATTGACGAAGGCAGTTCTAACAGAGCTGCCTTTTACTATTTTGTCGCACAGACTATTGTAAACGTGCATTGCGTGAGGGATTGCAGCGTACATCCTTTTGTGAGGCACGAACAAAAGATGGCAGCAAAAAGCCCGACCCGCAGGGGCACGCCCTCTTATTTTTCTAAAGCTTGTAAAATATCGTGGAGGATATCGTCTTTGTATTCAAGCCCTACAGAAATGCGAATCAGCCCTGGCGTTATGTTCACTTCCTTGCGTTCCTCTTCGGTAAGTTTGGCGTGGGTAGTACTGGCAGGATGTGAGGCAATGCTGCGGGTATCACCGAGGTTGGCGGTGAGCGACAGCATTTTTAATTTGTCGAGAAAGTGGCGTCCCGCTTCTAATCCACCTTTTAGTTCGAAACAAACAATACCTCCGCCATTTTTCATTTGCTGCACTGCGATGTGGTGTTGTGGATGCGAAGGCAAAAAAGGATACCGCAATGAGGCAATAGCCGGGTGTTGCTCGAGTGATTGTGCAAGGAAGAGCGCATTGGAAGCGTGTCGTTCCATTCTTACATCGAGGGTTTCAATACTTTTGCTGAGTACCCATGCATTAAAAGGAGACAACGCAGGACCGGTGCTGCGGCAAAACAAATAAATATCGTGGATGAGTTCCTTTTTACCCACAACTACTCCACCCAATACACGGCCTTGCCCATCGATCCATTTAGTGGCGGAATGTACAACGAGATCAGCACCAAAATCGATCGGACGTTGGCAAACAGGTGTTGCAAAACAGTTGTCGACATTTAAAATGATCTGGTGTTTTTTGGCAAGTTTGCCCAGCATGGCTAAGTCGATGATATCTAACCCGGGATTGGTGGGTGTTTCTACATAAATCATTTTAGTATTGGGTCGGATAGCAGCTTCCCATTCTTCGGGCTTGTTTGCGGATACATAGCTGTACTCGATTCCAAAATTAGGCAAGTATTTTTTTATGACGGTATGCGTACTTCCGAAAATAGAACTGCAACTGAGCAGGTGATCGCCTTTTTTGAGTAGGGCCATAAAAGATCCAAACACCGCACTCATGCCAGATGCAGTAGCAAAGCCAGCTTCAGCGCCTTCGAGTGCAGCTACTTTTTGGGCAAACTCATCTACACCGGGGTTGCTGAACCTGCTGTAAATATTTTCATTTGTTTCATCAGCAAAAGCTGCCCGCATATCTTCGGCATTATTGAAACAAAAACTACTGGTCAGAAACAGTGGTGTGGAATGCTCCATTTCCGGGGTGCGTTCCGTTTGAATACGAATGGCTTTGGTAGATGGATGTTGCTCGTTTGACATGTTGTTGACGGTTGTATTTTGTAGATCTTCGACAAAAATTAAAATGATGGTAGTAGTATTGCTTACAGCTTTGCTACACTTACAGTAACATCACAATATTTTGATTGTTTGTTATTGGCGACATATTTCACAGTTGCTTGTGCAAAAATACCCAACCTTCCCCTTACTTTGCAGGTAGAAATTAAAAATGGCACAAACCTTTACAAGTACACAAGATTTTTTACTGGAGAGCGGAGCATTTCTGCCTGGAATTGAGATTAGTTATTGCACCTATGGCACCCTGAACGAGGATGCCAGCAATGTGGTTTGGATTTGCCATGCACTAACGGCCAATGCCGATGTAGCCCATTGGTGGCCTTGGATGGCAGGCAAAGGTGCAGCACTGGATACTGAAAAATATTTTATTGTTTGTGCTAATATTTTGGGTTCCTGTTATGGCAGCAGTGGACCGTTGAGCATACACCCGGCAACCGGAAAGCCATATGGCAGTGGCTTTCCGGCAATTACGATACGAGATATGGTGAATGCGCACATACTTCTCCGCGGGCATTTGGGCATTCAACAAATTCGTTTACTCGTAGGCGGTAGTATGGGTGGTTACCAGGCGTTGGAATGGTGTGTGGCGGAACCTGCTGTAATTGAAAAGCTATTTTTACTGGCCACCTCTGCCACTGAAAGTGCCTGGGGCATAGCGGTGCATACAGCCCAAAGACTGGCCATAGAAGCGGAAGATGGCTGGAATACCAACATAGCTGGTGGCGGAAAAAAAGGATTAAAAGCAGCCAGAGCCATTGGTATGCTGAGTTACCGCAATTACGGCATCATGGTAAAAACCCAAACCGATAGTGACTTTGAAAAATTGGATCAGTATAAAGCATCTTCTTACATTTTGCACCAGGGCAATAAATTAGCCGATCGATTTAACGCATACTGTTATTGGTTGCTTACAAAGGCGATGGATACGCATCAACTTTCGAGAGGTAGAGGCGGTTTGGTTAATGTTGTACTTCAGCAAATAAAACAACCCGCCCTTGTCATTGGCATTAGTAGTGATATTTTATGCCCACCGGTAGAGCAAGAGCAAATAGCAGCAGCTCTTCCAAATGCGCATTTGATGATCATCGATTCAGCATACGGGCATGATGGATTTTTGGTAGAAGGAGAAAAAATTTCAGGCGCGTTAAAAAGCTGGATGCACTAAAGTGCTGTGACCAATATCCTCACACTCCAAATGATGACCATTGTGCCCAACAAAATCAGTGAAAGCTTTCTAGGTAATTTTCCAATCAGTTTTGCTGCCAAAGGAGCTGCCATCAAGCCTCCGATGATGAGAGCAATCACAACCTGCCAGTGATGTACACCCATCATAATAAAGAAGGTGAAGGCACTGGCCAGTGTAACAAAAAATTCTGTCAGACTCACCGAGCCAACCACATATTTTGGATGCCGCCCTTTAGAAATAAGCGTAGTGGTAACGATAGGTCCCCAGCCACCGCCACCAAATGAATCGAGGAAACCCCCTGTTCCAGCTAAGAGTGTATATTTTTTGAAAGTTTTCTTTTGTTGATTTTTTCTCCAGGCAGTTACAATAATTTTTATCCCTAAAAAAAGTGTATAGGCGGCTAATACAGGCTTTAACCATTTGGCATGTGAGTCGCCATAAAAACTTAGCAATAATGCCCCGGCAATGGCACCCAATACACCAGGAATAACCAGTGCCTTGAACAACTTTTTATTAACGTTACCAAATTTAAAATGGCTATAACCAGATGCGCCGCTGGCAAACATTTCGGCCGTATGAATACTGGCGCTGATGGCGGGCAAACTAACACCAGATGACAACAGAATGGTTGCACTTGTAACGCCGTAGCCCATACCCAAGGCTCCATCCACTAATTGTGCTAAAAAACCCGCGAGCACCATCCAGGGAAAATTTGCATCCAGTGAAAGCAACAATTCAGTTGCGCTATTCTTGATGGCCACCAGCGGGATATAAGAAAAGAGAAAATGACCGATGAGCATCCAGCCGAACACCTTAACAGAAACACGGGCTATCTTTTTCCACTTATATTCGGTTACACTACTTTCTACGGCAATTGCTTCAGGTGAAGGAGTATGGTGTTGCTTACGGTATGCCAGCAATTGATCAATTACCTTATCTAACTCCTCAGGATTCATTTCAGTGGGACGAATGAGAAAACTGGGGAGCTGCGATTCACTTTGTTCCGAAATTAGATTCGGATCTTTTTGTAATAGCGGCTCCGCTAATACCCTCTCTTTGTTTGCTGTTATTTTCATCCTCTTTTGTTAGTAGAAGCGTGGTGATCCACCATTGACCTATTGATCAATGGTCGTTTAAATAGTAAGAATGCTTTTAGTCTACTAAATTAGTAGATTTTATGATCAAAACAAAAGGGAATATAAAATTCCCTTCAATTTTTTTATTAAAACAACCCTTCGATTGAAAGGTATCTTTCTCCGGTATCGTAATTAAAAGTAAGAATGGTAGATCCTTTCGGTATTTCAGGTAATTTTTTTGCGATGGCTGCTAGTGAAGCACCTGAAGAAATTCCTAACAGTATGCCTTCTTCCCGAGCAGCCCTTTGGGTATATTCAAAAGCTTCGTCTTTACTCACCTGAATGGCACCGTCAAGGATTTCGGTGTTTAATACGGCTGGTACAAAACCAGCGCCAATTCCCTGAATGGGGTGCGGACCAGGAGCACCACCACTGAGTACGGCCGACAATTCTGGTTCTACAGCAAATACTTTTAAGTTGGGGAAGTGTTGTTTGAGCACTTCCGCTGCACCGGTTATATGACCACCTGTACCCACTCCGGTGATCATGTAATCTATACCATCTGGGAAATCGGCTAAGATCTCAAGTGCTGTTGTTGTGCGGTGGATTTCCACATTGGCTGGATTGTTAAACTGTTGGGGCATCCATGCATTGGGTGTAGCTGCCGTTAATTCCGTGGCTCTTTCGATGGCACCTTTCATCCCTTTTTCTCTGGCTGTTAATTCAAACTCCGCTCCGTAAATCGACATTAGTCTTCTGCGTTCTATACTCATACTTTCGGGCATCACTAAAATTATTTTATATCCTTTCACTGCTGCTACCAAAGCTAAACCAATTCCGGTGTTGCCGCTGGTAGGTTCGATGATGATGCTGTCTTTATTCAGTATACCTTTTGCTTCCGCATCTTCGATCATTGCAAGGGCTATCCTGTCTTTGATACTAGCTCCCGGGTTATTTTTTTCAAGTTTAACATACACGTTGTAATCATCGCCAAACAAGCGGTTTACCCTTACATGTGGGGTATTGCCGATGGTATTTAAAATGTTTAAAGCTTTCATATTTTATATTGTTTAGTTCATTAATTAGTTTTTCCAACCCCAATTTTCTTTATTTCTGTTTGCCATGTTTACGGTTCGTTCTTTAAATAACGAAATTCAACGTTTCCGGAAATGGGTTATTGTCGCGGACTTTTATTTCGCTTTTATGGTACACGATAGAATGAGAAGGCACACTGTATGTGAGCCAAACATTTCCGCCAATAATGCTGTTTCTGCCCACCACCGTATCACCGCCAAGGATGGTTGCGCCTGAATAGATCACTACATCATCTTCGATGGTAGGGTGTCTTTTGGTACTCGCCAGCTCTTTTGATACGTTTAAAGCTCCCAACGTTACCCCTTGGTATATTTTAACCCGGCTCCCGATATGGGATGTTTCTCCAATAACAATGCCTGTTCCGTGATCAATAAAAAATGAAGGGCCAATGACAGCACCCGGGTTGATATCTATCCCGGTTTTACTGTGCGCATGTTCAGAAAATATCCTTGGTAAAAGGGGTAATCCCTGCTTTCTAAGTTGGTGTGAAATTCTGTACACTGCTGTGGCGTAAAACCCCGGATAAGCCAGCAATACTTCATCCAGTGAAGTAGCGGCTGGGTCAAACTGCAACACCGCATCTGCATCCAGTAACAATGCTTTATGTACATCAGGCAGGGCCGTAAAAAAAAATGCGGTTTGTTCCTCCACTTCCGTTTCTTGCAGTAATATAGCAGAGATTATGATGGAAAATTGTTGCTTTAATTCCATGTAACCCTTTTCCAAGGCATCTTTGGAAATGTATTCCCCGGCATGGGGTACAAACAAAAAGTTAAACAGGTCGTTAATAAAATTTTCCGAGCGGATTTTATCAGGAAAACGAATACTCCGAGTAGAATTTTGTTGATAGAGTAATTCTAAAAATGAAGTTTGTGACATAGTGGGTGCGTTGTGTTTTATAAACAGCCAAATAATAAAACGGTTTTTGTAATATTTGTTAAAAGGTACGCTTCTTATTGTATCATACAAGCCCCAACTGTTACATTACTCGTTTCATCAATTAAAATAGCTCCCCCGGTACTCCTTAAATTTAGGTAGGAATCGAAAACAACAGGTGCTGCCGTTTTAATGTTTACCCTCACAATGTCGTTTAATGAAACCTTGTCGGGAGCTGATTCCTTTTTAAGAGAATTCACGTCTAACTTATACTCAATTTCTTTGATGACTACTTTTACTTGACGACTGTTGATTTGCAAAATGTATTTATTACCCCTTAGCAATGGCTTCTGGTCCATCCAACAGAGCAATACTTGCAATTCGTTTTGTACATTGGGCGTTTGTGCAAAGGGTACAATCACATCGCCCCTGCTAATATCCAGATCATCTTCGAGTTGCAACAGCACACTCTGCGGTGCAAATGCTTCGTCTACGACCAGGCCTCCCACTTGTATTTCCTTGATGGAAGATTGTAAACCAGAAGGAAGTATGGTTACCCGATCACCCTTTGCATAAATTCCGCTCAAAATTTTTCCGGCATAACCCCTGTAATCGTGCAGTTCGCTGGTTTGCGGACGAATCACAAATTGAACCGGGAAGCGCCCTTTTTCAAGATTAAAATCATTGGCCACTTCTACATTTTCTAATACATCCAGCAATGGTTGACCTTCATACCATGCCATCTTTTCACTTTTGGTAACGATGTTGTCGCCATCTACTGCACTCATCGGGATATAGCTGATGTCTTTTAATCCCAAAGAAGCAGCTACTGCTGCAAAATCGATCACGATGTTATTGAATACGTCTTGTGAATATGCTACAAGATCCATTTTATTGACGGCTACCACTACGTGAGGTATTTGTAATAAGGAGGCAATGATGGCGTGCCTTCTTGTTTGTTCTGCAACGCCACTGCGGGCATCGATGAGGACGATAACCAGGTCGCTGTTCGAAGCGCCTGTTACCATGTTGCGGGTATATTGGATATGCCCTGGTGCATCTGCAATAATAAATTTTCTTTTAGGCGTTGAAAAATATTTGTAAGCCACATCGATGGTAATTCCCTGCTCCCGCTCTGCTCTTAACCCATCGGTAAGTAGTGCCAAATCTATTTCTCCATATTCTTTGTGTTTACTTTGTTGTTCAATTGCTTCTAACTGATCAATCATAATCGATTTGCTATCGTACAGCAATCGACCAATAAGGGTACTTTTACCATCATCTACGTTGCCTGCTGTGATAAACCTTAAAATATCCATACTTAATTATTATTGTCAAATACATTAAAAATAGCCGTTCTTTTTTCTGTCTTCCATAGCTGCCTCGCTCACTTTGTCATCAATCCTTGTTTCACCTCTTTCACTTTTTTTGGTGGCGATAATTTCATGAATGATATCATCCAACGTGCTCGCATTCGATTCTACTGCAGCAGTGCAAGTCATGTCGCCTACGGTTCTATACCGCACCTTTTTTACAGATACTTTATCAGATGGATCCAATTGTACAAATTCAGAAGTGGCTACCAGCTGGCCTTCATGCTCTAATACTTCGCGATCGTGGGCAAAATAAATAGCAGGCAGTTCAATATTTTGTTGTTTGATATAGTTCCATATATCCAGTTCCGTCCAGTTGCTGATAGGAAACACTCTTACGTTTTCTCCTTTGTGAATGTTTCCGTTATAAGTATTCCAGAGTTCTGGACGCTGTAGTTTTGGATCCCATTGACCAAATTCATTTCTCACCGAAAAAATTCTTTCTTTGGCCCTTGCTTTTTCTTCATCTCTTCTGGCACCACCAATGCAAGCATCAAATTTAAATTCGTCGATCACATCCAATAACGTAAAGGTTTGTAATGCATTTCTGCTGGCAAACTTTCCTTTCGGTTCGGTAAGTTGTTTTTCGCGGATGGTGTCTTCAACTTTTCTTATGATCAATTTTTCTTGAATCTGTTCTACGAAAGCATCCCTGAAATCGAGTGCTTCTTTGAAGTTGTGGCCGGTATCAATATGAACCAACGGAAAAGGAAATTTTCCGGGTCTGAATGCTTTTAAAGCAAGATGAACCAATACGATGGAATCTTTTCCTCCGCTGAATAATAAAGCTGGTTTTTCGAACTGTCCGGCTACTTCTCTAAGGATGTGGATAGACTCTGATTCCAATTGTTGTAAATAATCTAATCGGTGTGAACTCATGAAACTATTTTCTTTATTTTTTTAAAGATTGTTGAGAAGGTGCCGTCACGTGTAAGCCGCATTCTTTTTTATCTGCATCTTCCCACCACCATCTTCCGGCTCTGAAATCTTCGCCAGGTTGAATGGCTCTTGTGCAGGGCGCGCATCCGATGCTCAAAAATCCGCGATCATGCAACGGGTTGTAAGGAATATTTTGTGCTTTGATGAAATCCCATACTTGTTCATTCGTCCAGTGCAGCAGTGGATGGTATTTGATCACTTGATTGCCTTCGTCCCATTCTACCGGGGTTACATTTTTACGTTCAGGAGAATGTGATGTCCGAAGCCCAGTAATCCATACTTTGTTGCCTGCCAACGCTCTTTGCAACGGTTCTACTTTTCTGATATAACAGCATTGCTGACGATTGCTCACTGAAGCATAAAAAGAATTAGGGCCTTTGGCTTCTACCATTTGCTCAAGACTTTCATGATGGGGATAATAAGGCTGAATGCTGATGTTGTATTTTTCTCTACTGCTGTTCCAAACTGAATAAGTTTCTGCAAAAAGCCTTCCCGTATCTAAGGTAAAAACAGATACGGGCAACTGATGAGAGGCAATCTGATGTAATATCACCTGGTCCTCTATACTAAAACTGCTGCTAAAGGTAACTTGCTTAGGAAATGTTTCGGTGAGTGCCGTCAGCGCTTCTATGTCATTTAGTCTACTTAATTGGCAGACTATTCGTTCGGCAATATTTTTTCCTGAGTCACTCATGTGTTCTTGGCATGTTTTTTAATTATTTAAAATGGCAGAAAAGAAATTAAGGGCAATATTATTATGGTGTCAACGAATAAAGACCCTTCGCGAAATATATAGTCTATATAAACGATAGACAAATCTACTACAGAATAAGTTACTAATGAAAAAAAAGGTTGGTGTAATGGAAGCTTTGAAGGTTGCACCATTCAATTGTCTGTTAGATGTATAAGAAATATGTATAAATTCACCAGCTACTGTATTCAATTTGATTGTATCTTACCTGACGTTAAACTGCTGATAGATAATCGCTTATTTTTGCATAGAAATGATCTCAAAAAAAACAAAATACGGTCTCAAAGCCCTCGGCTATTTAGCAGAACACTATGGTAAAGGGCCTGTATTGATAGCAGAGATTGCGGAAAAAAGAAAAATTCCCATTAAGTTTCTGGAGAATATTTTACTGCTGCTCAAAAAACAGGGGGTGCTCGAAAGTAAAAAAGGGAAGGGTGGTGGATACATGCTGGCTTCTAACCCCAAGAAGATTTCTTTGGCAGCAGTTTACCGCATTGTCGAAGGGCCAATTGCCATGATGCCCTGTGTAAGCCTAAATTTTTATGAAAAATGCAAGGATTGTAATGAGAAACATTGTGGTCTCAACAGGATCATGATTCTCACCAGAGATGCCAATCTTAAAATTCTGGAAAAAAAAACTATTTACGATTTAATCGATGATCCTGCACATTGATGGTAAATACCCGTCTTAGTTTGAAGATGCCCGCTTTACAATAATTTTACCAAACCGGTTCTTTACATCATCAATGGCTTTATATAAGTCTGCTTTTCGCTCTGTATCGGTAAACATATTGGTTTGTACCGCGTCTTGCGTGAGTTCACTCAGGCGCACCCCTAATAAACGAATGGGCGTTCCTTTTCGATATAACTTTTTAAACAAGTCTTTTACTATCGGAATAATCTCATCGTCGGCACTGGTAAAAGGAATGCTTGTTTGTCTGCTGGTGGTTTCAAAATCGGGATAACGAATTTTCACGGCCACACAGCCTGCTACTTTTTCATCTTTGCGCAATTCGAAACAAATTTTTTCAGTGAGTCTTACCAACTCTGCGTGCAAAAAAGGGATATCTGTTTTATTTTCTTCGAATGTATTTTCAGAAGAAACGGATTTGGCTTCGTGGTAAGGTTCTACTGCTCTGGTATGGATGCCCTGACTTTTTAACCAAAGATCTGGGCCCCATTTTCCCAATCGTTCTTCTAAAAGAGCGGCGCCTGCCAAAAAAATAGCATGGATAGTTTGGATACCCATCAATTTGAGCATTTCAGCGGTTTGGGTACCGACTCCCGGAATATCACCAGCGGGCAGCGGTGCCAGAAATTCTTTTTCTTTTCCCTCCGGAATCTGAAGATAGCCGTTGGGTTTGGCTTGATTGGTCGCCATTTTGGCCATCATCTTGTTGGTAGCCAATCCAAAGGAAATGGGAAGCCCTGTTTCCCGAATAATTTGTTCGCGGAGGTCGATGGTCCACTGAAGCGGATCAAAAAATTTGTTCATCCCACTGAGGTCGAGGTAAAATTCATCTACCGAAGCTTTTTCAAACAGCGGTGCTTTGGAAGCAATAATATCGGTTACCCACCGGGAGTACCTGCTGTATTCGCTGTAATGCCCTTTGATAAACACTGCGTGTGGACATAACTGTTGTGCTTTTTTAGAAGGCATAGCAGAATGAACACCAAATTTTCTGGCTTCGTAATTACAAGCAGCCACTACGCCCCTATCTTTACCGCCTACAATGACTGGCTTTCCTTTTAAGGAGGGATCGTTCAGCATTTCTACTGAAGCAAAAAAAGAATCCAAGTCAAAATGGGCGATGATGCGGGGCTGATTCACTTATTCTATTTAATATTTCACAAAAGTATAGGTTTACAAGCAGCAATATTGCCAAGTTGAAGGTCATAGTTTTTTAAAATCACTTGAATGAAACAAACGGTTTATTTTTTCTTTGCCATCTGCTTTATGATGATCGTATCTCCCGCGTTCCAGTGTGGAGAAGAACCGTATGACGTTTGCCCTACCTATATACAAGATACAGCCATACTGAGGGTTCAAGTACCCAACAACAACGGCAGTTTTGAAGTACTGGATACCATTCAAATACTTTCAACAATCAGTGATACGATCCGAACCGTGAAAGGTAAAACTTTCCTTTCGCCCATTAATACCCTAAATACTAATATTCAAGCTTACAAAATCATTCAAACCAATACAAACAATTCTTTGAATTACGCAAATGTGGAATTCAATGCTGTAGTGATTGAGGGTGAAATTCAAAATTATCCTTTTCTGGGATATACTTTTTTACATAGAAGGATTCTGCCTTTCAATAGGCTGAACACTTCGCTCGTAGCAGGATTTAGGGGCCTTTACCTGATTGTGGTAAACAGTTCCGATTATGGGTTGTTTATTCGCGAGCCCAACAACAATTGCACAAGTTATGCTGCTGTCCATTTTGTAGATGAAACACAGCAACAAAAACAATATTGGGATTCTTTGGGAACTACTTCGTTGAGACTTTCGGGCAACAACAATTTTGTGGTCGCAAATAAAATGGATAGAAATTATTTTTTTGTGAAAGTAAATTAATACTGCCCTTTTTTATTCATAAATTTCCAGCAATCCATCTGGAACTTCTACGTACACTTTCTTTTCTTCCGGATCCATTCGTATTAGATTGTGATCGTGCACAGGAATCAGTGCTTCTTTTCCTTTGTACAGAATGGCGCACAATATTTGGTGCGGCTGTTCAATGACTTCGATGATCTCTCCCAGATTTAGATCTACGTCAATCAGATCAAAGCCCAACATCGAGATGGGTGAACTGCCAGCAGCGAAGGTTTCAAAATCAGCAGCTGTCATCCACACTTCTTTAGGGGTCAGTTTTCTGGCAATTTCTTTGTTATCGATTCCTTCCAATTTCACGTAAAGCTCTTCATGGTTTTTGATGCTCGTTTGTTCTACAAAATAAGGAATAAAACTTTCTTTTTTGTCTTCGATAAAGAGCACCTCTAATCCGTTGAGCGCTGTTCTTTTACCCAAGCTATGTACCAATACGAGGTCACCTTTCAGGCCATGACTTGCCGCAAATTTTCCGATTTTAAAATACTGACTCATGATGGAGTAAAGATAATCTTTGTTGTCTGTTTCTACTGTATTGTTAAACAGGCTGTTGGTTGAATGAAAAGGGTATTGTGTAAGCTTACAAGCAGCTGTTGAGAAATTAAAAAAAAGTCCCACTGAAACAGCAGGACTTAAGAATGTTCAGGCAGAGGCAAAGTTTATTCTTCTGTCTTAGGTTCTTCTGAAGTAGCAGGCGCTTCTGCTTCAACAGCAGGAGCCTCTTCAACTTTTTCAGCAACTTCCACTTTCCTTACTACAGGTACACTGCGTTTTTCCATACGAGCTTTTTTATGAGCACCTTGACGGCGATTCATATTAGCATCGTGCTCAGTACTCCATTTGGTGAATTTCTCCATTGCAGTAGCTTCGTCGAATAAGCCAAGGCTTACCCCACGCAACAAATGCTTTAGGAACAACACTCCTTTAAAAGAAAGGATACGGCGTACAGTATCAGTGGGTTGAGCACCTTTCTGTAACCAATCCAATGCTTTCTGACGATCAACCTGAATAGTAGCAGGGACCGTTAGCGGATTGTAAGAACCTAATTTTTGAATAAATTTTCCATCACGAGGACTGCGGGCATCCGCAATAACAATGAAGTAGAATGGTCTCTTCTTAGAGCCATGTCGTTGCAATCTCATTTTAACAGCCATAAAAAATAGAAATTTTCTTGGTTGTGAATAAATAGGGTTTATAATCTCCTTAAAAAAGGAGGACGAAGATAAGTAGTGATTTGTTACCATCCAAAAAAATGAACATCAACAAGGTAAAAGCTTTGAAACCCGCTCGTATTCATTAAAATAGTCCGAAAATAAGTCCCAGACTATGTTGTATATAAAGTTTAATTATCAGCGTTTCGCCATTCCCGGCATTTTACCCATGGGCATTTTATTCATCATTTTCATCATACCCTTCATTTGTTCAAATTGTTTGAGGAAAGCATTCAGTTCTGCTAAGTCTTTCCCGCTTCCCTTGGCGATCCTGTTTTTTCTAGAAGGGTTGATGAGATCTGGGTTACGTCTTTCTTCTAAGGTCATAGAGTTGATCAAGGCTTCAATCCCTTTAAAAGCATCATCATTGATATCGATGTCTTTGATTTGTTTACCCACGCCAGGTATCATGCCCATCAGATCTTTTAGGTTACCCATTTTTTTGATTTGCTGTAATTGGGTTTTAAAATCTTCGAAATCGAATTGGTTTTTACGGATTTTCTTTTCCAGTTTAGCAGCTTCAACTGCATCAAATTGTTCCTGGGCTTTTTCTACCAAACTCACAATATCACCCATACCGAGGATACGTTGTGCCATCCTTTCGGGGTAAAACACATCCAGGGTATCCATTTTTTCGCCGCTGCTACTAAATTTAATAGGTTTGTTTACGGTGTATTTGATAGACAATGCCGCACCACCTCTGGTATCGCCATCTAATTTGGTGAGTACCACGCCGCTAAAGTCGAGTCTTTCGTTAAAAGCGGCCGCTGTATTCACTGCATCCTGGCCAGTCATACTATCTACCACAAACAAAATCTCTTGCGGGTTGATGGCAGATTTTATATTGGCTACCTCTGTCATCATCACTTCATCAACCGCCAAACGACCGGCAGTATCGATGATGATCACATTTTTATTTTTTGATTTTGCTTCTTTGATAGCATTTTGCACAATAGAAACAGCGTCTCTATTTTCTCGTTCGCTGTACACATCTACGCCAATCTGACACCCCAATACTTCCAACTGGTCAATCGCAGCCGGACGGTATATATCTGCAGCTACCAGTAAAGGTGATTTTCCTTTTTTAGTTTTAAGGTAATTTGCAAGCTTGCCACTGAAAGTGGTTTTACCACTTCCCTGTAAACCTGCAATCAAAATAATAGCTGGGTTGCCGTTAATGTTGAACTCACTTTCTTTGCCACCCATCAACTCAGTGAGTTCATCCTGAACAATTTTTATCATCTGCTGGCCAGGGTTAACAGACAGCAATACTTTGGCGCCCATGGCTTTTTCCTTCACATTGTCGGTGAACTCCTTGGCTATTTTGTAGTTCACATCCGCATCTACCAAAGCACGGCGAATTTCTTTAACCGTGTTGGCGATATTGAGCTCACTGATCCTACCTTCCCCTTTGATATTCTTAAAGGCCGATTCTAATTTTTCACTTAATGAGTTAAACATATACTGCGTCTTTTACTTGCAAAATTTTGAGTTGCAAATGTACTAAACCTCTGGCATTTCTGGTTTAAACTTACCATTCAAATGAATACGATTGTTATTGTATGTATTTCGGGTAAATTTTTAGATTCTGAAAGATATTGAAAGAACAAAAAAAATCATTTCAGTTTTACTATCAGGTTCGAGGTGGCTGCACTAAAAAAATTGCCCCAGGCTATGTACCCGAGGCAATTCAACTATGTAAAGAATAAATTTAAATGGAAAATGCCGTCTCCACGATCTCTGCCTGTTCTTTGGCGTGTTGTTTTGAGTAGCCAGAAGCAGTAGCGGCACTGGCCATCCTGCTGATAATGTGCAGATTAATGTTTTTTAAATTTATTCTCATGTAAGAAGCAGCACCCATATTGAGCGGTTCTTCTTGTACCCAATGCCAGATGGCTTTGCTGTATTTTTTATACAAAAGATCCAATTGATGTTGCGGCAAAGGATATAATTGTTCTAAACGAACGATGGCCACATCCTTTCTTTGTTCTTTTTGTCTGTGCTCTTCCAAATCAAAATAAATTTTTCCGCTGCATAGCAATACTTTTTTCACATTTGATGCGTCATCAATGCTGGCATCATCGTACACTTCTTTAAACCCGCCGGCGGTGAAATCGCTGATCAGGCTGCTGCTACCGGGATGACGCAGATTGGCCTTTGGCGTAAATATTACCAATGGCTTGCGGAATGCCCACAGTTGTTGTCTGCGTAATGCATGAAAAAAGTTGGCAGCCGTGGTGATGTTAGCCATTACCATATTGTTTTCGGCGCATTGTTGTAAAAAGCGTTCCATTCTGGCACTGCTGTGTTCTGGCCCTTGCCCTTCGTAGCCGTGGGGCAGCAACATCACCAATCCATTCATCCGTTGCCATTTGGTTTCTGCAGAAGCAATGTATTGGTCAATAATGATTTGAGCACCGTTTACAAAATCGCCAAACTGCGCTTCCCATAATACTAATGCATTGGGATTGGCCATGGAATAGCCGTATTCAAAACCCAATACTGCATATTCACTTAACAGGGAATTGTATATTCTAAAAGAGGCTTTATCATTAAAAAAAGGCGACAGTCTATTGTATTCATTGTTGTTTGTTTCGTCGTATAATACAGCGTGACGGCTGCTAAAAGTTCCACGTTTCACATCCTGACCGCTCATACGAACGTCTTTGCCTTCTTGAATCAGGCTTGCGTAAGCCAGTAACTCAGCGGTTGCCCAATCTATTTTTTGATCATCGTTGAAAAGCTTTAATTTGTCTTTCAATAATTTATCAACTTTTCTCAGTGGTTTAAAATCAGCTGGTATTTTCATCAACCCGTTGAATAAATCCGCAACGTTCGATTCGCTGATGGCGGTAATGGGTGAAGTAACAAAATCCTGATCGGTGGCCCTTCTAAGACTTTGCCACCAGAGTTCTGGCTTTTGGAAAGTATAAGGAAGTGGGTGTTGTTTTACTTCGTCTAGCCGTTCCTGTAAGTCTGATAAAAAAAGTTGTTCCATTTCCTTTGCCATTACTTTGGCATCGGGAGAACCATTTTCGATCAGGTACTGGGTGTAAACTTCTCTTGGATTAAGGTGCTTATCAATAAGGCTATATAACTGAGGTTGCGTAAATTTTGGCTCATCTCCTTCGTTATGGCCATGCCTACGATAACAAACCATATCGATAAAAATATCGCTGTTAAATTCTTGCCGGTACAAAGTAGCGATTTGTGCAACTTTTACCACGGCTTCCGAATCGTCGGCATTCACGTGTAATACCGGCGCCTGCACCATTCCGGCCAGTGAGGTACAATAATCTGCACTACGTGCATCGTCAAAATCAGTGGTAAACCCTATCTGGTTGTTGATTACAAAATGGATGGTTCCACCAGTGTAATAACCTTTTAGTTTACTCATTTGTAAAACTTCATACACGACTCCTTGACCAGCAATAGATGCATCGCCATGAATAAGAATGGGTAAGATTTTATCGAAATCGCTATCGTATAAAACGTCGGCTTTGCTGCGGGCGAATCCAATTACTATGGGTGCCACTGTTTCCAGGTGAGAGGGGTTGGGGCAAAGTTTGAGGTTGATTTTTTTGCCGTTTGGTAATGCTACTTCGCTACTAAACCCTAAGTGGTATTTTACATCTCCGCTACCCATCGTGGTGTCGGGTATCGCACTTCCTTCGAATTCTGTAAAAATTTGCTCATAGGTTTTACCCATGATATTGGCAAGGATATTCAATCTTCCGCGATGCGCCATTCCGATCATTACTTCCTGTACGTCGTTATTAGATGAAGTGGTGATCATGGCATCAAGTGCCGCGATAGTGGTTTCACCGCCTTCTAAACTAAATCTTTTTTGTCCGATGTATTTGGTGTGCAGAAATTTTTCAAACATCACGCCTTCATTCAATTTCTGCAGAATCCTTTTTTTCTGTTCGAGCGGAAGCGGCTGGTGAAATTCAGCTTCCATGGCCTTTGCCAGCCACTCAATTTTTTTGATATCATTTAGGGCACTGTATTCCACTCCTACGTGCGTGGTGTAAGATTTTTGCAATAACGCCAGAATATTCTTCAGGGTTGTTTTTCCAAGATTCAAAAAACGACCCGCTTCAAAACTGGTGGCCAGATCACTGTCTGAGAGCCCAAAATAACTGAGTTCAAGATTGGCTTCCCGGTCTTTCCTTTTTCTAATAGGATTGGTATTGGCTATTAGGTGCCCTTTTTTTCTGTAGGCTTGAATCAGTTGGTAAACGGCGAATTCATTATCGAGTTGAGTGCTGCTCACAGATGCTCCGGGTGCCTCAGCTACCCTGCCATTACTGGGTGATGAAGATGATACCGCAAAGTCAAACCCTTCAAAAAACTTGCGCATATCAGGATCTACACTGGTGGGATCTTTTACAAAATCCTGGTATACATTTTCAATATAAGATGGGTGTGCATTTGTGATGTACTGAAAATCCTTCATGTTGCTCTAAAATTTGGGTATTTAACTCTAATTGTGGGTGCAAATATCGGTTATTTGGTTAAACAAAAATGGCATTTTAAAAGCTTTGTCGCTCCTTCACCAGACATTAACAACTGGGCAAATCAAAGCTGTTTTTGGCCTGGCTATTTTCGTTTTTTTTTGAGATCCGTTTTGAAGGGTAGTCATTTGGGACACGCTCCGACCTTTTACATTTAGTAAAAGTGTCTGAAAAGATTTTTTTTACATTCCTTCTTTGTATTCACTATTTTCTGCTATCATCTCCCTAAAATGCCTGCTCGGGTCCCTTGCTTTTCACTTAAATTTACCCCAAATAGAGATTTTACTAAAAAAAAGCAAGATTTGTTCCTTTATGAAAATTTTATCCCTATCTTCGCAGCCCAAAAATTAAGAATAAATGGCAAACCATTCAGCAACTAAGAAAGACGTGCGTCAGAGTGCAAAGCGTAACGAACGTAACCGTTATTACGGTAAAACTACCCGTAACGCTATCCGTGATATCAAAGCTATTGATGAGCAGAAAGCGGCTTCAGAAAAATTACCTCTGGTAGCTTCTATGATCGATAAATTGGCTAAGCGTGGAACCATCCATAAAAACAAAGCAGCTAACCTCAAGAGTAAATTAGCTCGCAAGGTGAATGCCTTAGCAAAGTAATTACCACCACCTTTTATTGTTAAGTAATAATATAATAACAAGCCCATCATTCGTGTATTGATGGGCTTATGTATTTTTGCAGACTTTTATCAACCGTCTTACACATTTATCAAACCTAAACTAACACACTGTATGTACAGTAAATTTACAAAGCTCTTTTTTATTTTTTTGACGTCATTCGCAACATCGTTTGCGCAAATTTCGATTTCGTCAACCGGCACAGCATTTATACAAGATTTTAATACCCTTGTAAACACAGGCACTTCAAGCACAACCCCTTCAGGTTGGATCTTTCTAGAAACAGGTACAGGAGCAAACGCGACTTATGCAGTAAATGATGGTACCGTTAACTCCGGAAACACTTACAGTTTTGGCGCTAGCGGCTCTGTTGATCGGGCATTTGGAACTTTACTGTCTGGTAGTGTTGCTTCTACCATTGGAGCATCTTTTGTAAACAACTCCGGGTCTATCATCACTTCATTAGATATTTCCTATACAGGGGAGCAATGGCGTGTGGGTACTTTAGGTAGGGTAGACAGACTTGACTTTCAATATAGCGTTGATGCTACAAGTTTAAACACCGGTACATATACAGATGTGAATAATTTGGATTTTATTGCACCAACTACCACAGGTATTGCCGGAGCTTTAGATGGAGAAGCTGCAGCCAATAGAACCGGTATAGCCTTCAGCATTACAGGATTAAATATTGTGCCAGGTAGCACTTTCTGGATCCGCTGGACAGACCTTAATGCAACCAGTGCTGATGATGGTTTAGCGATTGATAATTTTTCTATTACTGCGAATGGTACTCCGGTTGGTCCTTGTACTACCCCGGCTGCACAACCTACCTCTCTATCTTTTTCGCCCATCACTACGAATTCGATTGCCGGGTCTTTTGCAACATCTTTAGCAGATAAGTACCTGGTTGTCATATCGCAGAACGTTACATTATCGGCAACACCCGTAAATGGAATTTCCTATACGGCAGGTTCAAGTTTTGGTGGTGGAACCATCTCATCTGCAGGACCAGGCCTTGGTTTTACAGCCACTGCGCTAACTCAGGGAACAACTTATTACTTCTTTGTTTTTGCATACAATGACGTTTCTTGTTCTGGTGGTCCAAATTATTTAACCAGCAGCCCGCTTACAGGTGATGCAACTACATCTATTCCTCCCCCTTGTGCTACTCCTGGTATAGCAACAACCTTGGTACTTACACCTTCTGTAACCAGTATTTCAGGAAGCTTTACTGGCGCTGCTTCCAGCAAATACCTGGTGATACAAACTTCTTCTAGCCCTTTTACAGGAACGTTAACGGATGGTACGGTTTACTCGGTTAACAGCACGTTAGGAAATGGTAAAGTAGTTAGCTACAATGGTACTACCAATTTTACAGCAACAGGGCTTACTGCCAATACAACCTATTTTTTCTTTGTTTATTCTGCAAATGATGCCTGTGTGGGCGAACCATTTTACAGCTCAGCTGCTTTAAGCGGGAATACCACTACAACAAGTAATAATGTTCCTGCAGGATATTATAATGCAGCCAACGGTTTAACTTGTGCTCCACTTAAAACGGCCCTCAGTAACATTATAACAACAGGTCATACACAGAACAATTATGGAAGTTTGGATGATGTGCAAATGCTCACCACAGATGATCGTTTAAATGATGCCGGTACGGCTACTGTTGTTTATGACATGTACTCCGACAATCCAACTGGCCCCGACCCTTACACCTTTACTTTTAGTCAATTCAATGTGGGTAGCGGATCCGACGGAGAAGGAAATGGATGGAACAAAGAACATAGTTTTCCTAACAGCTGGTTTTCTGGTACGAGCAGTACCAACAATTTTCCAGGAGCAGACTTGCACCATATTTACCCAACTGATATGGATGTAAACA
>Ga0105049_10002561_pt1 | contig 21543 bp, 17 predicted proteins | sample MAT06_FD_78087 | JGI IMG/M metagenome (GOLD analysis project Ga0105049, IMG submission 78087) | Freshwater microbial communities from Lake Fryxell liftoff mats and glacier meltwater in Antarctica - MAT-06 | ecosystem: Environmental > Aquatic > Freshwater > Ice > Liftoff microbial mat | place...
GCGCCGTATCGTCCGGCCAAGTCTCTACCATTGTCCTATGACGATCGACGCGAAACTTGAACTCCTGACCACGCTTACGCAGATTCCTACCGCCGCCGGACGTGAACACCGCGTTGTCGCCTTCATCAAAGCTTGGGCCGCCGCGCGTGAAGATATCATCCTCACCGAGGACGCCGGCGGGAACTTGGTCCTCGAGATCGACGCTCGCAACCGCAAAGAGCGCAAGCGCCGCAACCGCGATGACTTCGGCCAGAGCCAGCGCCGCCCGCTGTTCATCACCGCCCACCTTGACCACCCCGCCTTCGTGGTCGAGCGCATCGCGACCGTCGGCGAGAACTGGTTTGAAATGTCCTTCCGTGGCGGCGTGATGGACGTCTTCTTCGAGCACGCCCCGCTGACCGTTCACCTTGAGGACGGCACGTCGCTCAAGGCCACCATCAGCAAGGGCTGTAACCCCAGCAACGGCACGGGCGCGGTGGGCAAGAGCTACGTGGTTGAATGCGACGGCGGGCCGGGCGATGCGGCCAAGGTGAAGCTCGGCGATATCGGCACCTGGCGCCTGCCGCCCGCCAAGATCGATGCTCAGGGCATTCTGCACACTCATGCCTGCGACGACCTCGCCGCCGCGGCCGCGGCCCTCGCAGCCTTTGACGACCTGCGCGAGCTCCGCGCCAAAGACCAGAAACTTGAGGACGTTCGCCTGCTGTTTACGCGCAGCGAAGAGATCGGCTTCATCGGGGCCATCGCGGCCTGCAAGCTCCGCACCATGCCGCCGGGCTCGCGCGTGCTGGCCCTTGAGAACAGCCGCAGCTTCGCGGCCGATTCGCCCATCGGCGGCGGCCCCATCGTGCGAGTTGGCGACCGGCTGAGCATCTTCACCCCGTGGCTTACGGCCGCCTGCTGCGCGCGGGCCGAGCAAATCTTCGGCGGAGCCTCCACGCCGCGGGCTTCGGAGAAACTCGCGGCCGCCGCCAAGCGGCCCTGGCAGCGCAAGCTCATGTCGGGCGGCGCCTGCGAAGCGTCGGTCTTCTGCTACGCTGGCTACGCGGCAACGTGCATCTGCCTGCCGCTGGGCAACTACCACAACATGACCAACCTCGATGCCCTGCAGGCAAGCACCTACGACGCCACCCAGAGCGGCCCGCCGCGCTGCGGGCCGGAGTTCATTCACACCCAGGACTATCTTGGCCTGGTGGACCTGCTGGTGGCGCTTGGCACAAGCTTGCCCAATAGCGATGCCAAGACCTTTGGCGACAAGCTTGAGGTGATGTTCAACGAAAAGAAGTTCGTCCTCGGCGAAGAGACGCTCGCCAAACTGCTCCCCACGCACGGCAGCAAGACGACCGGCGCGGGCAACGGCGGTGCGCCAGACGACGCTCCGCCGCCGGCCATGACGATGACACCGCCGCCGCGAGTTCGCGAGGGCAGTCGGGGCGGAGCGGCGGGACCACGAGGACGAAGCGGCGAAAGCCGCGGCCGAGGCGAGCCGAATCGACCACAGCGCTCGGGTCGGTCGGGGTAAGGAGTTCATCCGTCAGCGCGGTGGGGGGTGGTCACAATGGGGACGATGGGCAAGGGCATGAAATACCTCCGGGCGCGTGTGAATGAACCGAGGCAACAGAACCGAGTTGGACAACCAATCAGCTCCGCCGCGAACGCCGCAAAAGTGCATCGCCCGCAGCACCGAGGAAGACCCAGGCGGGCGGCGTGGGAACGGTGATGGGGGTATTGGGCAATGACTCGTAGGCCCAGCGGATGGGGAGATAGCCCGGCACTTCGCCGTTGCCGCCAGCGAGCTGTAGCGTGCGGTAGTCAAGCTCGATGTAACCGTAATATGGCGGCCCGTTGAGGAGTACCCGAAATCCCACGGTGGGCGATTGACCCAGGAAGTTGATGCGGCCGTTGGGAAGGTTTGGCACACCCGCCCCGAACGCGTCGCTCGGAACAAAACGGTTGTTGAAGTCGCCGGCCGGACCAACGACCGCGCCCGAAGCGAAGACCTCCGCCGGCCGGTACGTCCGATCCCGCGATGGCGACCCGCCAGGAATAGTAATGAGGTTCTGAGACTGGGCGATCAAGATCGCGTCTCCAGTGTTGAAGCCGTCAGCCCCAATGTTCCCGGAGCCGCCGCCAAGAAACGCGCGGTAAGTAACGTGTCGCGGGTTGAACGGAGCTTCCGGGACAGTGGGTTCAACGGGGGGTCGAATCCGAGCCCATTCGCTTCCCACACCGGAAGGCCCGAGCTGTTATCGAATAGGATGACTTCTCCCGATGCCGCTGAGCACCCAAAGCAAAGAACAGACAGGGCAACAAACGCTCGCATGTTTAATCTCCAATTCCAAGACGTGAATTCTTTCAGTAGGACTGGTGACGTACTCGGAAATACACTCGGATCGGGTCGCTCACCGACTTCCCACCAGCGTTGGGCGGCGCGCAATCCGGTGTCGAGTGCGGTCGTTCACCCGCCTATCGGCGTATACCCCCAACCGGCGAGCGTCTGCGAACGGGCGACTTGAAACGCCGTTTGAACAGGCGTCTGCGCGAATACTTCGCCAATCGGATTCAGATATTGGATAAGCCATGCAGGCCCTTTAGACATATGAGGGCTCAACCCTACTGCACCCACGCTGCGAACATCCGTGGCCTTCCCAAGGAGCTTCCAGTCATCCCTGCCCTGGAGGTGCCATGGGTAATCTCTCGTGCAATGGGCACTGCCGAATTTTGCCCAGATTTAGTCATTTTCCCGAACGCCGCGTGTGCCGGTGCGACCGTCCTGCAGTCGGGCATCCGACCAACCGCCCCTAACCGACAACTCCCACCCTGCGAGGGCGACGGGGCAGGTTTTCTGCAAATGAGCAGGGACGAACGGGCCCACGCTTCATAAACTCCGGCTGCCGGTTCGTCCGGCCTGTGTTTGGCCGGATTCGCCCCTCATGAAAGACTTTTGGTACTTTGCTCGACTTCTTTTGAAGCGTCGTGGGTTGCTGACCCTGGCGATTGCGTTCGCGCTGCTTTCAGCGGCGGGCCTGGGGGCCGGGCTGCTGGCGATTGTGCCGATTCTGGGGACGGTGTTGGGCAAGGACACGGGCGGGGTGGCGACGGTCATCGGCAAGTACGCCAAGCACTTACCCGAGGCGGTGCGGCCGGGCCAGGCCCTGCTGGATTCGCTGCCGACCGACCGGTTCGTCAGTGTGGTGTGGATCATGGGCGCGCTGGGGTTGCTGACGGTGTTTGGGGCCGTGGCCAACTTCATGCACCAGTACTGCTCGCTCACGCTGGTGTCGCGAACGATTAACGAGGTTCGGACGCGGGCGTTTGCGCACCTGATTCACCTGCCGCTGTTTACGGTGCTTTCGGCCAAGGGCGGGCGGGGCGGGTCGGACGCGGTGAGCCGCGTGATCAACGACTCGTCGCAACTTTCGACGGGGCTGAGCGCGCTGCTCAGCAAGGCGCTGGCGCAGGCCACCAAGGCGCTGGCGGCGTGCGCGACGGCGTTTATTGTGGAATATCGGGTGGCGGGCATTGCCATGGTGGCAGCGCCGGTGGTGGCGTTTGTGATTCGCAAGCTGGGCAAGCAAATTCGCCGGGCGAGCCGGGCGGCGCTGGCCTCGCAGGCGGGGCTGTATGGCACGGCGAGCGAGGCGCTCTCGGGCCTGCGGGTGGTGAAGGTGCACGCGACAGAGAACCTTGAGGCCGAGCGCTTTGCGGCCTTGAGCGATGATGTGATGCGGCGCGAGTTCAAGATGCGAACGGCCCGGGCGCTGTCATCGCCACTGGTGGAACTCATCGCGCTCATCGTGCTGGGGTCGCTGGCGCTCATCGGGGTGAAGGAGATTGTTGACGGTCGCCTTCAGGTGGAGCAGTTTCTGTCGGTCATCGGCGCGCTGGCGGTGGCGGGTGCGCAGCTGAAGCCTTTGGCCACCCTGTGGAACGATGTGCAGCAATCGAGCGGGGCGGCGACGCGGCTGCGGGAACTGATGGAAATGAAGCCCGAGTCGCCCCGGGGCGGCGGGGTGGCGAGGCTGGCCCGGCATGAACGCGAGATTGAGTTTCGTGGGGTGTCGCTCACGTATCCGGGCGCGCAGGCGGCGGCCTTGCGGGATGTGAACCTCTCGGTGCCGGCGGGGAGCACGATTGCGTTTGTGGGCCCCAATGGCTCGGGCAAGAGCACGCTGCTGTCGCTGGTGCCGCGGCTGTTTGACCCGGATGCGATGGGGCAGGTGCTGGTTGACGGGGTGGATATTCGCGGGGTAGACCTGCTGTCTTTGCGGAGCCAGATCGGCGTGGTGACGCAGGAAACGGTGCTGTTTTCAGGAAGCATTCGCGACAACATCGCGTACGGAATGCCGGGCTCGAGTGACACGGCGATTCGTGAGGCGGCGCGGCGGGCACGGGCCGAAGAGTTCATTCTGGCCAAGACTGATGGGTACGGCTTCAAGCTCGGTGAGGGCGGGTCGGGCTTGTCGGGTGGGCAGAGGCAGCGGATCGCGATCGCGCGGGCGATTCTGCGCAACCCATCGATTTTGATTCTTGATGAAGCCACGAGCATGATCGACGCCGACAGCGAAGCGAAGATCGCGCAGGCAATTGACGAGTTTGTGCAGGAATCGCACGCGGGCCGTCGGACGTGCCTGATCGTGGCGCACCGGCTGAGCACGGTGATTCATGCCGACCGTATCGTGGTGATGGATCAGGGCGCGATCGTTGACGTCGGCACGCATGGTGAGTTGCTATCGCGCTGCGATGTGTACCGGATGATCGCCGAGCATCAGCTTGTGAAACCGCTGCCCAGTACACCCGCGGCTCCCCCTCCCACCCCCCCACCACCATCACCACCCCCACCACCATCATCTTTGCCCCCGCCGGATGCGCTCGACTGAGCACGCCGGGCTTGAGTGAATCCCCATGCACGACCAATCAGCCGAAGGAAACGAGTTTTTTAAGTGTGACTACTGCCACGGAGTGTGGGCGGACGATCGACCCATGGTCGAGGGACACGAGGGTTCGCTGTGCTGCTCGCAGTGTTTGACGGTGGCATATGTGGACGTGGTGCACTCAAATCGCGGCGAGGAGTTCACGACGAGCAAGTGCACGATGTGCCTTGAGGAGCGGCCGGAGGCGAAGTGGGAGAGCCCGGCGTACCCAGGCGTGCTCATCTGCAAGCGGTGCATTAAGCAGTGTGCGGGGGTGCTGGAGCAGGATGAAGAATATCAGTGGAAGAGGCCGAAATCCCCGGCAACGAATGCGTAAAAAGTTGCTGTGCAGCGTATTAGGATAATAAGTCCGATATGTCGTGGTGGATATTCCGCCACGTCATGGTGGAATATCCGCCATGAGTTGGTGGAATATCTGCCAGATGATGGTGGAATTTCCGCCGGTTGGGCCGATGATTGTGGTGTGATTGAACGACGCGCCCTGAAACAACTTGAGACCGCGGCTGGTGATACACCGGTGGTGCTTATCCATGGGCCACGGCAGACGGGGAAGACGACGCTGGCGAGGCAGCTGGGCGGGCGGACGTATTACACGTTTGACGATTTGGAACTGGCGAGTGCGGCGCGGCGCGACCCCGGGGGGTTTGTCGCCTCGCTGCGGGGGCCGGTGGTGCTGGACGAGGTGCAGCTTGTGCCGGAGATTTTTCGCGCCATCAAGGCGACGGTGGATGTGGATCGGACGCCGGGGCGGTTTGTGCTGACGGGGTCGGCGGATGTGCTTTTGCTGCCGGGGCTTTCGGATTCACTGGCGGGGCGGATGGAGATCGTGCCGCTGTGGCCATTTTCACAGGGGGAGTTGCTCGGCGTGCGCGAGACGTTTATCGATCGCGCGTTTGCGCGGACGACGCCGAAGCAGCGCACGGGCGGAGGGGCGGGAACGGGGAAGGCGGGGGGGGCGGTTGGGGCGGGGGTGCGGGGGGAGAAGCGACAGAAGGACCGGGCGGGAGTGGTTGACCTTGCGGAGCTGGTGCTGAGGGGGTCGTTCCCGGAAGTGGTCGCGCGCAAGACCGAGTCGCGGCGGACGGCGTGGTTTGATGCGTATGTTGACACGATCACGAAGCGTGATATCGCGGCGTTGTCGCAAATTGAGGGGCTGAGCGAAGTACCTCGGTTGTTTGAGATGCTGGCGGTGCGGACATCGCAGCTGGTGAACACGGCGGACTATTCGCGGACACTCGGCATTGCGAACTCGACGCTCCGGCGGTATCTGACGCTGCTGGAGATGGCGTTCATGATCGTGCCGCTGCGGGCGTGGTCAAACAACAAGGGCGTGCGGCTGGCGAAGGCGGCGAAGCTGCATGTGGTGGATGCGGGGCTGGCGGCGGCGCTGGCGAAGGTGGGGCCGGGGCATTTGCGCGACGACCGGACGTTTCTGGGGCCGCTCCTGGAGACGTTTGTGGCCATGGAACTGACGAAGCAGCGGGCGTGGTCTGCGCTGCGGCCGACGATCATGCACTTTCGGTCGCACGCGGGGCCGGAGGTTGATCTTGTCCTCGAGGCGAATGCGGGGCAGATTGTGGGCGTGGAGGTGAAGGCGAGTTCGAACGTTGAGCGGCGCGATGCGTCGGGGTTGTTGGCGCTGGCGGAATTGGCTGGGCCGAAGTTCGTGCGCGGGATCGTTCTTTACAACGGCAAGCACCTGCTGCCGCTGGCGGAGAATATCTGGGCGTGGCCAATTCAGGAGTTGTGGGCGGAGTAGGGCGCGGGCGAGGCGGCGACGGAGGTCGGCGGAACTGTCGCGGTGCGATACCCCCACCGCAGCCAGGCACCACCGGCGGCGGCCATGACGACATTCGCGACGACCTCGGCGAGCGAGGCGGTGAGGACCACGACGGTGAGATCGGGGACGCCGAGAGCGGCCATGACGCCGATCGTGCCGCCCTCACGCACGCCCGCCACGCCGGTGGGCGTGGCCGCCTGCAGGAAGAAGTAGGTTGAACCGGCGAGCACGGCTTGGCTGGGCTCAAGGGCCACGCCGCAAACCTGGGCCGCGATATAGAGCCGGACGGCCTGCGAAGCCACATCGAGCGTGCGGAGCAGGAGCATCTGAGCGACGGCGGCGGGGGAACCGAGCATGGCGGTGCCGCCGTGAAGGTGGCGGAAGCGGGCGCTGGTGAGGACACGGTCGAGAAAGGCGATGCGCAGGACGCCGGCAGCGCGGCGGATGCGTTGCAGCCCGCGCTCGCCGGCGAGGGCGCGGGCGATGATGACGATGAGGGCGCCGGCAAGCAGCATACCGACGGCGCTGGTGACGAACCAGAGCGCGTCGATCGTGCCGCGCCAAAGGCTGGCGAGGAGAGGAGGAGCAAGGGCGGTGAGGATGAGGGCGGCGGTCGCGGCGAACCACGCGGCGATGACGAGCAGGGGCACACGATCGTGGCGGTGATGCCAATAGATGCGGAAGGCGAGGCCGATTTTGAAGGGGAGGTAGCTGATGACGCTGACGACGCCGTTGACGGCGACGGCATCGGTGCGGCGGAGGCGCTGGACGGGCCGGAGGACGGCGGCGAAGCCGAGACCGCCGAGGGTGACGGTGGCGAAAGAGCAGGCGAGGAGGGCGGCGACTTGCCACCAGCTTGCGGCCGCGAGCCGCTCAAGCTGCGCGGCACTTTCGGGCCGGGTGAAGGCGCGGTACACCACGAACACGAGGATGCTGAGGCAAACGATGAAGCCGATGATCTGTCCGGCGATGCGGAGCGGGCTTTGGCGGCGCGGGCGCAGGGCGGAGAGCACGGCGGGCACCGATTGGGGCTCGGAGCGCGGATCGGTCAACGCTGCACCAGACCTTGGCGCTCGGCGGGCGGCACTTTGAGCCGGAAAAGCACGTGCGAGGAATCGGGCCAATCGCGAACGGGATCGCCCCATTCGCGGATCCATGCCACCACGGCGGGGGGTGTGACATCGGGGTCGTACCAGCCGCTCACGTTGAGGCGAGTGAGTTCGCCGTAGTTGACAAGGACGTGATCAATGCCGGCTTTGCGAAAGTCACGGGTCCACTGCTCGGCATTGCCGGGGGTGCGGCGCATGGCGCGGCCGAGCGGAGATTCGTCGTAGGTGGTGTGATAGAGGACGGGGCGCGAGTAGAACATTGGGGTCGAATCACCAAGGAGATAGACTTTGGCGCCGGGGGGGAGGGCGAGGTTGATAAATGCTTCGGGCCCCAGCAGGTCCATCAGGGCGAGTCGCTCGCCTTGGCTGGACCGGGCGAGTTCTTCACGGATGCGCTCGCCGGTCCGGCCGGAGGTGCCCTCGGGCAGGAACAGGTTGGGAAGGGCGACGGTGATGCCGTCGGTTCGCGTGTAGCGGTTCTGCGAGAGGAAGAGCCGAGCGCTGTGAGCGCTCAGCAGGAGCGCGGCGACGACCCAGCCGCCGACACCGACACGCACAAGGAAGCCGGGGCGGTTGTCGCTTTCGGTGGGATCAGCGGCATCAGCCGAGAGCGGGCCGGGCGGACCGGCGTTCCCGCCCACGGCCACGCCCCCCGCCACGCCAATGGCGAGCACCCGCGCGATGGCCAGACCGATGCCGACCGAGAGCGGGACCGCCAGCGGCAACAGGAATCGCGACTGGCAGTGCGACAGCGCGAGCCACCAAGCGATGAACGCGCCCGAGCCGAGCAGCAGAATGAAGGCTGCGCGGCGGCTTGAACGTGAGGTGAGCGCGACGGCGAGCGCGACAGCGCCGGCGGGGAAGAAGAGTGACCACTGCTCGTGGAGGATGCCGCGGGGCTGGAGCGTGCCGCGGTCGGTGGTGGCGAGCCCCTCGCCGCGCGGGGCGAAGAGGAGTTCGACACGGTCGAGGAGTGTGCCGCCGGCGAAGTGCGCGCCGTTGAAGCGCGCGACTTGATCGGGCTTGGTGGTCCAGTGGCCGCGGCCAAAGAGGTTGGTGGCGGCGGGGAAGACGGGGTTGCTCGAGGCGGCGTAGTTGCGGACGAGGAAGGGGGCGATGGTGAGCATGCCGATGACGGCGGCGGCGGCGAGCGACTTGAACCAGCCGGCACGCAGGAACGCGGATTGGCTGGCGGGCGCGATGACGAGGAGCAGGCCGGCGAGTGGGACGGCGACGAAGAGGGCGGTGGGTTTGCAGGCCATGGCGACGCCGCAGAGGAGACCGATCGTGATGCCGCGGGGCCAGGTTGAGAGTGCGGGGCTGATGGCGGCGAGCATGGCACCGGCGAGCAGGGCATTCACGGCGAGTTCGTTGTAGGGCAGGGAGGCCGTGACGAGAACCCAAGGAACGGCGAGCATGACGGCGCCGGCAATGGCACCGGCTTCAGCAGCAGCGGCGGATCGCACAACGCGGGCGAAGCACTGGTTGATGAGGTGATAGACGATGCGGGCGGTGAGGAGCGCCGAGGCGATGGCAAAGAGGACGTGGAGGAGCTGGCAGCCGATGGCACCGTGGCCATCGCCGCCGATGAGGCCACGGGGGGGGCCGCCGGCGACGGCGCTCATGGGTGTGCCGGCACCGGTCATGGCGGCGAGGTGGGTGAAGGCACTTTCAAAGTACGAAGGCAAGTAGGAGTAGACGTTGTGATCGAGGGGCCAGATGCGACCGGCGGACGAGGCCCATTCCTGGGGGAGCTGCAGGTGGTAGCTCATGGCATCGAAGCCGCGGGCTTCGCTCGACCAAAGGGCACCGATGGGGTTGGACGCGGCGACGAGGAGGAGCGCGACTGGGGCGATCCACAGCAGGGAGGCGCGTGGGAACGCGGGGAGGTTGGGGGCGTGGCGCAGGGCGGTGACAAGCCGGACGAGAAGGAGAACTACGCCGAGGATGCAGACAAGCCAGGCAATCCAGAAGCCCTTGGGGCCGGAGAGCAGGCCGAAGACACCGAGGAGGTGACTGAGCCAGAGCATGAGGGCGGGGCCCAGCGCGAGGGCGAGCCAGGGGGCGTCTGGGGAAGTCTCACCAGATGCCGATCGGGCACTGAGCAGGCGGGCAAGCGGGAGGCCGAAGCCGACCGAGGCGGCGAAGTAGACGGCGGCGAGGCCGCCGCCGAGGAGCAGCATGTAGAGCAGACCGGCGATGCCCGCGGCGGCGGGAACACCGTCTGCGAGGCCGAAGGTGGAGAGCAGGCCAGCGAGCAGGACCATGCAGCCGATCACGATGATCGCGAAGAGGCGTTTACGCTGGCGCTCGGGCGAGACGGTGGACATGGGGGCAGGATAGCGAATCGGGGCGGGTGTGAGGCTGGGTGCGGGGATACGAGGGGGATGTGGGTGGCGGCGGGTGAAAAATGGATAGTCGGGCGTGATGCATGGCCGATATGGCGAGGTTGTGGATAAGTGATGCGTTCCGCCCGGCGTGGGCGGGGCCATTGATGCGCCGGTGTGCGCGACCGTTTGTTGAGATTCATTCATGCGAACCCGCCAGCGAATTGCCCTTGCTTGGCCGCCGATGCTGATGCGCTTGGCGCTGGGCGTCACGTTTCTGTGGGCGGGCGCGGGGAAGGTCTTTCACTATCAACTGCTGAGCGGGCCCGAGGCGGCGATGCTGGGCGTGACGCCGGGAGTAGTGCCAACTGGCAGCGATGCCAAGCCGGAAGCCAAACCCGCGGCGGACAAGCCGGCGACAGGCCCGGGGCCGACTGCGCCGCTGCCGCCGGTAGATGAGCCGGGGCAAGGAAAACCGGCCGACAAGCCAACTGAGAAGCCTGCGGACAAGCCAAACGGCGCGGGTGGGAAGGCGACTGGCAGCAAAGCGGGCAAAGGGAAGGCGAGCCCACCGGCACCGACGGTTACGAAAGCGACTAACGGCCTGGCGACGAATGACGCGCAGACTCCGGCCGGGATGGACTCGCTCGACCCGCGGGCGCTGCTGGGCGAGCAGCCGGTGGCGGGCGCGACGGCCAAGCAGCCGGTGGCGGAGATCGTGACCGGGCCGAGCGCCCGCGCCCTCTACAAGCTTGCGTACAAGATCGCGCTGGCGGGCAAACCGGGGGTGGATCAGCAGGGCAAGCCCACACGCGCGCTCCTGCCGGGGTGGATGACCAGTGGCGAGTGGCCGGTGCGGCTGGCGTGGGCGATAGCGATCACCGAACTGGTGGGCGGGGTGATGGTGCTATTTGGCCTGATGACGCGGCTGTGTTCGCTGGGGTTCTTTGCGGTGATGGTTGGCGCGCTGTGGATGGTTGATTTCGGCCCGGCGATCGCTTCAGGGCACGCGGTGCTGGGCTTCCTGCCAGATCATCCGGCGTTTAGTGTTCCGGACTGGCAGGGGCCGCTGTGGCGGTTCGGGCTGGCGTGCATGTCGCTGGCGCTGTTCTTTGCGGGGCCGGGGCTGGTGGCGCTCGACAGCTTGCTGTTTGGTTCGGGCGGTGACGGAGGCGGGGGCGGGGGCGGGGGCGGTGGGAAACCTGCGGGTGACAAGGGGAAGTGAGCGTTTAGACCGAGCTTGGTTAACGCAATGACTTGATGGCGTCGACGGCGAGTACGTCGCAGCGTTCGTTCTCCGGGTGGCCGCTGTGGCCGCGGACCCAGTGATAGTTCACGGTGTGTTTCTGGACGGCTTCGTCAAGTTGCTGCCAAAGGTCAACGTTTTTGACGGGGGCTTTGGCGGCGGTGCGCCAGCCGCGGGCTTTCCAGCCGGGGAGCCACTCTTTGATGCCTTTGAGCACGTACTCGGAATCGCTGTGAAACTCAACGATGCTGTGACGGTTGAGGGAGCCGAAGCCGTTGATGGCGGCGAGGAGTTCCATGCGGTTGTTGGTGGTATCGGGCTCGGCTCCGGCGCGCTCGATCATTTTGCCGCTTTTGGGGTGCTTGAGCACGAAGGCCCAGCCGCCGGGGCCGGGGTTGCCGGAGCAGGCGCCGTCGGTATAGAGGAAAACGTGTGGGAGTTCGGTCATGAAAGAACGTCGTCAGGGATTGCTGCGGGGAGCACGCGCGGCGGAGAGCGTACTCGCGGCAAGGGCACGAGCGTACACGGCCTCAAGATCGGTCACCATCTTGTCGGCGCTGAACATCTGCTGGCACATCGTTCGGCCGGTTTGGGCGAGGCGGAGGCGGGCGGGCGCATGGGCGGCGAGTGCGTGGATGGCGGCGGCGAGGGCGGCGCGGTCGCCGAGGGTGACGAGGCGGCCGGTCTGGTGATCGATGCAGGCTTCGCGGGTGCCGTCAACGTCGTAGGCGACGGCGGGCGTACCGCAGAGGAGCGCCTGGGGCACGGTGCGCGGCAGGCCTTCGCGATAGCTGGGGTGGGCGAGCAGGTCGGCGGCTCGCATGAAGCCGGGGACGCGCTCGGGGGGGACGAGGCCGGTGATGATGATGCGGGTTTGGGGACTGAGCTTTTCGCCCTTGTCGAACTGGCAGACACCGAGGCCAAGCGACTGAGCGCGGGCGATCAGGCGTTCACGCAGCCAGCCGTCACCGACCCAAAGGAGTCGCCAGTTGGCGGCGGCTGGAGCAGCGAGCGTGCTGGCGAGAGCGTCGAGAAGATCGTCGTGACCTTTCTGGTCGGCGAGGCGGGCGACGGTAGCGATGACGAAGTGATCGGGAGCGAGCCCGAGCGCTGCGCGCATGGAATCGCGGTCTTCGGCGGGGCCGGGCGTGAGGAACTTGTCAACCTCCATGCCCGAGCGGACGGTGACGAACTGGCCTTGGCGGCCGATGCCCTGGGCGCGATACTGAGTCGTCATGGCGTCGGCCACGCTCACGATGAGGTCGCAGCGGCGTGCGGCCCAGCGTTCGCTTTCGATATAGACGCGACGGATGAGGGGGTTCTGGCCGGGAAAGAACGGCGGGCCGTGGATGGTGTGGATGACGCCCACGGACATGCCAGCGCGGCGCGCGGCCCAGGCGGCGGCGCGACCGATGATGCCGGCCTTGCTGCTGTGGGTGTGCACGATGTCGGGGCGGATGGACTCGATGAGGGCGCGAAGCTCGCGGGTGGCGCGCCAGTCTTTGAGCGGATGGAGGGCCCGGATCATGCTGGGCACTTCGTGGGTAGTGATGATGCGATCGCCGGCGCGGAAGGCGCGGACGCGCTCGAGCATTGAACCCTCGGGGCCGTAGATGGGGCCGAAGGCGAGGTGCACGTCATGACCCAGCCGCGACTGGCCTTCGCAGGAGAGCACGGTGTTCTCTTGAGAGCCGCCGAGGATGAGCCGGGTTGAGATGTGGAGGATGCGCACAGGTGGAGTGGCGGGCGGGGCACGAGCGGGACGCTGGTGAGTTTAGCGGTATGTGCGGATGAGGTGCGCTCGGGTGGGCGAGGACGCGGTCAAGAGGGTTGGGCCGCGGCGTCGCGTTTGCCGTATTGGATCCATTCAAGTCGCAGGCCTTCGGGGGGAAGGGTGGGTCCGCAGTCGCGTCGGTCGCGGGATTCGAGGGCCTTGAGGATGCTGGTTGGCTCGCGCTTGCCGAGGCCGACTTCAAGGAGCGTTCCAGCGACGATGCGGACCATGTTCCAGAGAAAGCCGTTGCCGGAGATATCGATGCGCACGAGCTGATTGATGGAGTCGGCGAGGGGCGGTCGAAGAGAGGCATCGTCAAGCAAATCGCGCGAGATGCCGGTGCGGGCGACTTCGCTGACGGTGCACGCGTGCACGGTGCGGACGGTGGTGAGGCGTTTGTGGCCGGCGGCAGCGAAGGCGTTAAAGTCATGCTCACCGAGGAGATAGCCGGCGGCCTGGTTCATGGCGGCGATGTTGAGGGCGGTGGCGCGGCGGAGCCAGTAGAGATACTGCCTGCCCCAGAGCGGGCGGACGAGCGAGAAGTTGAGCGTGTAGGAGTAGCCCTTGCTGGTGGCGTCTTTGATCGGGTCAAATGCCAGGTGTACGGGCTCGGCCTTGACGATGAGCACATCCTCCGGGAGCGCGGCGTTGATGGCCATGATGAGGCGGTCGGTGCCGCGCGAGAGGGGCCAGCCGATGCCGGGTTGCTGCTCGGTACGAAGGGCGGGGGGAGCGGCCTCAGCGTTTGCGTCGGTCGAGGGTGGCGCGATGGCGGGATCGGCCTCTGATGGCGGCGGGGGAAGATCGCCCGAGCAGGTGAAGGCGGCGACCTGGGCGGCGGCGTGGACACCGGAATCGGTGCGGCTGGCACCGAGGACCACGACTGGTTCGCGCACGACGCGGCGGACGGCCTGCTCGACCACGCCCTGCACGGTGCGGAGGGCGATGCGGCCGTCGCGGGTGGATTCGATGCGGGGCGTGCGCGAGGTGTACGCCATGGGGACACCGATAGGCTGCTTGGCTTCGAGCGGTTCTTGCTTTTGCCAGCCGCAGTAGTCGGACCCGTCGTAGGCGATGGTGAGTTTGTAGCGGGGCATGAGTGGTTGAGAGCGTTATGCGACGAGCCGCGTGGGGCGGCGTGGTGGCGGGATGGATGGGTTTTGCGAGGGCGCTCGTACTGCGGGGCGTTGTGCGGACGTTCTGCTGGCGATCTGCGGGCCGCGCGTGGGGCCAAGAGCGGGATGATAGATCGGCCGGTTCAGGGTGCGCCGGTCGAACCAAAGCCGGTCGAACCAAAGCCAGTGGAGCCAAAGCCGCCGGTGCCGCGGGCGGTTTCGTCGAGTGAGTCAACCTCGACTGGGAGCGCACGAGCGATGGGCGAGAAGATCATCTGGGCGATGCGGGCGCCGTGCTCGACAACGTAAGGCTCGGCACCGTGGTTGATGAGGGGGACCTTCACCTCGCCGCGATAGTCGGCATCGATGGTGCCCGGCGCGTTGGGAAGCGTGACGCCGAACTTGCTGGCGAGGCCGCTGCGGGGACGGACCTGGGCCTCGAACCCGTCGGGGAAGGCCATGGCGAAACCGCAGGGGACGACCACGATGCCGCCAGCGCGGGCGGGCACGACAATGGTTTGGCCTTCGGGGAGGCAGGCGTGAAGGTCCATACCGGCGGAGTGGCTGGTTTGATATTGCGGAAGCGTGGCGCGAGGGACAAGGCGACGGAAGCGGACGGTTGGGGTTTGCATAGATGTTGACATGAGACTGCTCTGGGGCGGGCAGTGTAAGGCGGGGCGAGGGCGATGGTGGCCGCGAAGCGAGCGACGGGAGCAAGGACGGCAGGGCAAGAAAAAACCCGCCGGTTGGCGGGTTGAGTGTTCGCGTTGGTCGAGTAGTTGTCGAGTCGGCGAGATCGCTGCTGCGATTACTTGCCGGTACCGACAATGACATCGTCGAAGAACGGAGGGCGGACGGCGTCGATATCGCGGGAGTACTTTACGGGGCCGGTGCCGCCGGCGGCCTTGCCGCCGTTCTCGAGGGAGCCGAGGAAGTAGCCGTCGGCGCCGGCGGAGTGGAAGACGAGCGGGGCGCGGGGGGCGTTGGCTTTGGGGTTGGTGACGGCGTTGTAGTCCTTGGCGGGTTCGGAGGGATTGCCGAGGAGGGCCTCCATGGTGCCTTCGATGGCGGTGCTGCCGATGCCCAGGCCGAGCATGCTATAGGCGGAGCCGATGACTTGGAACCGCTGATTGGTGGCGCGAGCGCCAAGCGCGTCGGACTTCAGGAAGCAGGCGTTGGGCGTCCAATAGAAACGGGCGGGATCGGGACCGGAACTGTCGGCCGCGGCGAACCTGGTGCCCTTGCGTTCATCTTCGGACCAGGCGAGGATGGGCGTACCGAACGCGTCAACGAGTGAGGGGAGTGCCCTGTGCGCGGCCTCGGAGGCGACTTGACCGATGGAGCGGCGCGAGGGGTCGATGTCGTAGAAGTTGCCGTCGGGGTTAAAGTAGGCACGGGCGGTGCCGGCGGTGCTGGAGGAGCCGATCTGGGCAATGTCAACGTTGGCGACGACGGCGGTACGTGGACCGACGCGGAGGATCGTGCCGCCGTTGGCGGCGGCGGTGGTGACGCCGCCGGCGAGGTCGAGCATGATGTTTTGCATGGCGGAGAAGCCGCGGTCGGCGTTGTCGAAGTGGCCCATATCGGCGGGGCTGAAGTAACCGGGACGTTGACCCTGTTTGTCGGTGGCGAAGGCGCCGGCGGCGACGGAGAGGGAGTTGAGCATCGCGAGGCTCGCGACGTTCTTGGCGGCCTTGCGGGCACCGGAGACGGCGGGGAGCAGTATCGCCATCACCAGAGCGATGATGAGGATGACCACGAGGAGTTCCATCAAGGAGAACGCGCGAGACATTCTGGTGGGGCGGGTGGCCCGGGTGGCGCGGTGAGGTTGGACGGGGGTGCACTGCATCGGCATCGGAAACTCCTAAGTCCGCACGGCCTTCCGATCGGCAACGCTGGCCTGCAGCGCAGGAGCGTGGCGCCCGGAAGGAAAGGTGCGACGGGCATCAATCTCGCACCCGCGGAAGAACACCGCGGATGCCCCCAGTCTAAACGACGTGGTACGGGCGAAGGGGCCCGCACTCTCTATTCGCGTGAACCGCTCAAGATGATCCGCTCTACAGGGTGAAGCGGATCGATTCGATGGCGAAGATAGCTCTTTCTTCGCGAGGCAGCAATGGTACACCGGGGTTTGTACCTACTTTGTTGGGTTCTGGCTTTACGTCCGAACTGTGTTATTCACTGGTTTTGGGGAATCTGGACCAGTTCGGTTTTCACCATCCGCTCGATGCCGCCGGCCTTGGTCTTGATGCCCCCCCCGTTGAGGAGATAAACGGGGTAGCGTTTGCGGAGAGTGGCGAGGCGTTCGCTCTCGCGGCGGGTGTTGGTGGCAATGTCTTTGTCGCCAAAGAGCCCGACAGTGACGACGCTTTGCCGCTGACCGTGGTGATAGAAGGCGAGTTCACCTTGCTGGCGCAGGATCTCGACGGCGGCCTCGGCTTGTTTTTGGGCCTCGTCACGGTCGGCCTTGGTGGCGCCGGGGGGGGCCTCATAGGCGGCGATGGCGAGAGTCATTTTGGCAGACTCGCCATATTGCTCGGTGGCGCTGAGCAGGTTCATCTCAGGGCGGGTGCCGGCCTGGCCGCGCTGGGAGGGAGGCGCGAGAAAGGAATCGGCAAAGGGGCGATCGCCGCCGATGACGGCTCCGCGGACGTTGGCAAGGTCCGTACGAGCCGCGGCGGGGTCCGCATAGCGACCCAGGCCAACAAAGGTGGCCGGGCCTCTGGTGGTCACGAAGACCTTTTCAAGTCCGGAGACGGCGCGGAGTTTGACGGCGGTTTCTTCGGCGCGGTCGAGTTGATCGGCCTCGCGCCAGGCGGCGAGCACAATGGTCCATTCGTTGGCGTCGAGGTCTTGCCTTGCCACTTTGGACGGAGGGGGGGCCGAGTCCGGCGGGCGGGCGGGATCACGCGAGGCTGAAGCGGCGGCGAGCGCGGCATCACCGCTGGCGCGGCTGACGTTGGCGGGGTTGGCGGGATTAAGGTTGGAAGTGGCGGCGGCGGCACCGCCGGTGAGCGGGCGGCGGTAGACCTCGACGGGATTGACGAGGGGGCCGGCGGGAACGGAGGCGATCTCGCGGGACTTTGTACCGTCGTCACAGCCGGCGAGCGCGAGAAGTGCGCAGAGGGCGAGGCTCGAGAGGCGATTTATAGATGGGGAGGAGGCAGGAACGCGATCACCTTGCGCACGAATTGCGTGACTGGGTAAAGATGACTTGAAGGGATGAAAATTGGCAGGCAATCTTTGCACGTCCACCCGAGGGTTATTTATCTAAATGCTTAAAAAACAGTAATTTAAGAGAATATCCGAAAATCGGACGTGAACTCAAGTCACCCCCCGACTTGAGACGATATGAACATTCGTCAGCAGTGAACAGCAGTTCGTGCCGGTTGTGTGGGTTGTTTCGAGAATCTCACGACCGGGAATAGGAAATACGAAGGCTTCGCGGGCGCAGGATGCGCTCGAAACCGCCGAAGCCGCTGGATCGCTTGTGTGTGCTGGCTGTTTGGTAACACGTGGTCTATCAGCGGATTGATCGACAATCAATGAACCAAAGGGGCTCTCCTGTTTCGCGTGTTCCGCCACGCTGAGCCTGTCCTTTCGCGCTGCCGCCCCTTGCTTTGTAAGGAATCTGTCATGGACATCATTGCAACCATCTCACCTTCCACCGGAACGAATCCGACGACGATCCTCCGCTCGACGTACCAGCGTCCTGCCGAGGTTGAGGCCGCGACGGCGTCTGCCCAGCGGGCGGACTCGGTAGAGTTCTCGGCCGAAGCTGCGGCGGCGTCGGCGAAGGGGACGAGTCTTCCGTATGGGCGTCTGGCCGAGCAGGGCTTTGACGCGCAGAAGGTGAATCGGGTTCGTGCCGCGCTTCGCGACGGTACGTATCTGACGCCGGAGCGGTTTACGGCTGCGATCAGCAAGCTGCGGGCGGACCTTGATCTGCTGCCGTAACGACGCGGCTGGCCCGGCGTATCAACATGAAGCACGAATGAAGACCCGGCTTCTGAGCCGGGTCTTTTGCGGCGCGTCGGCGGCGTGCGAATCATGAGCGGTATGAGTGAACCGGAAGAACCATCACTACCCGCCAAGCGAACGCCCAAGGCGAAGCGGCCTGCGGGCCTCATGGGCATGCTCGCCAAGGCGGCGCGCTCGCAACTGAGGCGGTATCCGCGGCACATGATCGAATCGTTTCGGGCGAGCGTGACGGTGACGGTGGCGACGACGAGCGAAGAGCCGGAGCCGATGCATGAGCCGCTGAGCGCCACATGGCTGGGGCACGCGACGGTGCTGATCCGGCTGGCGGGGGTGACGATACTTACCGACCCGGTGTTTGCACAGCGGATCGGGATGCGGATAGGCAAGCGCGTGGTGGGCGTGGCACGAACAACGGCGGTGCCGCCGATGCCGGTGAAGCCGCCGGACTACATCTTGATCTCGCACGCGCACTTTGATCATCTTGATCAGCCAACCCTGCGTTCGCTGGTGAGTGAGAAGACGGTGGTGATTGTGCCCAAGGGTGTGTCGCGATTGATTCCGCGCGGGTTTGGGCGGGTGATCCCACTGGATTGGCGCGAGCAGGTGCAACTTGACGGGCTCTCGTTCACCGCGCTGCGGCCCAAGCACTGGGGAGCGCGAACGTTGTGGGATCGGCACCGGCGGTATCACGGGTATTTGATCGAGTCGGGGGATCGCGCGGTGTTGTTTGCTGGCGACACGGCGCTGACGACGGCCTTCGATGGGCTGCGGGCAGACCTGGCGATCTTCGGGATTGGGGCGTATGACCCGTGGATTCATGCGCACGCGACGCCCGAGCAGGTGTGGGCGATGTTTGGCGCGATGAGGGCGAGCGCGCTGCTGCCGATTCACCACTCGACGTTTCCGCTGGGGGATGAACACCCAGACGAGCCGCTGGCGCGGTTGCTGGTGGCGGCGGGGGATGAGCAGTGGCGGATCGTGGGCCGGCAGGTGGGAGAGCGCTGGCGGGCGTGAGCGGCAGAGTTACGGGCCCGATGGGCGGGGCTGCTTAGAGGACGGGGCCGAGGAGTTGAACCACCTGATCAAAGAGCTTTTTGATCCCCGGACGGCGCAGCCAGCGGGCCTTGTCGAGCTCCTGCGATTCGCGGATGTAGGACATTTGTCGCATACGCAGGACGGCAGCGAAGTCGCGGTCGTAGATGAAAAGCGAGGACTCGAAGTTGAGCCAGAAGCTGCGCTGGTCGAAGTTCACGCTGGTGATGACGGCGATGCGGCGGTCGATGGTGAAGGTTTTGGCGTGAAGGGCGCCGTGGTCATGTCGCATGATGCGCACACCGGCGAGGAGGAGGTCGTCAAAGTGTGACCGTGCGGCGGCGCCGACGAGGGGGGCATCGGGCGATCGGGGCAAGACGATTGTGACGGCGACGCCGCGGCAGGCGGCGATGATGAGCGCAGTTTTGGTCGATTCGTCGGGAACGAAGTAGGGCGTGGTGAGCATGATCTCTTCCCGGGCGGAGAAGAGGAGCATGAGCAGGGCGTGGTGGATGGCCTCGGGCTCCGGGCCGGGGCCGGAGGGGATGACGTGGACGATGCACCCGTCGGCCTTGCTGTGGGGCACGCGGAGGTAGCGGTCCAAGTTGGTGATATCTTCTTCGCTGTCGAGCAGCCAGTCGCGGAGAAAGACAAGCTGCAGAGCCTGCACGGCAGGCCCGACCATGCGGACGCTGGTGTCGCGCCAGGTGCCACCGGAGCCAAACCAGCCTTTTGGGAAGGCGGCATCGGTGAGGTTGTGGCTGCCGGTGTAGGCGACTTCACCGTCGATTATGGCGATCTTGCGGTGATTGCGTAGATCGATGCGCTGGAGAAAGACGCGCCACATGCGGACCGGGAGCGCTTCGACGACTTTGACCCCGGCGGCGAGCATCTCATCGTGAAGATCGCTGCGGAGGAATGCGCTGGAGCCGGCACCGTCAACGAGGAGGCGGCACTCGAGGCCGCGCTTGGCGGCGCGGATGAGGGCCTGCGAGACCTGGCCGGCGTGCGCATCGAGCGAATAGATGTAGTAGAGGAGGTGACAGTAGTGCCTGGCCTGATCGATCTCACCGGCGACGCGGGCAAGGAACTCGCGGGTGTCGCTGAGGAGTTCGAGCTGGTTGCCGGGGACGGGGGGCATGCCGCTGACGCGGGTGCCGAGGGTAGCGTTGTGGCGGGCGAGGTCGTCGCCGGGCTCGAAGCCTTCAAAGGTTGGGCGCAGGAGCGGTCCGCAGCGTTCGACGAGCATCGCCGCGACTTCTTTGCTGCGTTTGGCGCGGAAGGTGCCGAGGCGCGGGTCGCCCATGAGCGGGTAAAGGACAATGCCGAGGAGGGGCACCGTGATGAGAAAGAGCAGCCAGGCGAACGTGGTGGCGACTTGACGACGGCGCATGAGCAGGTGACCGCACATGAGAAGTCGGAGCGAGAAGTCAATCGCGAAGATGATCAGGGGCGTCCATTGCATGGCCGAAGGATTGTTGGCCGGTGCTGCGGAAAGGCGGGACGAATCCGGTGTGACGGGCGGATTGCGGGCGGCCGGTTTCGCGCGCGACCGCGCGTGCCGGGGCGGGTCTCAGCGGTTTTGGCAAGATGGAGCGGTAATTCTCCCGGACGAAGAGTTTTTCATTGCGAGTTAGCCAGTTGGCGATCAGAAATCGCAGTGAGAGCGGCAGCAAGTGACATTGAGCACCGGTCGGCTCGATTCGGCACCGTCGATTTGACGGGGCTTGCCACACGACCTTTGCCATACCGCCTTTGCCAGACTGGCTTTTCCAGACTGGCTTTTCCAGACTGTCTTTTCCAGACGGAGAATCCTTCATGAACTCGCCCTCAGCAAGCCCGGATCAGAACGCTACCACCGGCCCGGACGCGTTGACATGCGGACGGCTTCGCGAACTCGATGAAACCACCCTAAACCGACTGTGGTGGCTGGGGATTACCTCGTCGTTTCGGAGCGAGGCGTTCAGCCGGACCAAGTTACAGGCCGCGGCGGCGATCATGCGGGCGGTGCGCGATCCGGAGCCGATCTGGGGGCTGTTTCTGCTGGCGGTGGTTCGCGAGGACGACACGGAGCGGCTGCAGGCCAATCAGCGGGCCGTGATTGAGCACTTTGGTCGCGGGCTTGAATCAGACACGAGCGCGGTGAACGAGCCGTGCTGCTGGCTGTATGTGCTGCGGGAAGAGGCGTCGGGGAGGCGGCTGCTTGTGGAGCTGATGGACGACTACGCGGCGAGCGACCCGCACA
>Ga0105049_10002562_pt1 | contig 21542 bp, 20 predicted proteins | sample MAT06_FD_78087 | JGI IMG/M metagenome (GOLD analysis project Ga0105049, IMG submission 78087) | Freshwater microbial communities from Lake Fryxell liftoff mats and glacier meltwater in Antarctica - MAT-06 | ecosystem: Environmental > Aquatic > Freshwater > Ice > Liftoff microbial mat | place...
AAAGTGCAGTCCGTACGGGGCCAATTTGGTACAACAGCGCTATGATGAGAATGCACCCACCGATCGCAAACCACACATAACGATTGCGCACAACCTCGGTGCGCCAGAACGGGAGTTCCATTGAACCCATGTTGAACACATGGAACAACTGGCTGAAAATCAAGGTAAAAAACAGGATATTGTTGCTAAGTGCAGGACCCAGGCTCTCCCCGCTATGTAGGATAAAAAGGCTGAAATACACTGCCCCCAGGGTCATTGCAGTAATTACGCTGGCATAGAAAAAGATCCGCCGCCAGCGCTGCTGGTCTATGATGGGTTCGTGGGGGTCGCGCGGTTTTACCTTCATAACGTCAGGGCCTCCGGGCGTAACACCCAGCGCCAGCGCCGGCAATACGTCGGTAACGAGGTTGATAAACAGGATTTGCAGCGGCTTCAATTGGAAATCCAGAAATAGCAGGGATACGATGGCGATCACTGCCAGTTCGCTCATGTTGCAGGACAAGAGGTATATGACAAACTTGCGAATGTTGTCGAAAATGACCCGCCCTTGCCGGATGGCCACGACAATACTGGCAAAACTATCGTTGCGCAGCACCATATCGGCTGCGTCCTGCGCCACCTGCGTGCCGTGTTTGCCCATGGCAATTCCGATATCGGCTTTTTTGAGCGCGGGCGCATCGTTCACACCGTCGCCGGTCATGCCCACAATGGCTTTTCGTTCCTGAAAAACCCGTATCAAATCAAGTTTCTGTTTGGGGCTGACGCGGGCAAATATTTTGGCGGCAGCCCAGCGCTTTTTATCCGCCGCCTTGAGTTTTTCGTAGTCCGGCATTTCTTTTCCCAGCACCACGTCTGCATCATCGGAATCTATGATGCCCAATTGCTTCCCAATGGCTTTTGCAGCAGCGGGGTGGTCCCCTGTGACCATAACGACTTCGATACCCGCATCCCGGCATTGACGGATGGCAGCGGGAACCTCTTTTCTCGGCGGATCAATCAGCCCGAAAAGCCCGGCAAAGACCAGGTTGTCAGCCAGTTCCTTCGAGCCTTTTTCCTGCAATTTGAATGCGCCCGCCAGGACTTTCAGCCCTGATGCAGCCATTTTCTCCGCTTCGGCTAGCCAGGTTTTCCGGCTCTTTGGTGTCAGGGCGACGTTTTTGTCCCCATCGAGCAGAAAGTCACAACATTTAAGCAGGTCTTCGACGGCGCCTTTGGCAAAAACCATTTGACCTTCCGAAGTTTCGTGCAAGGTGGCCATGATTTTGGTCTCAGAAGAGAACGGCATTTCCGACACTTTGGGAGATTTATGGCGGAGAGCGGCGATGTCTTCGTCCAGCCGGAGGGCGAATTTGAGCAAACCCGTTTCGAGCGGGTCACCGATTTCCTTGATGTTCGTTTTCTGGACCGTGATTTCCGAGGTGTTGCACAAAATGGCAATTTGCAGCAGGCGGCGATATTGCGCTTCTGGTAAATGCTCAACGGGCATATTGGCGTCATTATCGCTTTTTAACCAGGCACCGCCCGGCGAAGTAAGCGCTTCGACTTCCATTTTGTTCAGCGTGAGGGTTCCGGTTTTGTCGGTGCAGATGACGGTGGTTCCTCCCAGGGTTTCGACTGCCGAAAGTTTGCGCACAATCACTTTGTGGCGGGCCAATTTGAGCATTCCCTGTGCCAACGCCAGGGTGGCCACGATGGACAAGCCTTCGGGAACGGCCGCAACAGCCAGGGCAATAGAGGTTTCGAGCATTTCCACAAATGGCTTCCCTCCAATCAATCCAATGCCAAAGATGACCACCACCAAGCCTCCGGTAATTTTGATCAGCCGGCCGCTAAACGCTTCCAGCTTCTTCTCCAGGGGAGTGGCGGCCTGGTCGGAAGTACCGACGAGGTGGGCAATTTTTCCTAATTCGGTGTTCATGCCCGTTCTGGCAACCACCGCCCAACCATTTCCTTTTGTGACGAAAGTTCCTTTGAAAAGCAGGTTCGATTGTTCGGCCAGTGGGGTGTCGGCGGGTAAAACGGCGGGCTCTTTTTCTACGGGGGCACTTTCGCCGGTAAGGGAGGACTCGTCTACTTGCAGCTGGGCACTTTTGTAGAGGCGGGCATCGGCGGGGGTCATATCCCCGGCTTCAAGGAAAATCACGTCGCCGGGCACCAGCGTTTCGAGCTTGATTTCCGACAAACTGCCCACGCGAAACGCTTTGGCGGTAACCGCCACCATATTTTTCAAGGCGGCCATGCTGCGCCCGGCCTGAAATTCCATGTAAAAACCGATGAGGGCGTTGATCAAAACAACCATCAAAATGGCGATCCCATCCAACCATTCCTGAAAGGCAAGCGACGAAGCGGCCGCCACGACCAACAATAAGACAAGGGGGCTTTTAAACTGCCGCAGGAATATCTTCCAGGCGGGTGTTTGTTTGCCTTGGGCAATGGCGTTGGGGCCAAAGGTTTCCAGTCGGGTGGCTGCTTCTCCTGCCGACAGGCCCTGCTTGATATCGGCGCCTAAACGGGTAAACAATTCGTCTTCCTGAGAAGCGAAGTAGGAAGCGTCCGATGGTTTGGATACCGCTTGGTGATTCTTGCTCCCAGGGTGTTTGTTTTTCATGATGCGGTAATTATAAGCTCATCTTTTTCCATCGGCACTAAAAAATAAAAATCTCCTCCCGAAGCACCTGGAGGGAGGAGATTATACAATTACATTTTGCCCATATTGCTACACTCCGCAGCGCATTTTCGACAGGCTTCTGCGCACTTTTTGCAATGCTCCATGTGCGAATGCTTTTCACATTCAACTGCACAAGCAGTACAGATTTCAGCACAGAGTTTACAGATTTGGTCTGCGAATTCGCTTCCACCAGCCATTGCTTGCACCGCCAGATGGCAAATGGCTCCACAGTCATGCTCTAACTTGATGCAACGGGCCAACATTTTAACGTCCTGCTCATCCAGACATGCACTTGCGCAATGATAACATTCTACCGCACACGCCGAACAGGCTGCAATACAGCTTTGGTACTTTTGATGACTCATAATGTTTGTTTTTTATTCCTGCGATTTGCAGGCATGATGTGAGGAATCTTCACGATACAAAGGTGAATGCCCTTGTGCCCGGAAAGTGTACACAATTCCAGACAAGGTTTACATAATTCACACATCAAATCGGTGTTCTCACAGCACAGCGGGAACAATCACATGCAATGCATTGGGAATAATGATGGCCTTCACTTCCCTTACTTTCCCCAGATATTCACCATCCACTTGAAAATGCACTCTTTTGGCAGACCTCATGGTTAATTCACTGGTTTGAAAAACCTCTGTTTTATTTGGATCATAGGATGCCTTCAAAAAGACCATTTTTAATATTTCATGAAGGGATATTTTTTTGACAGCAATTACTTCAAATAATTTGTCGTCTAATTGGCCAATAGGATTTATCACCACCCCATTGCCATATTTAGTAGCGTTGGCAATTACAATCATTTCTGCCTTAACTTTTATAACATCGCCATCAATCTCCATCCTCATTTGCATTATTGGGTTTTGCCAGAGTACTTTTAAGGAAGCCACGAAATATCCCCACATGCCTCGGACGCGCTGGTTTTTAAACTTTTTCATGGCGTAGGCATTCAATCCAATGTCGCTCAAGTGAATGCACAAATGATCGTTTACAGAGGTAAGATGTATTTTTTTGGAATGCCCCGCTGTAATTATATCCAACGCTTTTGTCGGATCAGTGCTTAACCCCAATTCCCTGGCCATCCCGTTGGCAGAACCGGCGGGCAGTATACCCAATGCAATTTTTTTCTTTAGTAGACATTCTGCTACCAGTTTTATCGTACCATCTCCTCCCACGGCGATAACTTGCTCCGGTTTGACTATATTTATTTTATCTTTGATTGTTTGAACGGTACAATCTTTAGTGAGTTCATAAAAATCAATGGTATGATTCGACGATGAGAAGTAATTGGTTATCAACAATACCCAATCGGTGCTGTTATTACCCGATTTGGCATTGATTACAAAAAGTAATTTTAAATTATCTGTGGGTGTCATAATAATATTGGCCTGCTTTTACTGAAAAAAATGGAAAATAACTCAAAAAATGTGCTTGCAACCGTAAAGGTATACCATGGTTACGGACATCAAAAAAATCTTGTTGTTTACGGTCATGTATTGGCTGGCAATGTGGTCGTCGCAAGCCGGTATGGTAACAATGCTATAGCCAATGCCATTCGTCTTGTTAAATTGTTTTTTGTGAAACCCATTCCAAAGGTTTCGGTGCGCCTGGATTGGGGAGATCAACAATTTGACAGCACTACTGAAACCGATGGTTTTTTTAAGTTTGAGTGGGAATCGCCGACCGAGGTCTCAGCAGGCTGGCATCCTGTCACGGTATATATGCTTGATGAACAAGGTCATGTAGCAGCAACGGGTGAAGGTAAAATTTTCGTGCCACACTCTACGCAATATGCCTTTATATCAGACATTGATGATACAGTTTTGGTTTCGCATTCTGCTACGACGGGCAAAAAACTGAGGGTACTATTTTCAAAAAACCCGCTTAGCAGAAAAACTTTTGCTGATGTGGTAAAATATTATCAGTTACTATCCCTTGCGCACACGGAACCAGATGTACTGAATCCATTCTTTTACGTATCCAGCAGCGAATGGAATCTATACGACGATCTGAATGAATTTTTCAAACACAACGAACTGCCCAAAGGCGCCTTTCTATTAAATCAAATAAAAAAATGGTATCAATTACTTAAAACAGGTAAAACAAAACACCAGGGTAAATTAATTAGAATTTTAAGAATACTGGAAGCATTTCCCAAACAGCGGTTTGTTTTATTGGGGGACAATTCTCAACGCGATCCAGAATTTTATATTACGCTTGCCAATAAATATCCTGATAAAATCGTGGCAATATACATTAGGAATATTTATCTAAAAAAAGAATTGCCGACGAAAATGCTATTTGAATCTTTACAAAATAAAGAAATTCATACCTGCCAGTTTAAACATACAGATGAGGCCATTTTGCATTCTAAATCCATTGGATTGATCGAATAAATTTATGAGTTAGACCTTGTCCAGCGTCTTCCGCTCATGTCGCCGGCGCTCTGCCTTGAATTGTGTCGGAGAAAATCCGGTCACTTGCCGAAACTGGTTGCTCAGATGATGGGTACTACTATACCCTGTTTTAAAGGCTATTTCGCCCAATGACAATTCATCATACATCAGCAATTCTTTAACCCGTTCGATTTTTTGAGCGATGATGTATTTTTCAATAGTCAGGCCTTCCACAGATGAAAAAAGTTTGCTCAGCTGCGAATACTCGTGGCCAGTCTCCCGGGCAAGGAAGTCGGAGAAATTCACGGATTCAGGCTTTTTGCTGGTTGAATGGTGTATTTCATTGACAATCAAACCTTTGACTTGTGCAATAAGCTGACTGTTGCGGTCGTCCAGCAGTTCAAAACCTTCCAATTCGAGGCTATGACGCAGTATGGTCAGCTGTGTTGGATTGGGCGCAATCTCCAGTATAGCTTCACCCAATCGAACTTTTTTTGTCCTTAATCCGGCTTCTTCCAGCAAACGCTCAACAGAACGAATGCAACGGGCGCACACCATGTTTTTTATTATGAGGGTCATTGTTTCACAAAAATGCCTTTATAGGTTTTGCCTCCCTTACTCTGGCTTAGCGAACGCCGTATTGTTCACAAACTCCGGGTCCGTAAGCGTTTTCAAAAACGACACAAGGTCTTCTTTGTCTTGTGCCGTCAGGCCCAGACCACCCGGTTGAAGGTTAAACTGTAATATAAATTCGGTGGTTGAGGAGTTTTTTACGCCATGATCATAATGATCAATAACTTCTTCCAGCGTGGAAAAACGTCCATCGTGCATATAGGGGGGAGTTAATGCGATGTTGCGAAGGCTCGGCACCTTGAATCGGCCCTTGTCGGCCTGGTCGTTGGTCACATTACTTCGGCCCTCATCCGTCATTTCTGCGTCGGTGTCCAGGCCGTTGTTCATAAATTCGTCGTTCGTAAAATTGTGTCCGGCGTGGCAATGAAAACATTCCGCGCCTTTTGCACCATTAAATGGGTCAAATTCTGCAAAAAACAACACACGGCCGCGTTCCTCTGATGCTGTCAACGTTGCTGTATTGCGCAAGGTCTGATCAAATTTCGAGTTATTGGACACCATGCTGAACTCAAACTGCTCGATGGCCAGGCCGATGCGTTCCGGCGTTACGGCAGCGTCGCCAAAGGCGCGAATAAACTGGTCTGTATATTTTTTTTCTGCCGCAAGTTTGGCCACTGCATTGGGTAAGGTTTCGTTCATTTCAAGCGGATCCTGGATGGGTTTCAGGGCCTGTTCGCGCACGCGTGGGGAACGACCATCCCAGAACAGCCCATTCTGATGCCAGGCCAGATTCATGATTGCCATAGCCTGGCGCTTTCCAGGCAGTTTTTCCACGCCGATGCTGAATTGCCGGATGTCGGAGAATGCGTCCTGTTGTTGGTGGCAGTCTGCACAAGCTTGTGAACCGTCCTTCGATAGCATAGGTTCGTAAAAAAGCATACGTCCCAATTGTACCCCTGCAACAGTAAGTTTATTATCAGCGGGCAGATCGGGCGTAGGGAAGTCCCCAATATTTAATGGGTAAGGCGTAGGATCGTAGGTAGCGGGTATTTCAACCGGCTCTTTTGTATCGCAAGCAGCATAAAGACAGGCACCAGCCAAAATGGCGAACAACATTTTTTTCATAATTACTTGACTATCATTTCAATAGATGAAAAACATTGGATTCTTCAATTTCTGAATTCGGGATTGGTGATAAATGTCTGGTCCGTGAGGCTTCGCAGAAACGCCAACAAATCTGCCCGTTCCTGCGCATTCATGCTAAAAGGTTTGAGCAAATTGCTCTTGTTCGGGTGAGGCTTGCCGCCAGTTTGATAATGGTCAATAACTGATTCCAAGGTCGGCAAACTGCCATTGTGCATATAGGGTGCCGTTAGTGCCACATTGCGCAGACTCGGCACTTTAAACACTGCCCGGTCAATTTCCAGCCCGGTTAGACTAATGCGTCCGGAGTCCGGGTAGTTTTCGTATAGACCGTTGTTGGTAAAATCCTGATTGGTGAACAGGAAACCGGCATGGCAAGTGGAGCAGTTCAGTCTTCCCCCTTGAAACAGCGCGAGTCCGCGTTTTTCATCGGCTGATAATACGCTGGATTTTCCTTGAAAAGCATATTGGTCATAAGGCGAATCACCGCTTAACAGGGTGCGCTCAAAAGCAGCGATAGCCCGTGTTATCACGAAAGCATCTGGTGCGCGTCCGTAGGCTTTTTCGGCCAGTACGACATATTCCGGCATTTTTTGCAAGCGCTCTGCCACCAGCAAAATATTGAAATCGAACTCATTGTGTTCCTGAATTGGCACCAGGATTTGCATTTCCAGGGTCGGCACACCTCCCTCCCGGAGGAGCTTTTTCTGATACGCCACGTTTGAAAGGGAGGGCGAGTTGCGCGACCCGGGGCGATTTTCAATACCCAAACTCACCGCAGTGCTGTCCGAAAATGCGAGGTAGGCAGCATGGCAAGAGCCGCAGGAGCGCGTGCTATCGGCAGATAGTGCAGGGTCGTAAAACAGTCGCCGACCCAAGGCCACCCGGCTTTTAGTCAGCACGTTGTCCATAGGGATATCTGGATACGGAAAACCCGCCGGGACATGCAGCACATATTCATCCGTCTCCGGCGGGTACACGGGTACTTGGTCGTCCTTCCGGCAGCCAGCCAGAAGGACGATCAAGAGTCCGATTATAAAATTGACATTGCGCATCAGGCTTGTTGCGGTGGAGGGCTTTTACCCATTAATGTTTGACTATCAATTGCTTGCGAGCGAGCAGATGGCTTTTTTCATAAAAAGCAATATGATATAGACCTTCCGAAAGCGTTGCAGTTTCCAGTTGAATGGTACCAGCAGTAGACAACCCTGTCAGCTTTTGCACCGTTTGTCCAAGCGTATTGGTCAGGATCAAGTTGATTGTCCCAGTAGCAGGAAGGCTGTATTCCAAGCTTGTCTCGGTATTGGCTGGGTTAGGGGAAGCTTTGATGTTGAGTGAGTTGGCTTGCAAGGCATGCGTAGCGGAGGTTGCAGTCAGGGTGATAAAATTCGCTGTGGCTGCATTGTTCATCATAGAAACATTGGGAGCAAATTTTCCATGCTGGATGAGCGAGCCCGTCATGGCCATATTTTTAAAGAGTTGCGCATAGTCCAATACAAAATGCAAGTGCAATATCCCGTTTTCGGCTTCTTTAATACCTGTTAGATCAAGAGATCTGTAAAGCTCATCAAAGAGGTTATGAAACTCAAAACTGGTTTCCGGCACACCATCGCCATTGTTGTCCACTTTGCCCTCAATGGCCATGAAGCGGTAGCCTGCTGCCCAGCCCCAGTGCATCGTGGGGTTCTGAGGAGCGAGCGGGTGATTGGCCGGCCACAAAACCGGGTCATTGTGATTGACCGATTGCGGCACACCAAGGTGTAGCGTCAGGCCATGCGCTGTCTCGACTGGCCAAGTGCCGAGGTTGAATTCTGCTGTTGGAGTGTTTGCGTTCACGAGCAGATACTGATCCGTTAGAGGCATAACTGTGCCATCGGGGTGGTTGATTGCTAACTCAGAGATATAAAACTCCGCGCGAGTGAGCCGTACTTTTTTGTTGTTCCAGATGAGAAATTCCGTTTGATTGATTTCCAATGGGGTTGATCCAACCTTATGGTCAAAAGAGAGAACTACTTGGTTTGTTTGTGAAAAAGCCGTCGAAGTAAGGACAGCAAAAAGCAGGAATGGTAAAGACGAACGTTTCATTATGCAGTGTTCAGTTTGTGAAAAAATTGTGTCTGTAAATAGCAGGCGGGGTGACGTGAAATGAGTCCTCCACCGCAAAAAGGCTAAACTATCTTTCGGCAGTAAATTTGGTTAAAAATGCCAGTTCAGGCCGACCCGAATACCAGTCAAATCAGGTGCTTTACGGCTTGGTTTTTTCCATTGACTGGTATAAAAACCTTCCAAGTTCAAATCTAAGCGGGGAGAGATCGGTATTTCTATTCCGGCGTTTAAACCGAGCATGTTGCGCAAATGCGTCCTGCCTGTAACTTCATACGCCCCCTTATGAATCGTCCCGGTTGGCTCGTGCCGGATTTCGTATTCAATGGTGAATGGCAAAAGTGTTTGTCCCCCCCATCCAAGCCCGAGGAATGGACGAGATTTGCCAAGCTGGCCAAACGTGTAACGTAAACCTAGTTGGAATTGCCGAATTTTTTGCCCTGTAATGTCCATTTCTGCGAAGTGATGCTCTGTTGATGGAAGCATGGGCAATTCCGGGGCACCTAAAATGGCTCCTGGTTCGTGTGATTTGTAGTGAACCCTCCCTGTGCCAAAACCTGCCGTTACGCTCCAATGCCGAGATAGCCCGATTTGGCCATGCAGGTCGCAGGATAAGCCACCTTGGTGCATGAGCGATGCACTGTTGGCATAAAGCCACCCTGCGCTTGCTCCAACGGTGAAAAACTTTGGGCGCAGGGCATCACTGAATTTTGCCGCGAAAGTTTTGGCAGGCTTCTTCGATTCTGGTAAGGTCGTGTTTACGCTATCGGGTGTGGAAAGAACAAGATTAGGCCTTTTGAGCAATGCCGGGTCATTGTTTTCCAGGGGAGTAGAGCCAGCGTCAACCAAAGTTGAATCCAAGACAGCTTTGTATTGTTCAGCGTGTAAAATTGAGTTAGCGGCATGACCAGTCTCTGTTATTTTTTCATTGACCAATACATCGTTTCGGACAGGATCATTCACTTGACTCGCCCCGCTTATCGCCATTTCAGTTTGGCCAACAGGAGTTGGCTGCGCCATTTTTATTGCTGGAGTCTGAATATAAATGGTCCGCCAAAGGGTATCATGAATGGTCGGCGGTAGTAAGGCAGGTGGTATTGCCGCAACGGATATCTGCAAACTGGCTACCTGCGCTTCCAGCGTTGCAATGCCTGTTCTATCGCCTAGGCTGGACTGCCACCAAGCCGCATTGCTCAGGAGCATCGCCGTGAGCAACAGCAATGGCAGCACGATGGTGCGCCGCTGCCGGGGCTGTTGGGGCAAAGCAGCGTTCAGGCGTTCGCCCAACGATGCCCAATCGGCCTCCCGATGTGTATCAGAAGGCTGCATTTCAGCCATCTTGTTTTTCAACAGGTCAAAAAAGTGATTGTCTGCCATATTATTATTTCAATTGCCGTGTATCAGTTCGTTGGTCATCATTTGCTTCAATTTAGCGCGCGCCTTCGAGAGGTTGGATTTCGATGCGCCAACCGAGATACCGAGCAACTCGGCTATCTCTGGGTGTGTATGCCCTTCCAGCGCAAAAAGGTTGATCGCCAGACGATATGCCGGAGGAAGTTTTTGAATCAGCACCAAAACTTCTTCCGCCTCCATTTTTGAGAGAAAATCATCATCAACGCTGATATCCAATCCATCGGTGGTGTCCTGCGCGACGAGGTCGTTCAGATGTTTGTGGTAATGATTGATGGCCGTGCGAACCACGATAGTCCGCAACCATGTTGTGAAAGAAAATGACTCGTCGAAGCGCCCGATGCCCGTGAAAACTTTGATGAAGGCATCATTTAATACTTCCCGTGCTTCCGTTTCGAGGCTACAGTATGGCAATGCCACCGACAACGCATAACCATAGAAGCGGTCATACAGAATTTTTTGGCTGCTCCGGTCATTGTTCCTGCAACCGTTCAGGATATGCTGCAATCCTTTATTTTTCACGTTTGAGCGTATATTCAGCAAAATTGGGACGGTAGTTGCTTGCCTGAACTTTTTTTCTCTGCTTATTTTTATCAATTGCCATTTTAGGCAGCCGAAGGGCCTTCGTTTTTAGGCGGCTGGATAGTTACAAATAATATTAATACGATTCTTAGCGGCTCGTGAAACTTTTTCAATCTTAAAATTTAACATTCGCCAAATTAACATTTCCCCATCTTGCATCGTCTTTGCCGCGCACCGGTTTTTTTTCTCACATCTTTCACTTCCTCATTCTTTCACTTATGGGCGATTTCAAACTTTCCCGCAGGCGATTTATCAAAAAAATGGCCCCTTTACCCGCCGAAGCCTTGGCGAAGGCGGGTGTATTAACCTCCGTAACCTCCCCGCCTGTCAAGCCTTGGTTGACAGGAGCGAAGGTGGGTGTAAATGTTCACATAGAACATTTACCTGCAGCATTTCAATACACCGAAAGGTTTGATGCTCAGAACGAATTCACCCTTCAAGGTGGCCTCGACCCTTACCAAGGCCCTTGGACAAAGGCAGAAGCGGCCCATTTGTTGCGTCGCACCACGTTTGGCCTGAAAAAAGCACACCTCGATCAAATGCTTGCGCTCGGAACCGCCGAGGCAGCAGTAGATGCAGTGCTCAATGTGCCGACTATGCTTCCCACGCCACCGATTAACAATTACAATAATCTTGGTGCAGTGCCACCTTATGCCGACCCCAATGTTCCGTCTGGGCAAACATGGGTCAATGCACCTTATGATGTGGACGCAGAGGGTTACCGCATCGAAAGTTGGCGTGGCTGGTGGCTCAACCGAATGATAGAGGGGGATGCCAATATTCAGGAGAAAATGACGCTCTTCTGGCACAATCACTTTGCCACCAAAAGTGAGGCGATATTTCATGGGAGAACTGTTTACAACCACAATATTATGTTGCGGGCGAATGCCTTAGGTAATTTCAAAGCCTTTGTGAAAACCGTGACGCTTGACCCATTGATGCTCTATTTTCTCAATGGCTACCTCAACAATGTGGCCTCGCCGGATGAAAATTATTCGCGTGAACTTCAAGAATTATTTACCGTAGGCAAGGAGTCTGCCAATACCTATTCGGAAGATGATGTGGTGGTGGCAGCACGCATATTAACTGGTTGGACGCTTAATCCTCAAACGCTGGAGACGGTTTTCCTTCCTCAGCTGCATGATGCGGGTTTCAAGGTGTTTTCTTCTTTCTACAACAACACGATCATTCAAGGCAGCAGCAATGGGGATGCAGAATTGGATGCACTCTTGAACATGATTTTCCAAAAGGAAGAGGTTTCACTTTTTATGTGCCGGGAGATTTACCGCTTTTTTGTTTACTACAAGATTGATGCAGACGTAGAAGCAAATGTGATTGTTCCCTTGGCACAGATTTTCCGAGACAACAACTACGAAATTGCACCCATGATGCGTGCCTTGCTTTTGAGCGAGCACTTCTTTGATGCCGTGAACAAGGGTTGTCAAATTAAAACACCGCTGGATTTAACTGCGGGCGTTTTGCGCAACTACAACCTGAGTCTCCCCAGTCCCACCTTATACGACCAATACTTTATTCGCCTGAGTATCAACTTTTTCTGTGGCGCTTTGCAAATGTTGCCGGGCGATCCTCCCAATGTGGCTGGCTGGCCGGCTTACCGGCAATCGCCCAATTTTTATCGGGTGTGGATCAGCAGCGATACCATTCGCAATCGCAATATTCTCACAGATGTAATGTCATTTGCTGGGGTAGATGTTGGAACCGAGAAATTGATTATCAACCATATTGCTTTTGCAGCCCAGTTCTCAAACCCGTCTGACCCCAACATTTTGATTGATGAAACACTGGCCTTGTTGTTTCCTATGCCGGTTTCGTTGTTGAAAAAGACATTCCTCAAAAGTATTCTCCTCTCCGGTCAATTTAGTGACCATTATTGGACAGACGCTTGGAATGCTTACATCAACAACCCCAACGACCCAATGGCCTTCCAAACCGTTTGGTTCCGGTTGGCAAGTATGCACAAGTACATCATGAATTTGGCTGAATATCAATTGATCTAAAACTATGAAAAGAAGAAATTTTCTCCGCAATACGGGCCTCGCTGCTGCATGGGCGACCTTCCAGCACCAAGGCTTTGCCATGAATACCATGGCACAAGTGCCGTTCCTCCGTGCCTTGGCAGAAGGGGGCAACCCACAGGACCGCGTGTTGGTACTCATCCAGCTCAATGGCGGCAACGACGGCCTCAACACATTCATTCCTTTGGATCAGTACGACAACCTTGCGGCCAACCGCGCCAATGTCCTGATCAATGAAAACCAGATTCTTAATCTGGATGGCTCGATCAAAAATGGACTTCATCCGAGCATGACTGCCCTGCGTGATATGTACAACGATGGGCTTGTGTCGGTGGTCCAAAATGTGGGCTACCCCAATCAAGACTATTCGCACTTCCGTTCAACCGACATCTGGATGTCAGGCTCTGATTCGGATCAATACCTCGAAACAGGTTGGGCCGGCCGTTATTTGCAGGGACAACACCCCTTGTACCCCGATGGTTATCCCAATTCAGACAATCCTGACCCGCTCGCCATTCAAATCGGGTCTGTGGTGTCGCTCGCTTTGATGGGAACCTCCGTGCCAGTCGGCATGGGCATCTCTGACCCAACTGCCTTCTATCAATTTGTGAGCGATATTCCGGAGCCAGCACCGAATACACCTTATGGCCAGGAGTTGGAGTTCATTCGCCTCGTGACGCAACAAGCACAATTGTATTATGATACGGTGAAAAATGCTGCCGAAAACGGTCAAAATTTGGCAGCCTACCCGGCTCAAAACAACTTGGCCGATCAGCTGCGCATTGTTGCCCAATTGATTAGCGGCGGTTTGAAAACTCCGATCTATATCGTTGAGTTGGGAGGGTTCGACACCCATAGTGAACAGGTAGATGGCACATTCGGCAATGCAGAGGGCTTTCATGCGAATTTATTGCGCACGGTGTCAGAGGCCGTTGGGGCATTCCAAAAGGACTTGCAACTTTTGGGCGTAGACGACCGGGTGGCCGGCATGACCTTCTCGGAATTTGGCCGTACCATCGGCTCCAATGGCAGTATTGGAACGGACCACGGAGCCGCAGCGCCTTTGTTTGTATTTGGAAAGGAAGTTATACCCGGCATTATAGGTGACAATCCTGTAATACCAAGCACACCCTTGGTTTCTTATGATGTGGACATGCAGCACGATTTTCGTTCCATCTATGCCAGCGCTTTGAAAGACTGGTTTGGCATTGCAAATCCAGAGAGCATTCTTGGCCAGCAATTCCCAATTTTGCCGATCTTCAAGGCTGGTCAGTCGGGCACACAGGTGATTCACAAGCCTGATTTGATAGAAGTAGGCAATTACCCTAACCCATTCCACGGCGGTACCACTTTCACGTTCACGAGCGAAGGTGGTTATGTGGTGATTTCTTTGATGGATTTGAGTGGGCGTGTGCTACAGACTGTGGCCGAAGGCACCTATCCTTCTGGCACCCACCGCGTTACCTACAACCGCAACGACCTCCGTCCGGGCAATTACTTTTATCAGGTAAAGGTGAATGGCTCGACAGTGACGAAAATGTTGGTGGTGATTTGAGCAGCCGCACAACGATTTTGAACTGCAAAAGAGCACAAAAGAGCACAAAAGAGCACAAAAGATGTATATTGTGTCCTTTTGTGCCTTTTGTGGTTCAAAAAAAGTCCCTCCATTTGAGCGTATTTTTTTCCTAAAAAAAAACGATTCGTCTGTTTTTGACCACAGCCATTGGTGGTTGACTATCTTTGCCCGCCCAAATAACCACCAACCGTCAATCAAACTATCGTCCCATGAGTTGGTACAAACGCTTGCGCGAGGGCATCACCACCGCCACCAAGTCTAAAAAAGACGTGCCGGAAGGCATCTGGTTCCAATGCAAAAAATGCAAGGAGACCAGCACGACGAAACAGCTCCACGACAACTACTACAAGTGCCCAAAGTGTGATTACCACACGGCCATTGGGTCTGAAGAGTATTTCGAGATACTCTTTGACAACCAAGACTATATAACCCTGCATGACGACCTGATCTCGGTAGATTTTATAAACTTTACCGACCTTAAACCTTACGACAAACGGCTCGAAGACAGCCGCAAAAAGACAGGGCTCAACGATGCGCTCGCCATCGGTGCAGGCAACGTAAACGGCCACAAACTTGTGGTGGCGGCCATGGATTTCAAATTTATTGGAGGCTCCATGGGTGCAGTCGTGGGAGAAAAAATCTCACTCGCCATTGACTATTGTCTTGAAGTCAAAAGCCCGCTGCTTATTATTTCTCGAACAGGTGGAGCCCGTATGATGGAAAGTGCTTTTTCACTGATGCAAATGGCAAAAACCAGCGCCAAACTTACCCTGCTCGCCAAGGCTCGGCTGCCTTATTTCTCGCTTATGACCGATCCTACTACGGGGGGGGTCACAGCCTCATTTGCTATGCTCGGTGATGTACATTTGGCTGAGCCTGAAGCGCTTATCGGTTTTGCCGGGCCACGAGTAATCCGCGAGACCATCAAGCGCGACTTGCCGGAGGGCTTCCAGACTTCCGAATTTTTATTGGAAAACGGTTTTGTAGACTTGGTGGTTAATCGCAAGGACCTGAAGGAAACCCTGAGCGATTTGCTTGCGTTTTTTGACAAATGACCATTTTTGAAACACCCCGGTTGCTGGTTCGCCCTCTCCTAGATTTGGATTTCGCTGACATGTACCGCTTGTTGAGCGATCCCGAAACCATGCGCTACATCCGTGCACCTTTTACCGAAGAACAGCAAGCCCGCGACCGTATGTAGTTCTGGAACGAAATGCCTCCTAATACCTACCTTCGCGCTCCTTTTTATGAGCAACCTTTCCCACCTCCTTGCCGCTTACCACAAACACCCTTCGGTGTTAAAAATCTCTCAAAGTCTTGAAAGTCAGGCCAATTCGGCGCGAATAAAACTTACCGGACTCACGGGCGCGCAAGAATCTTTTGTGGTAGCAGCCACTGTCAAAAATCAAAAATCAAAAGTTAACCCTTGCCACCTTTTTATTGCCAATTCTAAAGAGGAAGCAGCCTATAGGCAAAATGACCTTGAAGGGCTTTTGGATGACCAGGCTGTCTACTTTTTCCCCGATTCATTCAAACGTCCAGCTTTTTTTGACGACTTGAATCCAACCCAGATGCTGCAACGTTCGGAGGTGATCAGTAAAATGACCGTCACGCCCTCCCTTGAGCGGGGGGGATGGGGAGGCGTTGTGGTGACCTACCCCGAAGCATTGTTTGAAAAAGTAGTGATGCCTGAAGTGCTCAACCAAAGCCGAATCGAGGTAAAAAAAGGAGAAAAACTCGACGCCGATTTTGTGATTCAAGTGCTGGTGGAATACGGTTTCGAGCGCGCTGATTTTGTTTTTGAACCAGGGCAATTCTCTATTCGTGGAGGCATTATTGACCTTTTTTCTTTCGGCAATGAACTGCCTTACCGTATTGAACTCTTTGATGACGAAGTAGATACGATCCGAACCTTTGACCCTACCACGCAGCTTTCGCAACGCAATCTTTCCTCGCTTAGCATTGTGCCAAACCTCAGCACCCGGTTTCGGCAAGACCAAAAGGTTTCACTTTTCCGAATCCTGCCAGCCGATACGATTATTTGGGTAAAAGACTATCAATTCCTGCTTGATCGGCTGCAATATTGTTTCGAGCGGCCAGAGCAATTTGCATCCAAGCTTACGGCTTTGGATGCTGCAGATTTGCGGGAAATGTTTCGAGACCGGGCATTCCTTTACCCTGGAGAGGTGACAGAGGATATTGCGGAGCGGGCGATGATCTATTTGACAGGATTTGCATGATTGGACAGGAATTTCGAGTGCGTAAATCCTGTAAATATTGTCAAATTTTCACCAGCATCTTCGTGGCTTGCCCAGTGGCTGTTTCTAGTTTGCAATAATATATTCCCGCAGTGAATCCTTGCATATCCAGATGGATTTGCCCTTCTGACCGGCTGTTAAAAGCTTTTTCAAAAACAATTTTGCCGGATTGATTCACAACACTCAAACGTCCTGCTTGAGGTGATTGGGCTTTCCAGTTTAGGAAGGCGAAATCATGGACAGGGTTGGGCAAAATATTGAAGTAATGGAAATTGGACAAATTGGAAGATGAAACCTTGGTGTTGGTAACCAGTATGTCATCTATTTGCAATTGGAAATCGTCATAAGAATCGTGTAAAAAAGCGATATAAATGGTTTGTTCAGCATAGCCGGCAAGCTTTACGCTGTGCGGTTCCAATTTGCCATGGTAAAAATTCCCTTGCGGCTCAGCATCAACAAAAAAGTAATCTGGGTCGGTATAACCATTGGCGTGGATGTAGCCGTTGGAAAAGGTGTAGTCGTTCAGGTCAAGTGAACCGTTTTGGGGTGAAAGGATGGTTTGAGCAGCGCTGAATAGCGTATCGCTAAAGGCTGCGGGCAGATTTGAGCCGGTAGAGACAAGCACCTGGTAACCGTCCATGAAATCGGGGCCGTAATACGACAAGGAACGCCAGCAAAGCCAGTAGGTACTGTCTGGGATATAAACTGGGGTGGTAATGAGCCAGTTTTTGTTTTGCGGATTGGTGGATTGCAGGAAGGAGCAACTGGTAAAAGCATCGTTGTTGGCCATATTGGGGTTAATAAAGCCTAAGTCGCTTTCCCAGTACCAGCCTTTTGGTGTAACTCCATTGCTCACACAGAGCCCTGTTTTATTGTCTTGGTCGTAGTTTACCCAATGAATGTCGTCGCCGGTTGGCTGTGTCAACATGGTGTCGACAGGGTCAAGAAGCCCCTCAAAACTGTGCTGCAACAGGGTGTCAGGCGAACGGTCGCCTGCTTGTCCAAAAAGTGGGACAGAAAGAAGAATTAGGGCAAAAAAAGTACAATAAGTCCTCATGGGGAGCGATTTAAAAGTGAAAGGTTTTGCGTTTCATCTGACAGACGTGCTGCTGTTGACTAAGCGTTGGTGCTGGACAATTCTTTTTCCAATCGGTCGCGATCCACGGGCACTACTCCTGGCAATTCACAAACTTGTCCACCCGCCAAATTGGAAAGCATGGCCACTGTTTCCAAATCCAATCCTGCTGCGAGGCCCATCGCAGCTATGCTGATGACGGTATCGCCAGCTCCGCTTACATCGGAGATGTTGCGCGGTGTGGTGGGATAGCATTTTCCTCCCGTTCCACCATCCAAAAATAATCCTTTTTCAGATAATGTGAGCATGTTATATTGGCTGCCAAGTTTTTCGCGCAGAAAATCGGAGGCTTTTTGCAGGGAAACCTCGTCCGTCGTAATAGGAAAGGAACTGCTTTCGCGCACTTCTTTCAAATTGGGCTTGAACAGATTAACCCCTTTGTACGCAAAAAAATTGGCTTTTTTAGGGTCAGCGGCTGTGAAAATCCCCCTATGTTTTGCTTCGTGAATAATGTTGCTAATCACCCATTCTGTAAGCACGCCCTTGTTGTAATCTTGCAATATAATGACTTTGATTGGTTCGAGGTCCAAAATGGCCCGCACCTTAGTCATCAGAGGCTCTGCCTCCTCAAGTTCGAGGTCGTGATTGTCTTCGCGATCAATCCGCAACATTTGTTGGTGATTGCCTAGGATGCGGGTTTTGACCGTAGTCCGACGCTTAGAAGACCTCAGTATCCCATTTTGGGGCAAATGGTGCGCTGCAAGTTTTTCTATAAATTTAGTGCCGTCTTCATCCGCACCGATCACGCTGCACATAAAAGCGCGGCTTCTGAGCGCCTGAACGTTCAGCGCAACGTTTGCGGCCCCGCCAAGACGGTCTTCTGTCCCATTTTCCAATACCACGGGCACGGGTGCTTCAGGTGAAATCCGGCTCACCGATCCCCTCAGGTAACGGTCAATCATCACATCCCCTACGATGAGGACGTTCTGGTTTTCAATTTTTTGTAGAATGCTCATTTTTGTCTTTCAAATTTCTTCCTCCAATAACGCATCAAACCAGCCACCGACATGAAGGCGGGATTCGCCGCTTCATATCTTGCCAGGTCTTCAGGTGCTACGCCCGCGGTCAACAGTTCTGCTTTGACAAATGCTTGAAATTGAGGTACCATGGAATCAGGTGCCGTATTAGCCTCCGCGTAGGGACGCATCCATTCTGCCCAGCTCAGCAAACGTTTTTCAAGCGCATCAAGGTGGGTGCTTTTATCGCTAATTTCCCCAAAATGAGTCAGGAACAATCTTTCTGAAGGCAATTCGCGCATCAGATTTATAGAATCGAGCCAATCTTCTACCTGAATATCGGGCGGTGGGCAAGGCGGCATTGTTGGGCCGCCGTCCATGCAGACGCCCGCCACGTCGCCGGTAAATAAAACCGGTTCATCCGGCTGTTCGGCAGGGCATACTTCCCAGGCAATGTGATGCACTGCATGACCGGGTGTGTACCAGGCAGTAAGACGAAGCCCAAGCACTTCTATGATTTCACCGTGTTCTGGTGCATGCAATTGGTTTTCAGGGATAGGCCGCATCTCGCCCCACAGCCGATCCATCTCATCACCATAGATCATCCGGGCTGAGCTATAGAGCTTTTCTGGTTGGGCGAGGTGGGGCAAACCTTTCGGGTGCACAAAAATTGTTGCGCCCTGTTCGGCAAATGCCCAAGCTGCGCCCGCGTGGTCAAAATGGATATGAGATAGAAAAACATGCTGAAAATCAGTCATTTTCCAACCATTTTCAGCCAGATTTTTTTGCAAATGGGTTAGAGTAGAGGCGGGGCCGCATTCTACCAGAGCCAGCCCCCCGGGGCCTTCCACTACAAAAACGGCGATGGATTTTTCGATCCCCAAAAATTGTAAGTCCAGGGTGTGAATTTTCATGAAGCAAAGGTAGGGAGGGGAATATCAAATCCCCCAATCCCCCAATCCGTACATCCACAAATAAATAAATCCACAATTCCGCAAACAAAAAACACCTGCAACGCCGACGGGCATTGCAGGTGTTTAATTTTTTTCACAGGGAAATTACTTCTCTGTGCGGGAGGTTTTGGTGTCCAGAACGTCCTTGCGGAGATCGGTAGCCAATGCCTTCAGTTCTTGCATTGCTTTCCGTACGCGTGCTCCGGCAGCATTGTTGCCACCGTAGAATTTGTTCACGTCTCCTTCGATTTCGGCTACCTTTGATTTGATGTCGTCAAAAATTTTGCTCATGATTTTGATTGGTAAAAAGTTAGCAAATAAGGCCGTAAAAGTATGCTTTTATGCCAACTTCCAAACCATAGACATGTTTTTGAAAAAAAATCGTGTGCACATTGTCAAATAAAAAGGTCGACAGAAATACCGAACAAGTTGGAAGCCAACTGAATAGGAAGATTAATGCCCTTTTCTTCCTCTTGTTTTTGTGGTCGTCTTTTTTACACCAGTATTGCCGTTTCTCCCCTTTTTTGCGGTTGTGGTAGTGGTTTTTGACTTTTGAACCTGGCCATTTCTCTTCGTGGTGGTGGTCGTTTTTTTACCTGCCACAGCCCCGTTTTTGCCCCTCGCAGCCACTACGGTGGTGGTCCGGGAGTGTACTACCCTTGAATGGGCGCGGTGTGGCGCGTACACGGCATGGGCGCGGTGTACTCGGTGCGTACGGACCACATGATAGTGCGTGCGATAGGGCACTGCTCTCCCATGATATGCCCGCCAAGGGTGTGGCCTCCAAGGTCTAAACCAAGTGGGGTACATCCGCCACCGCCAAGGCGAAACCCATACGCGGTAGCCTGGGGCGTACATGAAACGAACGGGTCTCCACATCCAAACGTTCACTACGATACGCACGGGCCCTCTGTTTGCAGCGGGGCCCTTGTCTTTGCCATTTTTCACCTTTTCTTCTTCAAAAGGCTCTGCGATGGTTTGTGCCCCATACAAGGCTTCGTCCCCAATGATTTGAAGAATTGCATTTTCATCGCCTTGTTTTTCGATTTCTATAACGGCCACATCCTGCGATTCTTTTTCGCTGACGGCTACTTGCAACACAAGCGCGTGTACATCGCCAGTGGTATTGTCCACGACGCGGATGTAGTCAATCTCACCATCTTCGTTCAGGTCAAGGTTGTTGACGTCGTTGTTTTCGGTGTTCAGGCGTTTTTCAAAATCTTCGGGCGAGTCGGATTTTTTGAACAGTTCAATGGCCGCTTCGAGGCTAAAATGGTCGCCCGGAAGACCGGTGCTGTCGGACTCCACGTCGCTTTGGGCGAACAAAGGGAAGGAAAACAACAAAAGAGCCAAGGCACTCAAAAAGGGGGATAATTTCAGTGTTTTCATACTGTAGAAATGATTTGTTTGTGAACAATGTACGGGCTTGGATGGGGAAGCGGGGGAGAGGTTTAATGCAAAGGTTGTGAATTTTTGGGAAAGGGGCATTGATCGTCAGGGTTACTAAACCTTGGAGGTTTAGTAACCCTGGAATGGTGTCTGGATACCTACAAGCCTTATCCTTGCGACAGCAAAACGGAGGCGGACAATACGGTTCGGGTGCTCCGCAGTGGTTCCTGGGACGACGGCAGTTATCGTCGGTCCGCGGAGCGCTACAACTTTGAGCCGACAAATCGGAACATCGGTGGCGGGTTCCGGCTTGCCCAGGACTGACATTACCCTTGGTACTTTTACCCTTTTA
>Ga0105049_10002567_pt1 | contig 21517 bp, 21 predicted proteins | sample MAT06_FD_78087 | JGI IMG/M metagenome (GOLD analysis project Ga0105049, IMG submission 78087) | Freshwater microbial communities from Lake Fryxell liftoff mats and glacier meltwater in Antarctica - MAT-06 | ecosystem: Environmental > Aquatic > Freshwater > Ice > Liftoff microbial mat | place...
ATAGATTTTCCTATTCCGGTATTACCATTTTTCAAGACAGTGATTGCGGTAGATCTATTGGCATCATCTCTTCCATTTCCTACTACTAACAAAGGATCTTGATCGAACCAAATAGTACCACCCTCTTGCTGGAAAAAGCTGTTGAACGAACCAATTGACACGCCTCTAAATGCAGGCATGGTTAAGCCATTCCCCAATGCCACACTGCTGCGACCAAATAATATATTTGAACTACCATATGCTTGTGCAAAATTTGCTCCTGTTCTATTGAAGTTGCCGATGGCAAATGAATTACTTCCTTCTATTAGATTGCTATTACCCATACTTATCGAAAAATCTGCTGCTGTATCCATTAAATTAGTATTCCCGAAGGCAAATGACTGACTTCCTTTTATTTGATTGCTATTACCCATACTCATCGAAAAGTTTGCACCAGTGTCTATGAAGTTTGCAAGTCCGATGCTAATACCCAAGGTGCTTTTAACGATTGATTGACTACCAATGGCCATAGCAAAATTACCATCTGCTTTGCCGCCATTACCAAAAACTATAGATCCTATTCCAATGCTGTCTTTATCCCAACTGTTGTCGAATACACTACCGAGCCTAAAAGCCGCTTTGTCGGCATACCACATCAGTCGTCTGCCCGGGCCTTGCATAGGAGGAGGAGCTGGATTTGATGGAAGAACATCTGGACCCGTAAATAATACACTACTATCGGCTACGTGTAAACGAGCCTTGGGTTGGTTTGTACCGATACCCACATTTTGCGCCCCTGCCTGTAATACGGCCATACCTACTATAATGCTGATTATTTTTTTCATTTTTATATTTTTATAATTTTATAAATTCTACTCTTCTGTTATTGGCTTTGCCTTCAGTTGTTGTGTTAGGAACTGCTGGTTCTGATTCCCCCTTGCCGTCTGTTCGCATCCGGCTTTCATCTATTCCGAAATTGCTGGTTAATGATTGTTTGACTGCGGCAGCTCTCTTTTGAGATAATAGCAGATTGCTTTTATCGTCTCCATCGCTGTCTGTATGTCCTACAATTTTTACGGATACAGTAGCATTTTCTTTGAGAACATCCGCTATTGTTTTGATCGTGCCATAAGAGGATGGATCGATTTTATCGGAGTTCACGTCGAATAGAATACCAGTGGTAGAAAACTTCCCTTCGGTAATGAGTTTATTGCGGGTATCAGGAGCGCCAACGGCATATTTAATGTTGGCCACCATGAACACGTCGTCGTATTGACGACCATTTGAGAAGTTCATTTTGCTGGCCTTCCATTTAAAAACATTGTATAGTATGTTGCTGTTGAATGCCTGTGGAACATCCAATACTTTTTCTTCATTGATGTAAATTCTTAAGCGGTTTTTTTGCCGCCAAAGTGAAAATTTCGCTATGCCAGGTTCTTGAAAATCATCTCCATTACAGATTAAGTTTTTCGAAGTAAGGCCTGAGTTTTCTCCCATGCTCTCCCCCTTTTCTGTTACTTCGTACCCCATGCTTCCTGAGCACCCATACCAAGAAAATGCAAAGGCTGCTTCCGATCTCAGATCTTCTCCAATATCGCCTCTAAGGTTATTGCTTTTGCCGATAATAAAATGGTAAGCAAGAATATTGGAACTTTTGTACCGATTAAACACATCAAACTCCAGGGTAAAATTATCGGGCATATTGGTCACCATTTCCGGCTGGAAATACCCATCTTTAGTCATCGAAAGCCATTTGCCGGGCAATCCATCCAGCTTCACTACTTCTGCACTAGAGTTGGTATTCCAACCCGCGGGAAAATCACCGATTTCGCTTTTTTCAAAAATATCATAGTACAACACTTTTTCGCCCGATATAAAATCAAATTTAGAATAAGTGGTGAAGCTTGGTTTTCCCGAACCGGATTTGGAATCCGCTCCTGTTTTATCAGCTGCATTGGTTGCTTTTTCTTCGGTTGCCTCTCCTGCGTCACCCGTTTTTTTCTTCTTCTTTTTAAATAGGTTCCCAATGCCTTCCTCAACTTTATCGAGACCTTTATCAACGGTATGATCTACTTTATTGTTAGCCCGGTTTTGTGTTTTTTGTTCGGCCGTTTCCTTTACATTAATAATTTGGGCATTGGTTTGAAAGCTCGCAAACCCGTATGCAAGCAATGACAAATATTTCATGAATTTTAAATTTAGCATTCATAAAACTACTTATATGTGAGTGTGCCTCTGAGGGAATTGAGCAGGGTGTTTGCTTTGCTTGCTTATTAGGTGTTTTGAATGAGTGGTTGGGGATTTACTGCAACAGGTCGTTCATGATGGTGGCTTTCTTACTTCTGGCCACTGGAATTTGGGAGGCATCCACCATTAAAATATAGCCCCCATCCGTTTTCACGTATTTTTTAACCTTCTTTTTATTGATGAGGTGCGAGTTGTGCACGCGTAGGAAACCACTGTTGCCTAAAATGGTTTCTATGTCTTTGAGCGTTCGACACACCAGCATCGGTGGTTGTGTGTTAGAGAAATAAAAACGTGTGTAATTGCTATCTGATTCGCAGCGAATGATATCGGCCGTTTCTATAAACTCAAATCCGTCTGTGGTGGGCAATGCTATTCTTTGAGGAGCTACGGTTTGTGGATCTTTATAAAGCCGCAGCAAATGTTCGGCATGCCGGTTATCGATTGGTGCATGTTGTTTTGACAATTTGTTGACGGCGGCAGTCAACTCCGTTTCATCAATGGGCTTCAGCAGGTAATCATAAGCACTGTATTTAAAAGCCCGAATAGCATAATGATCGTAGGCTGTGGTAAAAATAATATGAAACTTCACTGGTTGGAGCAGATCGAGCAGCTGAAATCCATTGAGCTGTGGCATGTCAATATCCAGAAACAACAAGTCGATTTTCACTTCTTTCAAAAATGCCAATGCTTGTTGTGGCTGATTGAAGGACCGCAGCAATTCAATTTCTTCGACACAAAACTCCCCTAGCAACAACTCGAGTGTTTTGCTACAGTTGGGTTCATCATCTACAATAACAGCTTTCAGCATGGTGTCATCAGTGGGTAATGGTTTGTTATTCTTCTGTTCTGGCACTGGCCGCATCAATGATGTTTCCAAAAAACAAGGCATTCATCAGCAACTTTGTGCCTCCTAACCAAAAGCCACGCATGTTCGGGTTGTCGGCAATGTTGATCACCCTGCCCGCCCCCAAAGCATTTACAATGACGGCTGCGCTATTTTTTATTGCTACTGAATTTTCCTTGCTGATATAACCGCTTTGCAAAGGATTGGCACCATACTGAAAAGGAGAAGCGTAAGGATTTTTACTTTTTTCTAAGAACACTTTGTTGCCTTTAAACATGGATACGGTTGTTTGGTTGTACCCATACGCCAACGGATGGGTAAGGTCTGCTTCTGCTGAAAATATGGCTCCGTTCATTTGTTGCGCCCCTTCTATTTGTTCTCTTTGTACATATGCAATTCGAGCTGTACTGTCTGCCGGATTCTTTGCTTTTTTAACCGTTACCGAAGCAATGCCGTTTTGCGAACCCCAAACCACTGCCTCTTCTTCGAGTATAAGTACACCACCTGATTGTACCCAAGTCTTCAGCTTGTCTTTGTTGAGTTCTCCATAATTTCCAGAAACCATAATGATGCAATTGTACTTAGATATATCTGCCCGATTAAAAGCTGCTGCATCTAAATGGGAGGACGGAATATTCATTCGTTGGTCGAGCAAGTGCCATACTTCCCCGGCATCCAATGCAGAAACACCGGTACCCACCAGCATTGCCACGGCAGGTTGCTTTAACGAAACAAATTTACTACTGCCCAGGTCGCTGCCGATAACTGCCGATCCACTCGGCATCGCATAGCATGTTAACCCGTTTTTTTGTGCAACCATTTGCAATTGTAGATAGAGGGCATCGGAAGAAATGGATTGCATTTTTACCGGAATCAGAATAGAGCCATAATCAAATAGTTTGGTTTCGCCGGATGCTGTTTTGATATTGGTTTTATTGGTGGCCACTTTTGTGATCAATCCCTGTTGTTGCATTTCATACAAAGCCTTTGGTGCATAAAACTCATCCCATTCCATCAAGTAAGCGTATTCCGATTTCCCTCCATTAACTTCTCCTTTTAATGTTGGGGCTTCGGTTAACAAATTGCCGGCATTTAAAGTGCTGATTTGTTTGCAGGGAATCCCAAAAGCCAATGGCATGGTCCAACTCGAAATATCATAAAATAGGCTATCCGTAAACGTTAGTTGTTTGTCGAAGATGGCTTTGATCAGTACTTGCTGGGGTTGATTTAAGGCAACGGTATAGGCAGCTCCCTTTTCGAAGTCGGCTTCGGTTGGCCCGTTGTATTCCTTTACCTCAATACCATGGCGCATTATCATTTCAATAAAAAGACCCGTTTTGGCCCGGTCATTTTTATCGCCGAAAACATATCCGCCCGTAGCGTTCGTTGACTGCTTATAAAAATCTCTTTGGAAAGAAAGGAAAGAAGTCCTCAGTGCCAGGGCCCCTTCGAGCGTAGAAAGGGCGGTTACAAACTGGTTTTTGATGGTAGCCGGAAAACGAAGAATACCGTTGGAAGTTTCTTGTGCATGCCCTCTGCTTGAAGCTTGCTCAAATAAAATCCCAACTGCACCGTTGATATCAGGGAAGGTAGATCCCTTCCCGTAGTAAAAGTCATCATAGTTTTCTTTGGTAAAATACAAGGATCCAATTTTATCTAATTGTTTGGCGTGGTAGCGTCCAAGCTTCTCCGTTAGTTCGATGTTTTTCGCAGGGGTGAGTGGGTTAACTCTTGATGGAACGCCGGGTTGAAAAAAGAAACTCGCATTGCTGCCCTGTTCGTGGTGGTCGGTTAATATATTGGGTTTCCATTTGTGGTATACACTAATTCGGTTCCTGCTTTCTGGATGTACGCCTGGTAGCCAATCGCGATTCAAATCAAACCAATAATGATTGAAACGCCCGCCGGGCCACACTTCATTGAACTCTCTGCTAGATGGGTCTGTTACCAGATTTTTACTTTTATGCTGGTTGGCCCAGGTAGAAAAACGTTGCAGTCCATCCGGATTAAAAGAAGGGTCGAATAAAATCACCGTATTACTCAAGAGTTCTTCAATAGCGGAGCCTTCTGCCGCTGCTAAGTGGTAAGCCGTTACCAATGCGGCATTGCTCCCGCTGGGTTCATTGCCGTGTATGGAATGGCCGATGTAGACAACGATGGGCATTTTGCTGATGTCTACATTAGCAGATTTACCTGGATCTGATAATTGCAAATGCTGTTGGCGAATTTGCTCCAGCCTGCTGTGATTTTCCTTGGAAGTAATGGTGAGTAATACTTGCGGCCGTTGCTCATAAGTGTATCCCATGGTTTCTATTTTCACCCTGTCGGGTGCCGAGTTTGCAATGGCCTGCATGTAGTTCACTAGCCTGTCGTGCGTAATATGCCATTCGCCTACTTCATGATGTATAATACCAGCGGGGGTGGGAATGGCAGCATTGTACCGTACTCCTTCTGGAAGATAGTAACTCAGGGGTTGCGCCTGGGCAGTTAATATCAAAAGAGTAAAGCAATGTACCAGGAAAATTTTTCTCATGCTCTAAATTAAATAGATTGACTTTAATAAATAAATATTTATGTGTTACTCAGCGCTTTTAGCACGTTTTTTATGCAGCGTTCAGGGTTCTAAACAATAACAGACGGCCCTCCGGGAAACCGGCAGCTGTCTCCATCCCGAATTTTGTATTTTTTTTAGCTAACAACACTATCCCGCTTGGCATCGTTTGGGAAATATTTTCAACATACGTGCAACATATCCAATGAAATAGAGGTCTTATTGTTAATAAAATGTCATGATCTATTTTATGTGAAATTGTACCCAGACTGGCATCATAATTGAAAACAACCTATAAAACAGGATTATGAAAATTACTACTAAAACCATGTTGGGCATAGCCGCCCTCACTGCCTTGGGCATTGCTTTAATCGTGGGCACAAAAAAATCTAAAAAAGTAAACCTCGATCAGATTGCTGACGAAGGGTATGAAACCGCACATGATATTTTATATCCTAAACAATTCAGTAGAGAAAAAAAGCTGCGTTACGGTCCGGTGTTGCCACAGTAATTAATCACCTTTTATTATCTGAATATTTCATTTAACAACCCTGCGAGCCTTACCCCTCCTTTGAGCATTTGCTCTTCTGCTATGGCCTTGTATTTGAAATTGTACTCATACCCTAATTTTTCATCGGGGGCTTTTACGTCGGCATAAATTTTCTCCGCAATGAGGTAAGAATCATACAGCCAGAAAGACGGGCGCTGTTGTTGAAGATCTTTGCGTTGCGCTTTCGAAACAAAGTTGATGGCCTTGGCATACTCCGTGTAACTCAGTTTTTGAGAACTGATTAATGCATCGTCCCAAACCTGGTGCAGGTTTTTAGATTCGTTGAACCACAATACTTTGATCCTGTTTCCTCCTAAATCTTCCGGGCGGCCCACGTGCAGGGGCTGGTGTACATCTCCCACCAGGTGAATGAGCATGCGGAGGTATAAAATTTTATCGGTTTGTGGAACCTCTTTTTTCTTCAACTCGTTGGTTAAAAAAATAATTTTGGTGTAGGCATTCACAGCGGTGTCTGCTTCTAAGAGTTGAATGACTTGCTGCTCAGTTTTACCAGAAACGATGTTGATGTAATGCCAGTTCGATAAATAATTATATGCCGGATCTGATTTTATAAAGTCGGCCCAGTTGCTGCTCATTGCCACAGATTCGTTTCCTAAAATCGCGGCAATGCCTTTTCTCGCTTTTTTGGTAAGGTATTGGTCGGCAATTTCACCCACAATACGATGACCCAACATTCCCCAGGCCATAGATTGCAAAGGCAGGTACAGAACAATCAGCACAGTTAATAAACGGGTAAATAGTATTTTTTTCATATTCATTTTTATTTTGAGCAAACCTTTGCAGAAATCGACCGCCTGATCGTTGAAAAACAACCAAACAATCAATCATTTTTGCTTTGTTTTAACTTTTTTAGGTATTTCGTATTGCGAAATAGGCAAACAATAAGCATCTGTTAACTGAACAAGACGCAATTTCAATTAAAATATTAAGAAGACAATCAATCGTCTTACTTTAAACTTGGTTTTTCATAGGATATTGGATTTTAGACGGGGCTGGATTTTTGTCCTGGCCCTTTTTTTATGCCCATCAATAAGTGGTGGTCATATCTTCATCTACGCAAATAATAAAATCTGCCTTGCCTTTATTTTCTGCGAGCAGCTTTTTAAGGTCGGTTTGCAATACTGTAGAAATAGTAGTCTGCTTCAATTGAGGTTGTTGTTGTTTCAGGTACCAGCCAATTCCTTCGTAGTTATCAGAATGGTAAGAGCCGTTGTAGTGGATAAACAAGGTGCCGGGCGTATAATATTTCAATATAAAATGTGCCATGGTTGCATCTTTGATGGCCTGTGCTTTTGGAAAGTTGCCCGCATTGGCATGTCCTGGCATCATATTCAGCATATTTTTATAGCCCGGTAGTGTAGAATCATAAGCAATGGGCAATGGTGCTATCCACGATTTTTCTTTAGCAGATAACGTATCCAGCACGCCGAATCCTCCGCGAGATACCATTGAGGCATATTTACGGGGAACGTTGGTGGCCGCAAATTTCAGTTGTTTGGCTTTTGCATAGTTCACCAATGGTGCATAATCTGTTTTGTAATTGTTCCAAAGCCGGGCGCTGCTGTCTAATCCTTTGGCAGAAATATTTCCCTGGAGATAAGCATCCAATGCGGGCTGGTTATCTTGCTCAAACATTTCTGCACCCAATACCAATGATCGGGTTTCGCCTAACTCTTTGGTGATCTCAAATTGCAGCCAGTGCACAATAGGGTTATTGTGGAACTCTCCAAACAATAACACGTCTGACTGCTTTAGTATTTGCATCATTTTTTTATGCGATACTTTTTTGCCCTTTGCGTTAAAAACAACATAGGCGGGTTTTACTTGCGCAAATGCCAAGGACGTGATGGCTATCGTGCCTAACAATAACAAACATTTTTTCATATTGATTTGGTTGATTTTTTAAAACTGACGTCAGGCACTTCTGTAATAAGTGTTTCGCCATACACTGCCGCTGGGGTTTGATAACCGGGTTTGAAATTTCCTGACAATACTTTTTTGGTGATGATTAAAGCCGCATGTGCAGTGATGGTATAGCCTTCGGGGCCACAAAGCGCTGCTGTGATTGAGTCACCAAAAGCATTGCTGGCTTTGCCCCAAACCATTCCGATGGCTTTCGCCCTTTGTTCGTCGGAGGGTCCTGCCGGCAACGATTTGATTTTTTTCTTGAGTTGGTTTCGTATCCAGGATGTGCGCAGCAACCAATTAAACATTACTTGTAATTTCAGCAAATAGTATACTTTTTTAGAGATGCCCGTATATGTTTTAATGTTTGGAACGCCAGTAGTAAAATGTGCCGTTGATACATCTCCCCAAGGGATATTCATTACAAACATTTCTTTGGTAGATTTACCTTCGCCTCTGTAAAAGGGTACCATCATTCCTTCGGCACCCAGCGGGGATTTTACAATTTTCCCTTCCTTTCTGATGGCCCCGCCTTCACCAATTTTGCTGGCCATGGTTGTGGCGGTGCCATGCGATAAGCCACCACCCAATGTGGCAAATGCTAATTGCAAATGCGTCATGTCTGGCAAGTTGTGGTGAAGGTGCAATGCCAGGCAGTCGGTGGGTACCACATCGAAACCCACGCCTGGCATCAACATGATACCGGCATTTTTGGCGGCTACATCCACCGTTTTTATTTTTTCAAAAACGGAAATATCTCCGTTGATATCCAGGTAATGGGTGTTGGTTTTCAGACAAGCCCGTATCATAGCATCAGCCGTTTCGCTAAAAGGTCCTGCTGCATGAAGCACTACAGACATATCTTTTAATGTTTTCAGCAGCAGTGCTTCCTCTTCAAGTGCAAATATTTTGTACGGCAAGTTTAGCTCCGCGGCCATGGCTTTGATTTCTACCTCTTTTCTACCCGCTATCAGGAGATGGATCCCATAGGCTGATGCCAAACGGGCAATCAAACGGCCGGTATATCCATTGGCTCCGTACAATAAAACATTTACTGTCATCCCTTTTTTTTATTTGTGAAATCGTTGAGCGTACAATTTAGGAAAAATTGTAGAGTAGGATAAGTTATAATTAGGGTAAGCAGCAAACTAAACCCGTTTTCGCTTGCAAAATACCAAAAAGCTAATTAAATTTACCTTGATCCATTGAGTCACTAACCACCACGTCATGAAAACATTGTACATCATCCGACATGCAAAAAGTAGTTGGGGCGATTTTACGCTTCCAGATTTTGAAAGACCTATCAACGACAGAGGCAAAAAAGATGCACCGATCATGGCACAGTTTCTTAAAGATAAAAAATTGACCATCGATGTTTTTATCAGCAGCCCCGCCAAAAGGGCTTTGAAAACTTCTGAAATTTTTTGCAAAACATTTGACTATGATACGGCCAATATGGTGTTGATAGATGAAATGTACCACGCCACTTCTTCCGTATTTTTTGAACAAATTAAAAATATAGACCCTTCTTATAATTCTGCCGCCATTTTTTCGCACAACCCAGGCATTACAGATTTTGTAAATGATTTGGGTCTTGGCGTAAAAGTAGATAATATGCCTACCTGCGCTATATTTGCTTTTCAAATTAATAGTGATCAATGGTCAGAAATTTCATCTGCCAAAAAAACTTTTTTATTTTTTAAGTACCCCAAATCTATCTCCACCTGAAAGCAGCCCTAGCTCTACTGATCCTTTTCTTGAACATCGTATATTTTTCTGCTTCTGCCCAATCGCCTGGGTATATAGTGACTCATTCCTGTGATACCCTCAATGGCAACATCGTATATAAACACAACCCATTTTTTGTAGAAAATGTCTTTGGAAAACAGGATACTCTCCCTTCAAAAAAAATAATGTACATACAATACAAGAAACACCAGGGCAGGGTGTATTATGGCAGTTTGTACGGATTCGACAATGACATCAATCCCGTTCGTGAAAAAGCAGATGATAGTAAAATTGACACTTCTTTATTCTTAAAAACTGTGTTTACCAACCAAAATATGACCTTGTTTAAGCCATCGATCTATATAAAAGGATTTATTATTTCGTAGAAAAAAAGGGAGACAGCATCGCTACTCAAATGATGGTGAGCTATCGGATCATCACAGTTACCAATGCCTCTGTTGCTAATTTGAATGCCAATGTGAAGCACATTCAGATAAAAAACTATATCGCTCAATTAAAAAATATGATGAGCAATTGTAAAAACGTAGAATATTGCGACTGGGATAATATGGACTATAGAAGCTATAGTTTTAAGTCGGTGATTAAACGGTACGCAAAGTGCAACTAAAGTTTACAAGGTTTTTTCAAAATAAACGGCTGTTTCTATGGGGTTGTGATAGTACGCCGGTATTTCTTTGAAGCCATTCTTCAAATATAGATCCATGGCGGGTTTCATGGTATTGAGTGTATCTAACTGCATTTTTTCATAGCCGCAATCCCTTGCCAGTTGGAATGCTTTTTCTAACATAGCCGTTCCGATGCCTTTGTGTTGCTGGTGGGGTTGCACGTACATCCGTTTGAGTTCGGCAGTGCTTTTATCAATTTTCCGAACCCCTACACCTCCGATGTACTTCCCATCTATCTCGCATAGAACAATGCCTCCATTGGGGGGGCCATACATTTTTTTAAGGTCTTTGACCTCCTCCTCAAAACCTTGAAAACAAAGGTCGATGCCCAACCATGTTGCATACTCCTGAAACAGTTGTGCAGCAGCTTCGTATTGTTCATCGGTTGTGATGGTCACCAATTGTGTCATTTTTTTTAGTTTTATTGCTAAGATAAACCCCTGTAAAAATACAGATCGCCGCCACAATTTTAGTAAGGGTTATGTTTTCGCCTAGAAAAACGACGGCAATGGCAGCGGCAAAAAATGGCTGCGAATAAATATAGGTCCCCGCCATAGAAGCACCCAGTATTTTGATTCCATATACATTAAAAATATAGGCTAAAAAAGTACCGCTGAAAACTACCAGCGTCATATTTAACCAGGCAGTAGTTGTGAAGTTATTCCATTGTACCGCTTTATACTGTTCCCAACAAAAAGGTAGCATCATAAAAAAGCCTACCGTAAAAATAAAACGCATCACCATGATGGGGTTATAACGGAGCATCATTGGTTTTACCAGAATAAAATAAATGGTGTACGCAATGGCATTTGAAATAATCAATACGTCGCCCAATAAAACATCGGAAGCGATGCCCGTTTTTTCTTTGGCAGTTACCAACACCACAGCACCTAAGATACCGAGTACCAATCCTACCATTTTATACACATGCAACTTTTCCTTTAATATCCATGCTGCGATAATGGTTATCAGGATCGGTGTCGTCAGCATGAGTAAAGCGCCGTGGATAGAGTAGGTGAGCGACAAGCCCTTTACAAACAATAACTGGTTGATGGCTACCCCTGTGAGTGCGCAGAGTACGAGCCTGCCTAAGTCTTTTTTTTCGAATCTTGATTTTACTGGTTTAAACAAAAACAACACCCACAGCAGAATGGCTGTGATGCCTACCCTCACTATGTTGATGGCAAATGGTTTGGCAAAACCTTCGTTGATGATGTATTTGATGGAGGTAAAATTGATCGCAAAAAAAACATTGGTCCCTAATAATGCCAGGTGTGCTTTGGTGGTTGGTTTCAATGGCAGTTTGTGTTTTGGTAAAGTTCGTATTTGTGCAACAAAAAAACCGTCTTTAGACAAAGACGGTTGTAATACTAAGTAACCAACTAAATATGTTTGATCTGGAACAGCTTAAGCGCTCCTATTTTCTTCGATTTTTGCTCTGATTTTTGCTTCGATCTCACCAGCTAGTTCAGGGTTATCGCGCATCAGTTGTTTAACCGATTCGCGGCCTTGACCAAGTTTATCGTTGTTGTAACTGAACCAGGAGCCGCTTTTTTGAACGATACCGAGTTCTACACCCATATCGATGATCTCCCCTGTTTTAGAGATGCCTTCTCCATAAATGATATCAAACTCAGCTTGGCGGAATGGCGGTGCCACTTTGTTTTTCACCACTTTTACTTTGATATGGTTACCAATCACTTCGTCGCCATCTTTGATCTGTGCTTGTCTGCGAATATCCAATCTTACTGAAGCATAAAACTTTAGGGCATTACCACCGGTGGTGGTTTCAGGGTTCCCGAACATCACACCAATTTTTTCTCTGAGCTGGTTAATAAAAATACAGCAGCTATTTGTTTTAGAGATGGTAGCGGTAAGTTTGCGGAGGGCCTGGCTCATCAACCTTGCCTGCAGTCCCATTTTACTGTCGCCCATTTCACCTTCTAATTCTCCTTTGGGTACCAATGCAGCCACAGAGTCAATGACCACCACATCCAAAGCACCGGATAAAATTAACCTGTCTGCTATTTCCAATGCCTGCTCTCCGTAATCTGGTTGAGAGATCAGCAGATTGTCTATATCTACCCCTAATTTTTGTGCATAATTGCTGTCGAAGGCGTGTTCCGCATCTATAAAGGCACACATGCCCCCTTTTTTCTGAGCTTCGGCTATCACGTGTATAGCTAATGTTGTTTTACCTGAAGATTCCGGACCATAAATCTCAACCACTCTTCCTTTGGGCAAACCTCCGATGCCCAATGCCACATCTAATCCAATCGATCCTGTAGAAATTACTTCTTGTTCTGTAACACCCTTGTCACTCATCATCATTACCGATCCTTTCCCAAAATCCTTATCAATTTTATCCATCGTAAGTTTAAGGGCCTTTAATTTTTCTGCGTTGCTCATGTTTTTAAGTTTAATTGATGTATCTGAATTTGCGTTATAAAATTAAGCGGAAACAAATGTAAAACATCTATTTGATATTTCACTAATAAATTTAGTATTTATTTTGACAAATATTTTAGTTTTTTAAAAATGGGCAAAAAAAACCCATCCCGAAGAATCGGAACGGGGAGTGTTCAAGCATGAGAAATAAAAAATGTTTTCTTAAGATTTCAGTCAACGGATATGCAAACGGGCCACGTACTTTTTAATTATACAAATAGAAGAAGATTTTTTTACATAAAAAATACCTCAAACAGGTAGGTTTTGAAGTGCCGGCTAAAGCTGCTTTACTAAAACAAAAAAGCAGGGATTTGATTCGCTGCTTTTTATAAATTATAAATTATCAAATTTGTATATCGGGTCTATTTCTGAATCTGCAACCAATTCGCATACAGGTTTAATCAAACCATCCTTGAGTCCGTACACCCAACCATGCAGGTGAGGCAAATGTCCGTTTTTCCATGCATGTTGAATGATGGTGGTTTTTGCCAGGCTCAATACCTGCTCCTTTACATTGATTTCTACCATGCGGTCAAATTTCTGGTAGTCGTCAGCAATCACATCCAACTCCTCCTTGTGCATACGGATCACATCTTTGATTTCTTTCAACCAGTTGTCTATCAGTCCGAAACTCTTGTTGGTCATGGCAGCTTTTACGCCACCACATCCATAATGTCCACAAACAATGACGTGTTTAACTTTTAAAACTTCAACAGCATATTGCAATACACTCAATAAGTTAAGGTCGGTGTTTACTACCAGGTTGGCAATATTGCGGTGAATAAACATTTCACCAGGTTGGGTATTGGTGATTTGGTTGGGTGGCACACGGCTATCGCTGCAACCGATCCACAAAAATTCCGGAGCCTGTTGATCTTGTAATCTTTTAAAAAATTCGGGGTCTGCATCTTGTTGTTCTGCGGCCCAGGCTTTGTTTTCCAGCAATAATTTTTCGTATGACTTCATTGAAAGGTGTTTTTAAAAATTTTTCAATTATTAATGTGCGTCGTCTCTGTTATTGGATGGTTTAGCAGATGATTTAATTTTGGAGGAATCATTGTAGGTCGTATTCTTAATTTCTACCCGAATATCTTTGAGGTGGGCATGATCATTGAAATCACTGATGGTATCTAAAATATCCTTATCAATGAATTCGGCACTGGTCATATCTATGATCACTGACGAACCTTTTTCCACTTTTTCGAGCGCTGCTTTTAAAATGGGTTTGCTAAAAAAGGAAACATCTTTACGCATCCTGATTAAAGTTCCGCCATTTTGTTTGACAACAAAAATGGCTGATCTAAAATTGCTTCTGATGACGTAAAAAATGCCGATAGCAATTCCAATAAGCACCCCTTTTAGCAAATCGGTAAAAACAATGGCTAGTACGGTAATGATAAAAGGCATGAATTGTTCCCATCCTTTTTTGTAATAGTCTTTAAACAAAGAAACTTTAGCCAGCTTGTATCCTGTAAAAATCAGGATGGCCGCCAATGCCGCCTTGGGTATGAGGTTGAGTACATTAGGTACAAACATTACGCAAACTAAGATAAGGATACCATGAAAAATGGCACTCATTTTAGTTTTGGCTCCTGCATTTAAATTGGCACTGCTTCTTACAATTACACTGGTGAGTGGCAAACCGCCTAACATACCACTTACGATATTACCAGACCCCTGAGCTACCAACTCCCTGTTAGTGGGGGTCACTCTTTTATAAGGATCCAGTTTATCTACCGCTTCAATACCCAGTAAAGTTTCTAAGGTAGCTACCAACGCAAGCGTTACAGCGGTGAGCCAAACATCTACATTGGTTATGAATGACCAATCCGGAAATTTAAAAAAGGAAAAGAACTCCCCGGCAGAGTTGGCAACAGGAATGTTGACCAAGTGCGTGCTGTCGAGTTTCAAAGCACCCTCGTTTTGCAAAAATCGTTGAAAGAGCACCCCAACAATGACTACTACCAGTGGACCGCTGATGAGTTGAAATATTTTTTGTCTTTTAATCCATTTGCTTTCGTACAATATCAAAATGGCAATGCCCATTATTCCAATGATTACCGCCATTAGGGTAGGGTCCTTAAAAGCACTCAGCACTGCCGTAAAGGTATTTTCGCCACCAGCTTGCTCAAAGCTTTCATCGCCTTCATAATCATTTTCGTACCCTAACAAATAAGGAATTTGTTTTAAAATGAGGATGATACCAATGGCTGCCAGCATTCCTTTGATCACTGAATTGGGTACATAATCGCCAATGACGCCCATCTTAAATATCCCCATCAAAATCTGGAAAATGCCCGCCAATACTACGGCCAGAAAAAAAGCTTCCACTGCCGGTAGTTTCAACACCGCAGCGGCTACGATAGCAGTGAGCCCGGCTGCTGGGCCACTTACACTTAAATGGCTCCCGCTCAGCAAGCCAATGACGATACCGCCCACTACGCCCCCGATGATACCACTGAATTCATTTAACCCACTGGCCACCGCAATACCCAAACAAAGCGGAATAGCAATTAAAAAAACTACTAGGGAAGATGGCAGATCGGAACCCAAACTTTGAAAATACTTTTTCATTTTTTACGCTATTAAATCAATGAAACTCCCATTGGTCAACCTACAATTATTGAAAAGAAAACCAAAAATGAAAGCATTAAGTTAAGATCAAGCGGAGAGTTAATGGCGAAACAGCAGCTTGCAACAGCAAGATTAGCAATTGGTTAAAGCAACTTGGGAGGAGGAGATATCAATTCATAATGCACGATCTGCAGCTTTTCTGCTTCTCCAATTTTATGGTAGAACAACAAGGTACGCCAAGTGAAGTTGCCATGAGAATATTTTTCGTGCAGATAGTCTTCCTGAATGTATAGTGCCTGGTTTGATTTGGGATGTTCTTCTGCTGGATTAGGCGCTTTGTTTTTATGCGAATCATCATTTAATGGGCTGACTTTCTCTGTTTGCAAACCGCTTTTGTACATAAAAAAATTGGCCCCGGTTAAAAGAAGTAAACCGATATACATGATGATCACAGACACTGTTTTAGTAACTGAAATAACACGTGGCGGTTTGTTTCTTTTCTTTATCATCGGGGATGGCAAATTTAACGACTCTGCTGGTGAGAATGTTTTCGGCCTATATGTATGATGCGTTTCTGGTACTATTTAAATGTTAAGCCCACCGCATACACTGATGGTTTGGCCCGTTACATAACTGCCCATATCAGAAGCTAGGTACAAAGCCGTGTTGGCGATATCTTCACCAGTTGCGAACCTCCCCAACGGAATACCCGCTTTGTATTTATCTGCCGCTTCGCCTTCCTTTAAGTAACTGGTCATGTCTGTTTCTACAAAGCCGGGTGCGATAGCATTGCAACGAATGTTTCTGCTACCTAGCTCCTTTGCTACAGACTTGGTAAAACCAATCACGCCAGCTTTGCTGGCTGCATAACTGCTTTGGCCGGCGTTGCCCATTTCGCCAATCACAGAACTCATGTTGATGATACAACCAGATCTTGCTTTCATCATGGGTTTGATCACCTGTTTGGTCATATAAAACACGCCATTCAGGTTTACTTTAATTACTTCTTCAAACTGCTCTACACTCATGCGAAGCAGCAGGTTGTCTTTTGAAATACCTGCATTGTTTACACAAATATCTACTGTGCTAAAAGTAGCGATCACATCATTTACAAATGCTTCACAAGCGGCAAAATCGCCGGCATTGCTCTGGTAAGCTTTTGCTTTTACGCCCAGGGCGATTAATCTTGCTTCCAGCGCAGATGCTCTTTCCGCACTGCTATCACTAATATAAGTGAACGCAACATGAGCGCCCTGTTCGGCAAACTTCAATGCAATGGCTTCTCCAATACCGCGGGAAGCTCCCGTAACGATGGCGGTTTTACCTTCTAATAATTTCATATGCTGCTTTTATATTAAAACATTTTTTATACCCAGTCCAAACAACCTACAGGTTCGTTCTGCAATAATAATCATTTAGAGAAAGATACCAAACGATCCCTATCTCGCCAGAACGTCTGCAGCAATCATCAAATTGATCTCCTCTACAAATTTTCTTTCGTTGCACAAACGCGGTACTTTGTGTTGACCGCCCAGTTTGCCCTTACTTTTAAGCCATTTGGCAAAACTTCCTTTTGGCAAGGATTTTACCAATGGCATTCTGAGCGCAATGTCTTTGTGCCGCTTGGCTTCATAATCACTATTGGCATTTTTTAAAGCAGCATCTAACTCCTTGGTAAATACGTTGATGTCTGTCGGCGCTTTGTCAAACTCAATGAGCCACTCATGCGTACCATTGTTATTCTCTGTAAAATACATGGGTGCTGCCGTATAATCGCTTACCACGGCCCCTGTTTTTTGTGAAGCGACGGCTATGGCCTGATCGCTGTTGTCGATGATTACTTCTTCTCCAAAAGCATTCATGTAATGCTTCAATCTGCCAGAAACAACGATCCTATAAGGATTTCGGGAAGTAAAGCGAACCGTGTCTCCGACCAAATAGCGCCACAACCCGCCGGTAGTGGTGATGATGATGGCATAATTTTTATTTAACTGTACTTCGTGGAGACCAACTGTTTTGGGCGCTGGTTTACCATATTCTTCTACTGGCATGAACTCGTAAAAAATACCATGTTCTGTAAACAAGGTCATGCCATCATCTGCTGGTTTTTCCTGGGCGGCAAAAAACCCTTCGCTGGCATTGTACACTTCGAGGTAGTTGATGGGTGCCCCGATAATTTTTTCGAATTGCTCCCGGTAAGGTACAAACGAAACCCCTCCGGTGATGTACAATTCCAAACTAGGCCAAACTTCTTTGATGGTATTGACTTTCTTAATTTCAAGAATTCTTTTGAGTAGGATGATTGTCCAGGTAGGAACCCCCGCCAGCGAGGTTACGTTTTCGTTGGCTGTAGCTTCTGCTATTTGTTCGATTTTGTTTTCCCATTCATCTAACAAGGCGATGCTAAGTTCTGGCGTGCGCAACCATTGACCCCAAAATGGAGAATTTTGCATCAGTACTGCACTCAGATCACCGTATTGTATTTCTCCATTTCCTTTGTTGATCTGGTGCGAACCGCCTACCACTAAACCCTTACCAGTCAGCAGATCACTCCCTGGAAAGTGATTGTAATAATTGGTGAGTACATCCATATTGGCTTTAAAATGATTGTCTTGCAGGCTTTCTTCACTCATCGGAATAAACTTGCTTTTATCGCTGGTGGTACCGCTACTTTTGGCAAACCAGGATACAGGCGTATTCCACAAAATATTTTCTTCCCCCTCCATCATCCGCATAATGTACGGGCGCAGGTCGTCGTACTCATGTATAGGAACGTTGGCTTTAAAATCTTTGATGGTAAACAGTTTATTGAAGCGGTATTTTCGGCCAAACTCCGTGTACTGTGCCTCTGTAACCAAGTGTTGCAGAACTTCCCGCTGAGCTGCCACCGGATGGTCTATCCAGTTTTTAATGCGCCAAAAACGCATGCGGGCCAGTTTTGATATAGCGGGAGACAACAACTTCACGGGCGGAAAGATAAAAAAAATACCCTGATTAACAGGATATCTAACAATATTAAAACAAGGTGGCTGCCAGGTTAAGGATTTTGCTGTTCTGAAGCCGCTTCGTCGTGCAGGTAGTCTTTGCGTTTCAACTCAAAATTGCGGCCCAGGTATAAGCGTCTAACCTGTTCATCACCCGCTAATTCTTCCGCAGTACCGTGTTTAAAAATTTTGCCATCAATGAGCAGATAAGCTCTGTCGCAGATAGATAAGGTTTCGTTTACGTTATGATCTGTAATAAGAATGCCGATGTTTTGAAATTTCAATTTGGCAACGATCGCTTGAATGTCTTCAACCGCAATGGGATCAACTCCGGCAAAGGGTTCATCTAACAATATAAACTTAGGATCTACCGCCAGTGCCCTGGCTATTTCTGTTCTTCTTCTTTCTCCGCCACTTAGGGTATCGCCATTGTTTTTGCGCACATGCTGCAACCTAAACTCTTTTAACAACGATTCCAACTTCGCTTTCTGTTCATCTTTTTTCAACTTGGTCATTTCCAGCACCGCCATAATATTGTCTTCCACACTGAGCTTGCGAAATACACTGGCTTCTTGTGGCAGGTAACCTATACCCATCTGTGCTCTTTTGTACATTGGAAGTTTGGTGATGTTGATGTCATTAAGGTACACTTCGCCTTCATCAGGTTTTACCAACCCCACTACCTGGTAAAAAGAAGTGGTTTTTCCGGCACCATTCGGACCGAGCAGGCCAACAATTTCGCCCTGACTAACATTAAATGATACGTTGTTCACCACCGTGCGGCTGCCGTAATTTTTTACGAGATTTTTTGTTTGTATCGTTAGGTTCAAAACGGTTTATTTTTTACAAAAATAGGTGAACTCCCCTAAGGTTACATTTTTGAAACAGCAGATTAAGATAACTTTATGCAGCCCAAACCAACATCTGCTTAAAGTTTTACGCATTTGCGCTTGCGTTTTGAGCAATATAAATGCATATTTACTGTTTTAAAAACGCTTTTCAACAATTAAACGCTATCAAGATGAAAAAAATCAACCTTCTTTTTTTATTGGTATGGATAAGCTTTGCTGTATCGGCCCAGCAAGTGATAACTGTAAATGACCAAATGGTGGAGGAAGAAAAAAAAACAAAAGGCCCTAGCAAAAATATCATCAAAATAAACCTGGCTGCCATAGCATTTAAAAATTACACCGTTCAATATGAACGTAAAATAGCCCGAAAAATGACGCTGGCCGCCTCTTTTAGGTATATGCCCACTGGTAGTATTCCCTTCAAAAACATCATTAATCAATATAATGATGATCCAGAATTAGAAAGACAACTCGACAACCTACAAATAGGCAATAGGTCTTTTATGCCCGAATGGCGTTTTTATGTGGGTAAAAAAGGGGCTTTCCGCGGATTTTACTTTGCACCTTATGCCAGCATTGCCCGATATGAAACCAGTTTGTTGTTCGAATACGAAGACAGAGGCGTTACTGAAACCATTCCTATGAGCGGGACGGTGAATACCCTTTCTGGTGGATTGCTGCTAGGTGCGCAATGGAAATTGAGCAAAGCCGTTTACCTCGATTGGTGGATCATTGGTCCTAGTTATGGCAAGGCTGATGGCACTATTAGCGGACAGAAAACTTTATCGCCAGAAGACCAGCAGGCTATCCGTGGTGAATTGGATGGACTCGACTTTCCGTTAACCGATTTTACTTATGACGTGAACAATAATGGTGCTTCGGTGTTTTTTAAGGGTCCTTGGGCAGGAGTAAGAGGTGGATTGTGCATTGGTATCCGTTTTTAATACCCTTGAACTTTCACATCTTTTGTTGTTTTATGTTTCCTTAGTTATGTTTGCAAATATTTTTTAATTCATGAAAGTTATCGATCACATCCATCAGGCAACGAAACCCCTGATCTCTTTTGAAATTTTGCCTCCCCTGAAAGGAAAAGGCATTCAGTCTTTGTATAACCACATGGATCCTTTGATGGAATTCAACCCCGCATTTATTAATGTTACTTACCATAGAAGCGAACACGTGTTTAAAAAGAAGATGGATGGTACTTTTGAAAAAGTAGTGGTAAGAAAACGCCCCGGCACAGAATCGATCTGCGCTGCCATTATGAATAAGTACAACGTAGATACGGTGCCGCACCTTATCTGTGGTGGCTTTGGCATCAATGAAACAGAAGATGCCTTGATCAACCTCAACTACCTGGGCATCGACAATGTATTGGTATTAAGAGGGGATGCCGCTAAAAACGAAGCTAGTTTTGAGCCAGAGATAGGCGGACATAAATTCGCCCTCGACCTATTAAAGCAGGTCACGAACCTCAATGAAGGTGTTTACATAGAAGAGGAATTAAAGAATACGTCAAAAACAAAGTTCTGTATCGGCGTGGCTGGTTATCCTGAAAAACATTTTGAAGCACCCAACATGGACACCGACTTGCAGTACCTGAAACAAAAGGTAGATGCAGGGGCTGATTATATTGTAACCCAAATGTTTTTCGACAATAGCAAATATTATGCTTTTGTAAATGCCTGCAGAGAAATTGGTATCAGTGTTCCTATCATTCCGGGATTAAAGCCCATCTATACCAAAAAACAGCTCACTGTTTTACCCAAAGTATTTCACATAGACCTTCCTTCCGCTTTAAGCAATGAAGTGGCAAAATGTAAAAACGACGAAGAAGTAGAAAAAGTAGGTGCTGAGTGGCTGCTTGAACAAAGCAAAGATTTACAAAAATCGGGGGTGCCAGTATTGCATTATTATACACTAGGGCGACCAGGTTTGATCTGTGATGTAGTGAAGGAGTTGGTGTAGCGGTCAATTGTTGCAGAATTGTATTGCGAAATAAAAAAAGGTCACCGCAGATCTGGCTTTCAACCAGCGGCTATGGATGGACTAACAAGATGAATATTTTTTTCTGTAAGTATTTTTGCTTCGCAACTTTCTACAAGCTGCCGCGGGCTTTTTTTCTACAACTAAACTCTCTGGGGCCTTC
>Ga0105049_10002569_pt1 | contig 21516 bp, 18 predicted proteins | sample MAT06_FD_78087 | JGI IMG/M metagenome (GOLD analysis project Ga0105049, IMG submission 78087) | Freshwater microbial communities from Lake Fryxell liftoff mats and glacier meltwater in Antarctica - MAT-06 | ecosystem: Environmental > Aquatic > Freshwater > Ice > Liftoff microbial mat | place...
GATATAAATAAATTGATTTTTAGGCAAGTGGAAGCAAAAGAGAAGCCCCTGTGGACACAGGGGCCGTTTACCAAAACTAACTGCTTATGAGAAAATTTTAAATTTGTCGTTTTTCTATAAGTAATAGATTCAAACAGGGTGCCAAAGTTTAAATGACGGTTGTTAAAAAAAAATTAATGAAAAGAGCGCAATAAAAAAGCGCCTGGTCAGGGGCGCTTTATACAAAGAAATGGTATGGTTTATTTTTTGAGAAAACCCTGGATCAGATCCATCAAACCGCCGCCACCGTTTTTCTGCTGTTGGGCTTGTGCGCCCTGTGTAAACTGCGACACAATGTTCATCAGACCACTACCGCCACCACCGTTGTTGCCGTTGTTGCCGCTACCAGTAAATTGTCCAATCAGACTTTGTAAGTCAAACCCACCGTTGTTTTGTTGTTCGGCTACTTTACCGCCAGTGATGGAATTCAAAAGCCCATCCAATGAAAAGCCATTGTCGCTTGGGTCGTTGGTTTTGTTCACCAGATTGTCGAGCACACCTGGGATAAGGTTGCTGGCAACATTGTTGGCTTCGTTCCCGTTCATGTTGAATTTACTCATCAGTTTGCCCGCAAAATGCCCCACCATCATCATCACCAATGGGTTACTCACCAAGCCATTGATGCCGCCTTGTCGGTTGTTGGCATTGCTTTGCTGGTTGTTTCCACCACCATTAAACATAGAAATGATGTTTTGTAAACCGCCACCTGCCACCATATTCCGAAGACCGGAGGCTACGGTATTGGTAGCTTCCGCCACCACTTCGTTGTTGTATTCATTGGGAACAGATGGGTTGTTGATGACCGTTTCCTGAGCTTCCCCTTTTACAAGGTTGAGTAATTGTTCTAACATAAATGAAGGTGTTTAAATGACGGTTAAAAATAATAATTTAAATGCTTATTCTCCTCTGACCTACTAGTTTTGTGAAGTTAATTTTTCTGCATTTTCTGCAAACTGCAAAGCTTCCAAAAATTCTTCTACTTCGCCATTCAAAACATTGTCGAGGTTGTACACGGTAAGGCCAATCCTATGGTCGGTGACCCTTCCTTGCGGGAAATTATACGTGCGGATTTTGGCACTTCTATCACCGGTGCTCACCAAACTCTTGCGCATGTGTGCAATGGCTTCTTCTGCTTTGCGTACTTCCTCATCGTAGAGTTTTGTTCTCATCATGTCCATGGCCTTTTCCCGATTCCCCAATTGACTTCTCTCTGTTTGGCATACTACTACTAAACCGGTTGGTTTGTGGGTAAGAAATACTTTTGTTTCTACTTTGTTTACGTTCTGGCCGCCCGCACCCCCACTTCTGGCGGTTTCCATTTTCACATCGCTTTCTTTCAGCTCAAAATCTACTTCCTCGGCTTCTGGCATAACGGCCACCGTTACGGCACTGGTATGCACACGGCCACTGGCTTCGGTATCGGGGACCCGTTGTACGCGGTGCACGCCACTTTCAAATTTAAGGGTGCCGTACACATCATCGCCGGTTACTTCTACCTGCACTTCTTTGTATCCACCAACAGTGCCTTCACTTTCGCTGAGCAGCGCCGTTTTCCAGCCTTTTTTCTCACAATATTTGAGGTACATTCGCAGCAGGTCGCCTGCAAAAAGGGAGGCTTCGTCGCCACCGGTACCCGCCCTGATTTCGAGAATGGCATTTTTTTCATCATACGGATCTTTGGGAATCAGCATGTTGCGCAACTTCTTTTCCCATTCTTCTTTTTGTTCCTCTAGTGTGGGCAGCTCAGCCTTGGCCATATCGCGCATTTCCTCGTCATCACTGTTGAGGACTTCTTTGTTAAACTCAATATCTTCTATCAATTTTACATAAGTATTGCGGGCATTTACTATTTTTTCGAGGCTCCTGTATTCTTTGCTGAGTGCGCTAAACTTCTTGTTGTCGCTTACAATCTCAGGATTGGTGAGCGCAACCCCCAGATTTTCAAATTTTGCTCTGATAGCATCCAGTTTATCTAACATAATTGTTGGGTGCTGCAATCGTTAAACTATTGCGGCTTTGTTTTTTATTCGGTTATTTTCGTCAATTTCGTTTCTGTTACCGGTTCAACACCTGTTTAGGCTTTGAGGCGGCAAAATTACATGATCTCAATCAATCCCCTTGTACATAAAATTTAAACCTACCCATATTTTCAACGGTTTTGCCTTGTTGCCAGCTGGCCAGGTAATATTAATGAACGAGCATGGTGTGGTGCAGGACATCGTGGATGCAGAAGAAGCAGGCGACGATGTAAGGGAATTGGATGGCTGGCTTAGTCCGGGTTTTGTAAATGCCCATTGCCATATTGAATTGAGTCACCTCAAAGGTAAAATCCTTTCTCACACTGGCTTAACAGCATTTGTACAACAGATCATCAGCGACCGCGAAGCAAATGTTGAAGTCATAGAAGCCGCGATGGAAGCCGCTGCCAACGAATTGTACGAAAGTGGAACGGTGGCAGTGGGAGATATCTGTAATACCGCTCATTCTATAGGTTTAAAAACGGGTAGCCCTCTATATTGGCACAACTTTATTGAAGTAAGCGGTTTCATAGATGCCACCGCCACCAACCGATTGGCTGCTGCCGAAGCGGTGTTGGATGATTTTCAAAAGGCAGGTTTTGAAAGCAACAGTAATTTGGTGCCACATGCACCTTACTCGGTTTCGAGAACTTTGTTTCAGCTCATCAATGAAAGAACGGCAGGTAAAATCATCAGCATTCACAACCAGGAAACCAAGGCAGAGAACGAATTGTATGAGTTCGGAACGGGGGATTTTTTGGGGTTGTACAAACAACTGGGCGTTGATATTAGTGGGTTTCATCGTACCGGAGCCAGCAGTTTGCAAAGCTGGATTGCTGCCTTCAACAACAAACAACAGATCATCAGTGTGCACAATACTTTTACTTGTGAAGCAGATTTGGAAGTGGCCAAAAACATTGCCTTTTTTTGTATTTGCATGAATGCCAATGAATACATTGAGCAAAGCTTGCCGCCATTACTTTTGTTACAACAGTATGATCGCAAGTTGGTAGTAGGCACAGACAGTTACGCCAGCAATGTTTCGCTTAGTATTTGGGATGAACTACAAACCATCAGACGAAATTTCCCTACCATTCCTTTAGAAATTTTATTGCAATGGGCCACCAGCAACGGTGCTGCTGCGCTCAACATCAGCCATCAGTTTGGTAGTTTTGAAAAAGGCAAAAGGCCAGGTTTGGTATGGATCAACAGTAGTAATGACGGGGTTTCTGTGCCACACCGTTTTTTACCTTAGCCCAATACTTCTTCTAATACCCGCAGGGTTTTTATTTGCCCAAAATCGGAGATGTGCAAACTATAATACTCCAGGTATTTGTGCAACAGATGTCTCCTTTTTTGTTTGTTGAGTTTAATTTGACTCAACTCATGAGGTTGCATGATACGCAACAATTCAGAGCTGATCAAGGCGTCTTCTTTTTCCAAAAAATGAGGATGTGTGGGAGCAGTATTGGTAAAATTGCCTTCCATTAAATCGAGGAAAAGATGTTCTTCTGCGGCCTGCTCAGGGCTCATGTCGTTGATGCGAAATCCAAAAAAATGGGTGAGGTGTAGGCAGCAGTACAAAGGAAGATTCGCAGCTATTGCGGGCGGAGCTTCGTCGAGTTGCTGAAACATATCTTCACAAAAATAAAAAAGGGCGGGATTCTCTTCTGGTTGTTTCAGAGTTTTGTGGATAAGCTCTGTAATAAAAACAGCGATGCTGTTTTTGATAACGTCCGACAAAATATTTTTATACAAAAAACTCCAATTGGCTTCTTTGATGCGGTGCATCGATTTCTGATCCTGGTGGTACACAATCATGTCGAGCAAAGAAGGCGGCTGGTACAAAGCTGCTTTGGCACCGTTTCTTTTCGAACTGCGCACGCCATTCACCATATAAGTTTGTATGCCAAATATTTCGGTAAACACAGTTACCACCAAACTGGTTTCGCCGTAACGGATGGCTCTGAGAACAATACCTTTTGTTTTGTGCGTCATGAATGGGATAAAAAAAATGGCCATTACAACCTGTCTGGCTGCACGGGAAACACCGAAGATAAAGCAGTATATCCTTTTACCTTAAATGCATTTTTATAATTTTCATTATCGATGCCGCCTCTTCTGGTGTACACCGCCACGCCGCCGCCTGATCCGCCAATGTTTCCGAAAAAATTCGGCGGATATACTTTGATGATAGCAATATCAGAAATGGGAATTGTTTCTACATCGCTGGCAGATATTCGCATTTCATCTACATAAAAACTAACTGGCAGGCCTCTCCAACGAACAATTGGATCTATGCCACTGGTGAAACTGATGCCCGCAGTTTTCATCCGCACGATCTGTAATACGGTGAAGGCGTTGTTGAGGGTGGGGTCGTCTAAAAGGTTGATCACCCGTTCATTCATGTCTTTGAACATTCCATTCGAATATTTTTTATTAAACAGTTCTCCTCTGTTCACGGGTTTACTGATCACCGTCACCGCTTCGAGCACTTGCGCCTTCGCATTGCTGTCGATACTAAGACTTACAAATGGAGGCAATGTTTTTTTTGGAGGAGTGGTGCCAATAAACACGTCGATGCTCCTGCCCTTGCCTGGTGTGAGGCTGGAGTCTAAGATGGTAGAAATTTCTATATTGAGTTCGTTGTTTTTGCTTTTACCGTCTGCACCAAAAATGATGGTGGCTTCGTTTTCGAACAACACATTTTTGTAAGTGAAACTACCATCAGGGTTCACCGGCGTTTCTGAATCATATACATCGCCCTTAGCGGTCAGTAGGGTACTGTTGAGAATTTCTATTCCTTCAGGTGATTTTACTTTTCCAAAAACGGTGAACAGGTTTTGTAATACAGAAAAATGAAAACGATACCTGCCTTGCGGTAGGGAGTCGGGGATCCGTAAGTCCGGTTCGCAAACGCCGTTGATCATGGGCCAGCGCATTTCCCACACCATGCCTTCTTCGTGTTCCGCTATTAAGAAAAAAGTGGCAATGGCCCCTTTTTTAGCGGGCTGATTCGCTTGAATCTGTATCTCATCCCCGGGTTTAAAGGAGGTTTGATTGAGTATTACAGAGAGTTCATTGTTTTGCGCCGATACCAATGTAGAGGAAGCGCACAGCAAGAAAGTAAAAAGGATTGGAAGTATTTTTTTCATATGCTTGATCGTTGTTAATATAAAATATCCATCATCTTTATTGGCAGGTTGTTGTTATAAAGGTAAACAGCCTTTTTGTGTAAATGTTGTTAAGTTGTAAGCAACTAACTTAAGTTGTCAGGATGCATTTTTTCTATTTTTTTAGAAGATGATAGAATGAAACATTTTACACAATTAAGTGCTTAAAGCTTTGTACGATGGCATTACAGTGCAAATGAACTTATTTTGCAAAAAAAATACCCCATTTATATGTGGAAAACACTGGCAGGTTTTGTTATAAAAAATAAGTTTGTTTTATTAGTGGCGCTTTTACTCAGTACAGCAGTGATGGGCTATTTCGCTTCTAAAATTAAGTTGAGTTACGAATTTTCTAAAGCGATTCCAATCGATAACCCCCGTTACAGAGATTATGTAGCTTTTAAAGCAACATTTGGCGATGATGGCAACCTGATGGTGGTCGGCATTCAGGCAGATAACTTGTTTGAATTAAAAAACTTCAAAGCTTACCAGGATTTGCAGCAGCGCGTACGTAAAGTGCCTTATGTAGAAGATATCTTGAGTGTACCCACGGCTGTGAATTTACAGAAAGACAGTGCAGGTGAGAAACTGAATGCGGTGAAAATATTCTCAGAAAATATCGCCTCGCAACAAGAATTAGACAGTTCTGTAACTGTCTTTAAAAGTTTACCCTTTTACCGGGGCCTAATGTACAACCCTGCTACCAATGCCTATTTGATGGGGGTTCGCATCAACAAAGAAATATTGAACTCGAAGGGCAGAACAGAAGTGATCAATGCTATTTCAGCAGAAGTGAAATTGTTTGGGGAACAAACTGGTTACGCGGCCCATCTAAGCGGTTTGCCATTGATTAGAACGGTAGTGGCAGATCGTATTCAAGCAGAAATGAAATTATTTCTAATCGGTTCGTTGTTATTCAGCATCCTAATGCTGTTGCTGTTCTTTCGATCGCTAAGTAACACCATCTTGTCGATGACAGTAGTCATCATGGGCGTGGTGTGGACGGTAGGCATCACCCAATTGATGGGTTACCAGATCACTTTGCTCACGGCATTGATTCCATCGTTGGTGGTGGTAATTGGCATACCGAATTGCATTTATTTCATCAATAAATACCACACCTCTTTTGTAAAAAGCGGCAACAAAGAGCAATCGCTAATAGATATGGTGAGCAAGATGGGCGTAGTAACCTTGTTTTGCAACATCGCTGCTGCTATTGGTTTTGCGGTGTTCGCGCTCACTAAAAGTGCAATACTGAAAGAATTTGGAGCCGTGGCGGGTTTGAGCATCATGGTCATTTTTGTACTGTCGTTTATTTTGCTTCCTTCTATATTGAGTATGCTGCCCCCTCCGGGTAAAAGGGATTTAAAATATTTGTACAGTAACTGGATCAATAAAATGCTGGCTCGCTTAGACCGCTGGGTATTTCACCATAAAAAACCAGTGTTAATCATTACAGCTTTGTTGGTAATTTTTAGTATTGCAGGTATGTTGCAACTAAAAACGGTGGGTAAAATTGTAGATGATCTGCCTAAAGACGATGTGATTTACACCGACCTTAAATTTTTTGAGCAAAACTTTAAAGGGGTAATGCCCTTGGAGATCATGATCGATACCAAAAAGAAAAGGGGTTTGAGTGGTATGCGCGCCCTAAATATATATAACAAGGTAGATAGTTTGGCCATGTACATTGCTGCACAACCCAATATGAACAGGCCGCTCACCATAGCAGAAGGACTGAAGTTTGCGAAGCAGGGATTTTACGAAGGCGATAGCCTGAATTATATGCTGCCAAATAGTTTTGATGGTGCCTTTGTGGGAGAGTATTTACGACCAGCCAAGGGAGCCCAACAAAATAATTTTACAAAAATGTTACGCTCCTTTGTTGACACTGCCAATCAAACCACCAGGATTAGCGTAAGTATGGCAGATGTAGGTACGGAAGAATTGCCTGTTATATTAAATGGTATTCAAAAAAGGGCCGATGAATTATTCGACAGCAGTTATCAGGTAACCCTTACCGGTACCAGTATTACTTTTTTAGAGGGAAGTAAGTTTATTATCAATGGGCTAAAGGAAAGTATTGGTTGGGCATTCTTATTAATAGCCGCTTGTATGTTGTACTTATTTCGCTCCTGGCGAATATTGGTTTGTTCGCTCATTCCCAACTTGGTGCCTTTATTGGTTACAGCCGGTATCATGGGGTGGGCAGGTGTGCCATTGAAACCCAGCACGGTGTTGGTGTTTAGTGTGGCGCTTGGCATTGCGGTAGATATTACCATTCGTTTTCTGGTGAATTACAAACAGGTATTGCCAGATCACCAATACAATGTAGCGGCCTCTGTAAAAGCCACGGTGCAGCAAACTGGTTTGAGTATTATTTATACATCATTGGTATTAACGGCAGGCTTTGTTATTTTTTGTGCCAGTAGTTTTGGCGGCACGTTTGCTTTGGGATGGCTTACCTCCGTAACCCTGTTAGTGGCCACCATAACCAATTTGGTGCTACTGCCTGTTTTGATAATTTTAATGGCTAAAAAAAAGTAAATCCATTAAACAAAAGACAAATTAAAATAAATAATATATAAAAAATTTGGAGCGAAACCAGAAAATTACTTGTCAAAAGTTATGTTAATGTTAGGAATTCTACTCTATATTTGTTTTACTAAAATTAAATCTGCAAATGAGAAAAATTATTATGACCATGTTGGTCGCTTTCGGCTTTGTGCTGGCTGCTACCGCCCAGAATCGTACGATCTCTGGAACCTTACAAGATGAGAAAGGCAATCCGGTTGCCAATGGCTCAGTAATGTTAAAGGGTACTACAAACGGGACCACTTCTGATGCCAGTGGTAAATTTTCACTGTCTGTACCAAACACTGCTAAAACTTTGGTGGTATCGGGCATCGGATTTTCTACACAAGATGTCGCCATTGGATCGAAAACCAATTTAGACATCACCATAAAATCTTCCAATATTGAAATGGAAGATGTAATCGTAACTGGTTACACCACCGAAAAGAAAAGGCAGTTTGCGGGTTCGGCTACCACGCTGACTTCAAAAGCTGTTGAAAACGTTCCAGTTGCATCTTTCGATCAAATGCTACAAGGTAGGGTACCAGGTTTATTGGCGAACTCAGGATCTGGTCAGCCAGGAGCTCCAGCCAATGTTAGAATCAGAGGTACTTCTTCGTTAGGAGGTCAAGTGCAGCCCCTATATATCGTAGATGGTGTTCCACTTTCTCCTGCTGATTTGGCCGCAATGAACCCCAATGATTTTGAAACAGTTACTGTATTGAAAGATGCAAATGCAGCCGCCATGTATGGTTCAAGAGGAAGTTTGGGTGTGATCGTCGTTACCACAAAAAGAGGTAAAGCAGGACAAGCTAATTTTTCTTTCAAGTCTCAGTTCGGATTTACACAAAGACCACAACCCTCTCAATTTAATCAATTGGACTCTAGGGGCATGCTGGCATATGAAGAATTTGTAGGCGGTTTTGCCAATGGTTTAACCGCACCAGGTTGGGCGTGGTCGGCCAAAAACCCTGCCAACGCTAGTCTTCCGGCTACTTCACCGGCTAACAATCCTTTCGGGGCTTCGAGAGCTCGTTTTGACTTTTTGCTGGATAGTTTGCGCAATAACAATGTTGACTACTACGACTTATTATTTAGAACCGGTATAGCAAGAACCAATGAATTATCCATGAGCGGAGGAAACAGTTCTTCCAGATACCTTATTTCGTTGAATAATTTTAGTCAGGAAGGTACCGACAGAAAATCCAAACTAGATCGTTACAGTTTGCGTTTGAATCTGGATAACAACATAGGTAAATTGACCACTCAGTTAAGTACCTTGATTAGTTATTCAAAAACCATCTTTAATGAGGGAACTTTCTATGGTGCTAACGGTACTGCCAATCCTTTTGCGATGGTCTGGAGAGCAAAACCTTACGAAAATCCTTACCGTCCGGATGGTACCATCATATTTGGTACTTCTACACCTACGGTACCAAGACAAATGGGTAACTTAATTGAGCGTTCCGATGCATCTGACTGGACGGAAAACCAAATAAAAGCAAACGCAGGTTTGAATATTGCGTATAAGATATTGCCTTCGTTAACCTTTAGAAACAACGTGGGTGTCGATGCGTCTTCTTTTGATGCTCAAGGCGCCATCGCTGCCAACTCTTTTGTTGGGTCATTACAAACTTTTCAGTCTGGTTTCTTAAACGAAAGTTTTCTTAACAGATTACAACTCATCAACACCTCTTCTTTGGTGTTTAATAAGAAGTTTGGTACAAAACATGACTTAGAAGCAGGTGCATTTTTTGAAACGATTCGCCAGTGGAACAGAGGTTTCGGCTTAAGTATTTTCAACCTCGACCCCAGGTTAACACAAACAAGCCAGGGAGCAGGGCCCTTACCCACCAACGGAGCTGTTACCGTAAATCAGAATAACGGAAGTGCCAAATCTGGATTCGGAATTCGTTCTGCATTTACTACACTTAGGTATACTTTTGATAACAAATACACAGTTGCTGCTAACTTCAGGAGAGACGGAACTTCTAGAATCATTAACCCAGCTAACAAAGAAATCGACACCTATTCTGCGAGTGTTGCATGGGATGCGACCAAAGAAAACTTTTTTGAAAAACAAAAAGTGCTCACTGACTTTAGAGCAAGGTTCTCGTTTGGTGAGAGTGCAAACGTAAATAGTATTCCGGGCGGATCATTTGGAATCAATAGTCAATTCTACAGCGTTGCAAATTACACTGCTGCTCAGCAAGCCGCTTACTCTACTGTAGGTTTTGCTGGATCTCCTATAACTGCAACTGCGCCTAGCGGAGCTGTAAACCGTGACCTAAGACTGGAAACCGTTGAAAAGTTGAACTTAGGTTTTGACCTCGGATTTGTTAAAAATAGGATCCGTTTAACAGTTGATTTATATAAGAACACCACCAAGGATTTGTTTGTGAGACAACAGCTTCCTGCTACTTCCGGTTTTTACGGAGGCGTGTTGAATGTGAACGCGGGTAACATGGAAAACAAAGGTGTGGAATTGGATCTTACTTTGGATGTGATCAAGAGTAAGGACATTGATTTTACCTTGAATGCCAACCACGGGTATAACAAAAATGAAATCACGAGCTTAGGCACTGTTACTGAATATCCGGAGGGAACTGGTATCGTTAAAAAAGGATTACCTGTAGGAAGTCATCTTTCATTTGCTTATTTAGGGGCTGATGTTGCAACTGGTCGTCCGATTTACAAAAGAACGGATGGTACTCCAACAACCAATATCAACGAAGCCGGTCAGTTCCATGAATTTGGAACTTGGTTGCCAGTACACACAGGCGGCTTCAATGCATCTTTCCGTTTCAAAAGAATTACCATCGATGCATTATTCTCTTACCAGTTTGACGTTAGAAGATACAACAACGTACAAAACTGGGTAAGCCAGGGTGACCTTACTTTTGCAGGCGCCGTTACACAAAGTCAAGTTTTGTTAACAGACCAGTGGAGAAGGCCAGGTGATAACAAAATGTTACAAGCGCCAAATGCAAGTCGCCAGTTTACTTCTTATGATATTTCTGACGCCTCCTTCTTGCGTTTCCGTAACCTGAACGTGTCTTATATGATACCAGAAATCAAAGCTGGGGGAAGAACGCTTATCAAATCATCCAGGTTCTATATTCAAGCTCAAAACATTGCGATTTTCAGTTCGTGGAGTGGGTTAGATCCGGAAGACAACAACAACATCAGTTTGGCTGAATTCCCTAATCCGAAAGCAGTGGTTCTAGGCCTTGACATTAACTTTTAATACCAAAAGACAACAATCATGAAACGAAACAAAATAATATGGATGGCAATTGCAGGTTTGGTAACTTTTAGTTCCTGCAAAAAGCTGATAGAAGTACCAGAAACTGATCTTCTGGCAGGCAGTCTTGCGCTCTCACAAATTACTTTTGTGGAACAAGCTATATTGGGTGGTTATGCAGCCGCAACTCCCGATATGAACATTTTACTAAATGCAACTTTTGCTGACGAAGTAACAAGAGCTGAGTTTTACAATGCTGTTACCACTCACGAGTGGCAGTACAGTCCTGCTGACGTTGGATTAAGAGATAACTTTACCGCCATTGGTGTAAATTATACCATCATTAACAGAGTCAACCTGGCTTTGGAGGCACTTCCAAATGCTGACTCTACAAAAGTAGGAGACGAAGTGAAAAGGCGTAGGTTAAGGGGAGAAGGTTTGTTCTTAAGAGCCTTTGCGCATTTTGAATTGTTCAGGTATTATTGTAAGAATTACAATCCGACCGGCCTTGGTATGCCCTACTTGGAAACATCTTCTATTTTACCTACACCAAGAATTGCAATGGGTCCTTATTTTGATAAAATCAAGGCTGACTTAGTGGAGGCCAAAACACTGGTAGTGAACAGCTTGGCCGATGTAAACAGAGCCAATGTAGCCGCTGTTGCCGGGATGCAAGCCAGGGTTGCTTTGTACATGCGTGATTGGCCAGCAGCGGAAACCTTCGCCAGTGAATTTATTACTGCAGTTCCTTTGGCTACTATTGCTCAATTCCCTGGAATTTGGACGGATGTTAACACTGCCGAACAAGCGTATCGAGTATTTAAAACAAGCACATTAGGTGCTCGTATTGGAAATCTTTTCCGGGGTACTTCTGCAAGTGCAAGCAATATCGGACTCATTACCTGGAAGCCTTCAGAGAAGGTTTGGACTGCATACGATCAGGTAAATGATGTTAGATTCTCTTCTTATTTAAGATCTGAGCCTCTATTAACCGGTGTTGGAAGAGACCCAAGATTGATCAACAAATATGCTGGTGGAACTTTTGCCGCTCCCAACGAAAACGTTGCCAACGGTAAAGTATTGAGAACAGCAGAAATGGTGTTGATCCGTGCAGAAGCAAGGGCAGAATTGAACAGATTTACTGGTGCCAACAGCGCCGAGTCTGATATCAACACACTTCGCAGCAATAGAATTACTGGTTATACCAATGTGGTGTTTGCTTCCAAGCAGCAAGCCATTGACGAGACGATGCAGGAAAGATTCAAAGAATTGGTTTATGAAGGCCACCGTTTCTTCGATTTAAAAAGAAGAAGCCTGCCAGTAACTCGTTTGGCCATCGATGCACCTAGTCCATCAGGAGCAAGTTTGCCAGCAGATAACTTTAGGTTCACTTTACCAATCCCTTTACCTGAGGTGACCGCTAACCCGATCATGATTCAAAACGAGGGCTACCAATAATTACAAACTATTTACGCTCTGGTTGTTGTAATAACCAGAGCGTAAAAATTTGAATTAGACAACCAACATTCAAAAAACGACAACAGATAATATGAAAAAAATACTCGGATTAGCCTTGGCTTCGATCGTAGTAGGCACCTCTTGCAAGAAAGCTTTTGAACAGCCAGACGATTTCAGCAGTTTTGCTGTCATACACGCTTCACCGGTGGCTACTACTGCACCTACTGATACCTTACACGTATTTGTTGGAGGTGAGCGTTATACCAATGCAGCAGGTGCTACTTATTTAACCACTACCACCTATCTCCCTATACTTACAGGGACGCATGAAATCAATATTCGTAGAAAAAATGTTGCCACTAGCGCATTGTATGCAAACAGCTTTACTGCCACCATGGCAAAAGGAGAAATTTTCTCTTATTTTGTGTATGATACTACCACTGCTCCTACCAGCCAAGCGAGGGTGTTGAAGTTGAAAGACAATCTTACTTTGCCTGCAACTACCAACTCACATGTACGTGCGCTGCACCTGGCTCCTAATGCCCCTGCTGTAGACATCGTTTTGCTAAGAACATCGGTTACGCCGAACGATTCTGTTACCATTAGCAACAGATCATTCATTGGTGTTTCTCCTAATGAGAGTGCACTAGCCGCTTTCACACCTGTACCAAGAGGTGTATACACTGTTAAATTTAAAGTAGCAGGAACGCAAACTGTGGCGATTTCTGTAGCTGTTGATATGAGCAGGGGTGCTGACGTAACGCAAGGTGGTATCTTCACTATTTATGCAAGCGGCACCGCAAAAGGACAACCTTTGGCAGTAAGAAGTATCAGGCATTTTTAAGTTTACTTTGACGATAATTTTTAAGAGGCCGTTCTTTTAGAACGGTCTTTTTTGTGTGTTATGTTCAATTGTGGGGCCGTTAATGGGTGCGGGGTGTTAGCGGGCACCTCAACAATCAGCCACCAAACTTGTTATATTATTAACATCTACTCCTTTAAACAATATCGTAAGTAGTTGTAAATTGTAACATCATGAAAATTTTCAATTGTATCGTTGTTTGCATGGCGGTGGTTTTTAGCGCCTGCGGACAAAACACGATTTCTAATGTGCCTGCCAGCAACAAACCTGCAGTAGCCACTTCCACTTCTAAAAAAACGAGCCCCATGACATGGAACCCATTAACGCCTGAAGAAACCAGGATCATCGTAAACAAAGGAACCGAATACCCCGGAACAGGTGAATTACTGAAAAACAAAGAAAAAGGTACTTATGTATGTCGTCGATGCGATTCACCTTTGTACAAATCTGATTCAAAATTTGAATCGAATTGCGGCTGGCCTAGTTTTGACGATGAAATAAAAGGCGCGGTGAAAAAAATCTCAGATCCCGATGGTATGCGCACCGAAATTGTTTGTGCCAACTGTGATGGCCACTTAGGGCATGTATTCTTGGGCGAAGGATTCACCTCAAAAAATACCCGCCATTGCGTAAACTCCGTTTCAATGAAATTTGTTCCGGATATAAAAGCCGACTAAAGCGATTGCTTTTTACCTGTAGCTAATTTGAATGAGTTGAAATAAGAGGTGAAGCTCAGCCTAGCCCCGATTGAAGCGAATAGGGCGGGAGGAACGAACCGACCTGGCAGCGCAAAGCGGGAAACAAATGATGACGCCTAGCAACAGCCGATGCTTCGAAAAATAAACACTTACAAAAAAGCCCGCTAACGTACCGTTGGCGGGCTTTGTGTTGAAATATATTTGTATTAAGCAGCTTCGAATCTCTCTGCTACTTTGGTCCAGTTTACAACGTTCCAAAATGCTGCCAAATAATCGGCTCGCTTGTTTTGGTACTTCAAATAATAAGCGTGTTCCCAAACATCAGCGCCGAGTACAGGTGTACCCTTTACTTCTGCTACATCCATCAAAGGATTGTCTTGGTTGGGCGTTGAGCTTACTTCTAGTTTGCCATCTTTAACAATCAACCAAGCCCATCCACTTCCAAAACGCGTCATGCCTGCATTGGCAAATTTTTCTTTGAAAACATCGAATGAACCAAAGGCTTCGTTGATGGCATCTGCCAGTTTCCCGCCCGGTGCGCCACCTGCGTTGGCTGCCAAACTTTCCCAGAAAAAAGTATGGTTCCAATGACCGCCGCCGTTGTTGCGAACGGCAGGACTGATACTACCCGCTGCCTTCACCAATTCTTCGATTGATTTGGTTTCATTGTCTGTACCCGCAATCGCTTTGTTCAAATTGTCAACATAAGCCTGGTGGTGTTTGCCATGGTGAATTTGCATGGTCAGTGTATCAATGTGTGGCTCTAGAGCCTCGTGTGCGTAAGGTAAGGGTGCAAGTGTAAATGCCATAATATAAATTTTAAATCGTGAATAAGTTTAATACGCAAATTTAAAGCCGAAATCTGGAAATCCACTTTATTAAAATATAAACTTCCTGAATTGGTAAATTTTAATAATCGGCAGTTTTTTTACCGCCTTGCTCTGAAAAAGTCTTTCATGAGTTGGGCGCATTGTTCTGCCAAAATACCTCCGTTGAGTGCTGTTTTTGGGTGAAAGGGATTGTTGCCACCAGTACATCTTCTATAACTATTTTTATCGTCGGATGCTCCAAATACAATGCGTCCGATCTTACTCCAATAGAGTGCACCGCTGCACATGAGGCAAGGCTCTACGGTTACAAACAGGGTGGCATCCGGCAGATATTTACTACCCAAAAAATGGTAGGCGGTAGTGAGCGCCAATATTTCTGCGTGTGCGGTACTGTCATTGAGCAACTCTACCTGGTTGTGGGCCTTGGCTATGATGCGGTTGTTCATCACCACGATGGCACCTACTGGCACCTCCTCTTTATCGTAGGCCTGTTGGGCTTCTTGTAAAGCTAGCTGCATATATTGCTCATCGGTCATGGTAAATGATTTAACTTTAAACAAAAATAAGGTTATGCCCTCTCTGAACCAATTGAAAGCCATGCGAACGTATTTTGAATCTGGCGAAACTTCGAGTGCTGAATTTCGTACAACACAACTTGGGAAGTTTAAATCTGCCATTTTGAAGTATGAGGAAGACATCAATGTTGCGCTGCAAGTCGATTTGAACAAATCTGTAGAAGAAACCTGGGTAACAGAAACCGGATATTTGCTGATAGAGATCAACAACAGTTTAAGTAAACTAAGCAAGTGGATGAAGCCGCGAAATGTGCGCACCAACCTGCTCAATTTTCCGTCTTCCAGTTTCGTGTATTCTGAACCGTTAGGCGTGGTGCTGATCATTGGTACCTGGAATTATCCACTGCAATTATTGCTCACCCCTCTCGTGGGTGCCATTGCGGCCGGCAATTGTGTGGTGCTGAAAGCAAGTGAGTTTGCCCCCGCTACGGCGGCTGTGATAAAAAAAATAATTGCTGAATGCTTTGATACCCGTTATGTTTTATTTACGGATGAAGACGGGTCTCAAGTGATTCCGGCGATGATGAAGGCTTTTAGATTCGACCACGTTTTTTATACCGGAAGCACAGCAGTAGGCAAACTGATTTACGCATTGGCTGCCAGCGAACTGGTGCCCGTAACCCTGGAACTGGGTGGCAAAAGCCCTTGTGTGGTTGAGCAGGAAGTGAATGTGAAAGTGGCCGCCCGGCGTATTGTGCAAATGAAATTTTCCAATGCCGGACAAATGTGTGTGGCACCCGATTATTTGTTGGTGCACAACAGCAGAAAAGCTGAGTTGATTGCAGCCATGAAAGAAGCCATCCAAAACTTTTATGGCCATGAACCTTTAAAAAGCAGAGAGCTTTGCAAGATCATCAACCAAAAACAATTCGACCGCTTGAAGGGTTATTTAAAATCTGCTGATATCATCGTTGGTGGCGAAACAGATGATGCTGCCCAGCGCATAGCACCCACACTACTCACCAATGTTTCATTGGAAGATGGCGTGATGCAAGATGAGATTTTTGGTCCTATATTGCCGGTGTTTGGTTTTAATACCATGGAAGAAGCTCTTTTAATGATTGCGCTTCACAAAAACCCTTTGGCATTTTATGTGTTTGCCAGTAATGACACCCTTGCAGAAAAATGGTTGAAAGCAGTACCTTCGGGTGGCGCCTGCGTCAACAATGCGGCGCTGCATGTGGCCAATCACTACTTACCCTTTGGTGGGCGTGGATACAGCGGTACCGGCAGTTACCGCGGCAGGTTTAGTTTTGATACTTTTAGTCATGCCAAAGCAGTAATGAAATCGCCTCAATGGTTTGATCCTGCGGCTAAGTACCCACCCTTAACAGGCAAATTGAAATTATTAAAATGGTTTATTAAATAACAACATGACATCCAAACAGAAATTTTTACGACTACTTTATCCTGTTTTTAGCAAACTAACCAAGGCTGTTGGTAAAGGAGGAAAAGTACTAACATCCCATAAAATGGCCACTACTTCATTTCACGATCTCAAAGCAACCCTTAACAACGGCAGCGAGTTGGACTTTGCAACCCTAAAAAACAAAAAAGTATTAATCGTTAATACCGCTTCTGAATGTGGCTATACGGCACAGTACGAAGGTTTACAGGCATTGCAGGAGAAGTTCGACAATACATTAATTGTGCTGGGTTTTCCTGCCAACGATTTTGGACAGCAGGAAAAAGGATCTGATGAATCTATTGAACAGTTTTGCAAAGTCAACTTTGGGGTTAGTTTCCCCTTGGTAAAAAAATCGACCGTGATCAGCGCTGCTCAGCAGCATCCGGTGTACCAATGGCTGACGCAGGAAGACAAAAACGGCTGGAATGTTTTTGTACCCAACTGGAATTTTTGCAAATATCTGATTGATGAAAAGGGCAATCTTACGCATGTATTCGAATCTGGCGTTGAGCCCATGGGCGCTCAATTACAGGCAGCCGTGCAGGAAGAAGGGTAAAGAATTTTAATTGAATAAAGGGCGAGTAATTCTTACATTATTGCACTACTGGTTTTATTAAATATAAAAACCTTGTTTACAAAATCAACTATTGAAGCGTATATTTTCGCTGAAAAAATGCCCAGCTTTTTTGTACACTGATGGGAGTGCTGGCGTTTTTGCCAGGAATTGTTTTTTTCTTTTCTCTTAAAACGCTTCACTTAAAGGGCGTGGCTGTTTCTTTGAGGTTGATGGAGATCTTGTTGATACTGGTTGGTTGTATCCCGTACCGGCAAAACAACGAACTGCGTGTGGAACGGGTATATGGATTTAACATGAATCCCAGCTTGCTCAAAAGCAAGGAGTTGCCTCTAGTGCAGCTATACCTGAGTTTTGCTTCCCTACAACATTCCGTCGGGTTTGTGTTGGTGGTCCTCGGATTTGGAATCTACGTTTATTTACAGCTAAAAAAGATTACATCAAATGGCAAGCTGCAGCATTGTGCATTGGTATTATGGCCATTATTATGGCTGGGATCTCATATTTAAGTTATGACAGAACCTGCCATTGACTTAGAGGGGCTAACGTCATTTATTGTAACATTCTAAAATTGGGAAATTACAGCGGGCAGTTTTGGTGGTAGTTGATCATCTCTATGGGGGTTCTTTCGAATTCATATTCTTTGTAGTGCTCGCTGATTTCATCCAGCACTTCATTGATTGCAGCTTCTTCTGATAAAGTTACCAATCTCAACCTAAAATCTTTAATGCCTGGCAATCCTTTTAAATAGTTGGTATAATGCCTGCGCATTTCAAAGATGCCTACTTTCGGTCCCTTCCACTCCAGTGATTTTCGCAAATGTGTTTTACACACTTCTATTCTTTCTTCCAGTGTGGGGGAAGGCAGGTTGGTTTGTGTTTGAAGGTAGTGTTTGATTTCCCGGAATATCCATGGGTAGCCGATGGCGGCCCTGCCGATCATAATACCATCTACCCCATATTTATTTTTATAATCGAGGGCTTTGCGGCCACTGTCGATATCCCCGTTTCCAAAAATGGGGATGTTCATGCGCGGATTATTTTTTACTTCGCCAATCAGCGTCCAGTCTGCTTCGCCTTTGTATAATTGGCTTCTGGTACGGCCGTGAATGGCGAGGCCAGCCACGCCGATGTCTTGCAGCCTTTCAGCCACTTCAACAATATTTTTGCTGTTGTCGTCCCACCCCAAACGGGTTTTCACCGTTACAGGCAAAGTGGTGCTCTTAATAACGGCCTGGGTTAACCGAATCATGAGGTCGATGTCTTTCAACACAGCAGCACCTGCACCTTTGCTCACTACTTTTTTAACGGGGCAACCAAAGTTAATGTCCACCAGGTCGGGATTGACGGTTTCACAGATTTTGGCACTCATGGCCATGGCGTCTTCATCGCCTCCAAATATTTGGATGCCAAAGGGGCGCTCTTCCTCTGTAAAATCGAGTTTAGCCCTGCTTTTTATGGCATCTCTGATGAGCCCTTCGCTGCTGATAAATTCACTGTACATCAGGTCTGCGCCATTGGTTTTACACACGGCACGGAAAGGCGGGTCGCTCACATCTTCCATGGGCGCCAGTAAAATCGGGAATTCGGGTAATGTTATGTTGCCAATTTTGGGCATATCTATTTGTATATTGCGGAGGCAAATTTACAAATAATTGCGGTAGCGTATGCAATACACAACAATTAAAGGTTATTCTGGCTTGGGGGCGCTGGGAATGTTGGCACTGTTTTTAACTGTGGGGGTGTTCTTAGGAGCTCTAATACAAACAGTTATAGGAATGCAGATGGTACCAGACGGCACCCCTCTTTCGGCTTTGCCCAATGAGATGATGAAGGCCATGAAGGACCCTAAAAACATTGGAATGTTGAGAACAGCACAGGTATTGGGCACTTTAACCATGCTATTTATTCCAGCCATTTTGTATAACTGGGTAGTGAATGGGGGCGGTTGGTTTTGGCTGGGATTCAACAAATACATTACCGTTACCCAAATAGCCATAGGGTTCGGCATCATTTTTATGGCTAATATTCTGGCGGCCCCACTGGCCGAACTCAGCAAATCAATCGTAGCCAATTTTGGCTCATTAAACGTGATGGCTAAACAAATGGAAGCGGCTTACAACGAACAGGTGCTGTTGCTGAGTAACCTCAAAAACTGGGGCGATTGGGCGCTTGCTATTATCATCATGGCATTTTTTCCGGCAGTATTTGAAGAAGTTTTTTTTAGGGGAGCCATGCAAAATCTTTTTGAAAAATGGTGGAAACATCCCATGGCAGCCATCGTCGTCAGTTCTGTGATATTCAGCATTATTCACTTTTCTGTGTACCTTTTTATCAGTAGGATCATTTTAGGTTTTGTGCTGGGCTTGATGTATTATAAAACCAGAAATACCTGGGTAAACATCGTTGCTCATTTTTTAAACAATGCCATTGCAGTATCGCAATTATTTTACTTAAGTAGAAAAGGCGGCATTTCCGACCCCAATGCAATAGAACCTGACGTACCGGTGTGGGTAGGCTTACCTGCACTGGCCATTTTGGTTGGACTGTTTGTATTGTTGCAAAGATATTCTGCCATTCAAAGAGAAAAAATTGTAGTAAAAGAACAACTCCTGATCGCTGGAGCAGATCCTTTTTCTTCCATCGCAAAAAAATAACCTCCAGTGGCTTTAGACAAAAAAACTTTTAGAACCAGGGCCACCACCGCAGTAGTTTTTGCAGGGGTGATGCTGCTGGGTTTGTTTACCGGCTTATGGCCTTTTTTAATATTGTGCAGCATCATTATGGTGGGGGCAGTGGGGGAGTTTGTAAAATTGATCAACAAAATAATTCCCGATCATCCTACTGCATATTACCTTCTTGCCATCGTTTACATTGTATTGCCGATTTTTTTGCTGGTAGATTTGGGTACAGTATTTACCTTATTTAGAAAAGATTTATTGGATGATATGGGCATACCAGTTTTGTATAATCCGTTGTTGCCATGTGCCATTATTTTTTCTATTTGGATCAACGATACCATGGCCTATCTGGTAGGTTCTTTGATTGGCAAAACGCCCTTCAGTAAAATATCGCCCAAAAAAACCTGGGAGGGTACCGGAGGTGGCGCTATATTGTGCGTTGGCTTCATAGCACTGCTGGCCTCAGTGATATCCGCTGCCAAACCAATAGCCATTGGTCATTGGGTGGCCATTGCTGCCCTCTGCGCCATTTTTGGAACCTTGGGCGATTTGCTGGAAAGTAAAATAAAAAGAATGGCGAACGTAAAAGACAGTGGACATTTTATGCCTGGGCATGGTGGTTTTTTAGATCGATTTGACTCGCTGCTGATCGCCACACCGGCCGTTTGGATCTATGTAAAATTATTTATGGCATAAGACACCTATTTCAATTTTTGAAAACTTTTTGAAATCGTTCTCATTCACTGTTTCGCCTTTACAAACCCATTCCATTAACGGGCTTTTCATTACTTTTGCTGCTTAATTTAAAAAAATGACCATACATAGAGAAGGATACAAGTCTATTGCCGTTGCCACCATGTTATTTTGCGTGCTCAACGTGTTGATGTTTTGGTTCCTGGGTACCAGCCTGCTTTGGCTTTGCATCGCTTTCCTCCTCCTTAGTTTGGGTTTGGTGCTCTTCATCGTTTCTTTTTTTAGAATCCCCGATAGGGTACTGACTTTTCATGAAGGCCAAATCATAGCACCGGCGGATGGCAAAGTGGTGGTGATTGAAGAAATCCATGAGGTAGAATATTTTAAAGACAAAAGAATCCAGGTATCTGTGTTTATGAGTCCGGCCGACGTGCACGTGAACCGAAATCCATTGAGCGGTGAAGTAGTGTATAACCAGTACCACAAAGGAAAATATTTGGTAGCCTGGAACCCTAAGTCATCTACCGAAAACGAACGCCACAGCGCTGTAATCCGCAAAGGAGATGCAGAAGTTTTGGTGAAACAAATTGCCGGGGCACTGGCGAAACGCATTTGTAATTACCTGGAAGTGGGGCAGAAAGTAGAACAAAATGCAGAGTTTGGTTTCATCAAATTTGGCAGCCGGGTAGA
>Ga0105049_10002570_pt1 | contig 21515 bp, 13 predicted proteins | sample MAT06_FD_78087 | JGI IMG/M metagenome (GOLD analysis project Ga0105049, IMG submission 78087) | Freshwater microbial communities from Lake Fryxell liftoff mats and glacier meltwater in Antarctica - MAT-06 | ecosystem: Environmental > Aquatic > Freshwater > Ice > Liftoff microbial mat | place...
GACCGGCAGCGTGAGGCGTTGGTGATGCCGCTCAGCGTTGCGCAGAATCTTGCTTTGCGGCGGTATCGTGAGGTGCCGTTCAGTCAGAGCGGGTGGTTGTCCCCCGCTGCGTGGAATGTCCACGCGCGTGCGCTGATGGCATCAAGCGATGTGCGTGCGCCGTCGCCCGATGTCGCGGTGGCGACGTTGTCCGGTGGCAACCAGCAGAAGGCAGTGGTCGCACGGGAACTCGACGGTGATCCTGCGGTGATCATCGCAGTGAACCCGACCCGTGGACTCGACGTGGGAGCAGCGGCGGCGGTGTTGAATCGTCTGATTGCAGCGCGTGATCGCGGCGCAGCGGTGTTGTTGATTCACAGCGATCTCGACGAACTGCTGGCGATCAGTGATCGGGTGGTCGTCCTGCACAATGGTCGCGTGAGCGACAGTAGTTGGCCGGTCTGTGATCGCGCAGCGATTAGTCGCCTGATGTTGAGTGGGTCGCCCCTGGAACCGCGGGCCACTGGCCCGCTTAACGTCGATGCAGAGGCGACGTCATGAGGCGCTGGTTGGTGGGATCGGGTGAATTTGTCATCGCCATCGGTGCGATTGTCGCCGTGATCATCGTCGTGCTCACCGGCTTGGCGCTACTCGGCCATCCTCCATTGACGGTGCTCACCACCTGGTTCCAAGGCGCCGCCGGTTCGGGTACGCGTTTCGCCTTGAGCCTGCAAGAAGCCGGGCCGCTGTTGCTCACCGGACTCGCGGCCGCGGTCGCTTTCCGCGGTGGCGTGTGGAACATCGGCGCCGAGGGCCAGTTCCTCATCGGCGCAGTCACCATGGTCGCGTTCGGCACCGTGCTGCTGATTCCGGGGCCAGGTTGGTTCAGCCTGCCTGTCGCACTGGTACTGTCGACGATCACTGGCGCCGCGTGGGCGCTACTCGCCACCGGGTTGGAACGTTGGCGTGGCGTGCCGGTGGTGTTGTCGACCATCCTGCTCAACTTCATTGCGATCGCGGTGGTCGGCATGCTGGTGCAGGGGCCGTTGCACGATCCCACCACGACCGCGCCACAGACCGCGTTGCTTCCTGAGCACGTACGTCTCCCGGTGTTGGTTGATGGTACCAAGCTGCACCTGGGGGTGCTGGTCGCGGCGCTCATCGCCATCGCGTTGTGGCTGGGGCTCAAACGCACCACCATCGGCTTCGAGGTCCAGGTGGTCGGCCTCAATCCAGATGCTGCTCGCTTGCTGGGCATGCCGGTCGGTGCGAGACAAGTGCTGGTGATGGCGGTTAGCGGTGGATTAGCGGGTTTTGCTGGCGCGGCGCAGGTTGCGGGAGTCACCGGTATGCTCAGCGGATCGCCGATCAGCTACGGCTATGCTGGCATCGCCGTGGCGATGCTCGGTCGTCTGCATCCGCTCGGCATTCTCGTGGCGGCGTTGTTCCTGGGCATGTTGTCCACTGGTGCGAGTGGCTTGGAACGACGGTTGGCAATTCCGCATGACCTGGGCGATGTGGTGCAGGGCCTGCTGGTGTTGGCGGTGTTGGTAGCTGGTGGCATTTCTGCGCGGCGTGCGCTGCGGCCGCAGGCGGAGGGCACATGAACGACGCGCTCATAGTGGTGATCGCCGCGCAAGCGGTGACTGCGGCAGTGCCATTGGTGTTGGCCGGAATCGGCGAAACGTTGGCCCAGCGCGCGGGCGTGCTCAACGTCGGTATCGAAGGCTTGTTGTTGACGGGTTGTGTTGCTGGTTTCACCGGTGCGGCGCTCAGTGGCTGTGCCTGGAGTGGTTTGGCGGCGGCCATCGTCGTTGGTGCGTTGCTCGCCGCGCTATTCGCCTGGGTGACGGTGGTGATGCGCTGCGACCAGATCGTCGCCGGCATGGCCATCAACCTGTTGGCGGTCGGTGGCAGCGGTACGGCGTGGCTGGTGGCGCAGGGGCATGGCTACGCGGAACTATCGGCGAATGCCGGCTTTTCGCGGGGTATCGTGCCGGGCCTCAGCGACACGGCCCAGGCGTGGTTGCGTGACCTGCCGTTCATCGGCCCGCTGGTGTTCGATCAGTATGGTCTGGCGCTGGCGACGGCATTGATCGCGGCAACCGCATGGTGGGTGCTCACGCGTACGCGTATCGGCGTGATCATCCACGCGCTCGGTGATGCGCCGGATGCGTGCGCGGCCAATGGCATCGCCGTGCGACGCTGGCGTGTGGGGTTGGTTATTTTTGCGGGTGCGTTGGCCGGGGCGGCCGGGGCCTACCTCAGCATCATGCGCACCCACGGCTTCAGCCCGCTGATGACCGGTGGCATGGGCTTCGTGGTGCTGGCGTTGGTGATCTTCGGTCGCTGGCACATCGGCGGCTTGGTCGCCGCCTGCCTTGGTTTCGGCGTGATTGATGCGCTTCAGAGCCACCTGCAGAGTCGTGGGCTGAATGCGGTGATTCCCTACCAGGTATTCCAGGCGCTACCGTTCATTGTCGCCCTGATCGCGTTGGCGGTGATGCGCCGCGGCACGTCTGGCCCACGCCTGCTGGGACAGGCGTGGCCGACAGAGCGGTGAGGTTCAGGCCGTCACGGCGTCAGCAGGCATGTCGTTGCGGGCTTCCTTGCGCTTAATGCCAAGCACCACGACGTGCAGCCACAGGAAGCTCACGGCGATCAGCGCGAACAACACCACGAAGGGGGTCTGCACCATGCCGGTCCAGACTTTGAGGTAGCCGAACATCAGCGGCAGGACGAAACCACCGAGCGCACCCAGCAGGCCAACCAATCCGCCGACCGACGCGACATCCTTGGGGAAGTAGTCGGGAATGTATTTGAACACCGCGGCTTTGCCCACGCCCATGCCGACACCGATCAGGAACACCAGCGCAGTGAAGCCCCACACATCCAGGGTGAAGCCGAGCGCACCTGCTGGCAGCGCCAACAGGCCAGCGGCGACGGTCATCAAGGCGAAGACTCCGTACATCACCACGCGCGCACCGTAGGTGTCCGACATCCAGCCACCGAGTGGGCGTAGCAAATGCATTGCGTTGCTTCAAGACGCGGCGCGATTGACGCTGTCCTCGCCCCGCGGTGTTGCTGCGCCGCGGGTTGAAGCAACGGTTGTTGGACATGGCGAGGTGAGCGAAAGGTTGGACATCACAGACTCCGTGCGTCCGGCGCAGGTCAGCGGCGCGAACGTGCCTACTCTAGGGGTCTCGACCACTACCTCGCAAGGGCGTCGGAATGTTGTGTTGCGGCGCACAACCCTGGGCTGGTGCGGGAGCGCATGGGATGGCTATGGGACAACCTCCAAAGGCCACTCAGGATGAGGCTTATGACATCCAAAGTGCTGCGTCGGCGATCACTTCGATGGCGTAAGTACGAAGCATGCCAAGAGTCTATGATGCCAGTTGCGGCAGATCATTCGGGGAAGGTGATTACTTGAGAATCAGTCGTCGTGGTGCGTGGTGACGTTCAGTAACAGTCGAGTCTCCATCACGGGAATCGTCTCTGCGGATTGACGGATGAAGAAATCGTGTGGTACCAATGTCCGACGATTGCTCGCTCCTGCATCCAACGAGGGCCATCCATGCGCATGCGTTCACTCCTGATTCCGACCCTGGCCATGGTGGTGGGGCTGGACGTTGCCCAGGCTGCGGACGACCTCCAGATCCATGGCTTTGTCAGTCAGGGATTCCTGCTGACCAAGAACAACGCGATCTTCACCCCGGACAGCGAGGACAGTGGCACGTTCGAGTTCAATGAACTGGCCCTCAACGTCGTCGCCACCCCGATCGATCGCCTGCGGGTCGGCGTGCAGATCGCGGCACAGGACTTGGGTAATTCCTTCAACAATCAACCGACCATCGACTGGGCCTACGGAAATTATTCCTTCGGTGAGATTGCCAACGGTCTCGATCTCGCCGTCAGCGCTGGCCGCTTCAAGATGGGCCACGGTCTTTACAATGATTTTCGTGACCTGGACATGACCAGGCCGTCGGTCTTCCTGCCCATGTCGGTCTACAATCCCCGTTGGCGCGACTTGATCCTGGCGATCAATGGCATCGAGGTGAACCTGACGGCTGCGGCGGGTGCCTTCGGTTCGTTCGAGTTCAATGCCTACATGGGGGACACCAGTTTCAGTGCCTCCGAGGGCGCCCTGCACGACCTCTTCGTCGACACCGGCATGGATCCCAGCAGTCTGAACGTTGAAGCAATCCGCGGCGGCCAAGTGACCTGGGCCACGCCGGTCGACGGATTACGGCTGAAATACTCGCTGTTGAATTGCTCTCAATTCGTCGCCCAGGGAACGTATGCGGGTGCGGCGGCAGTCCCAGGCTTCGTCCCTGGTACCGACTACAGTCTGACCATCCCGAATTACTGGGACAACATCGCGTCGGTGGAATACGTGTGGAACAACCTGATGGTTGCCGCGGAATACAACTACGTCTACTACCAAACGACCGTTGATGGCACGCTGAATATCGGTGGTCCTCAGGTGCCGGTGAGCCGCGATTCCTCGAACAGAACCGATGCAGCCTACATCTCGGCCGCCTACCGCATGCACCCCAAGTGGGAGGCGCTGGGCGGCTGGCAATGGAGTCAGGGCGAATCGGAGGGTGCGCAAAACACCAAGAAAAAGTGGTACGCCTTCAATGCCGCAATCCGATTTGACGTGACCGAGCATTGGTTGATCAAGGCCGAGTACCAATGGACGCATGGTGATGGGCTCTTGCGTGCTTCGGAACAAGCGGATGGGACGCGGGAAGAGATATGGAGTCTCTTCGCCCTCAAAACCACCTTCGACTTCTAACCCAGGTAGAGAAAGGAGACACACCTATGCGTATGACCTTCCTGCTCTCCCTGGTATCCCTGGTCGCACTCTCGACGGCCTCCGTGCAAGCTGAAGAAACCGTCATCGTCCATGGAACCTCAGCGATCACCGGCCTGAGCGAGGACGAGTTCAAGGGTTATTACCTTGGCAAGAAGGCCAGTTGGCCGGACGGCTCGAAGGTGATTGTCGTGGTCCTTAAGGATGGCACCAGCCACGACAAATTGATGAGCAAGCTCGGCAAGAGCAGTTCGCAGTTCACCACCGGCTGGAAGAAACTGGTGTTCACCGGCAAAGGCGCGATGCCCGAGCAGGTGGGCAACGAAGACGAACTGGTGGCCTATGTCGCGAAGACTCCAGGGTCGATCGGCTTCGTGGACACCAGCAAGACTAAAGAGGGTGTCAAAGTAGTGCCGGTGAAGTGATCACCGGCGTCCGACTACGATCGGACGATGAACGGCTCGTGTGCTGTCGCCAGTGCGGTCGGAGCATTCGACGATTGAAAGCGAGTTCCGCCGGCATCGCCCGGAGCGTCGATGGAAGCGCCTGGGCTGTGACCTGCCGTCAGGATGCGGATCACAAAATGTGCTGATCCCGGCCACCACACCACACCCCTGCAGCGTTCACCACCCAGGTCGTCGCTGACGGATTTCAGGAAATTTGCGCAGCAGGCGGGCATTTCCCCGATTTTCGCGGGCATCGTGCGCCTCTGTCGGCCACTCAGGCTGCGGGTGCGAAGCGGTGTCTCAACACCCTGCGTTCGCCTGCGTAGAAGCACTTTCATCTCGGCGGACTGGTCAGATCGTGACCCGCCCACCCGGAAACGACCGGTTCCCTTCCAGGAAATCATACCATGCCCCAGTCCAGTTCACTTCCTCCCCGCCATCGCATCGGCCTGGTCGCCGTTCTCGGCGCGCTGCTGGTGTCGGTCGCGCCGCCACTGCGTGCCGCCGATGAGGTCAAACCGGCCGAGGCGCCCAAGCCGACCCTGGTCCCGACCGACCTGTTCGCCATTCCCGAGGGCATGGAAATCACCGTGTGGGCGACCAGCCCGCTGTTCAGCAATCCGACCAACATCGATATCGACCGTGACGGTGACATCTGGGTCGCGGAAGGTGTGAACTACCGCGGCAAGTTCGGGCGCCGTAAAGAAGGCGATCGCATCATGGTGCTGAGCGACAGCGATGGCGACGGCAAGGCCGACAAGAGCCATGTGTTCGTGCAGGAGGAGTTCCTGGTCGCTCCGCTCGGCGTCAGCGTGATCGACAACAAGATCATCGTGGCGATGACGCCCGACATGATCGTCTACACCGACGTCAACCGAAACAAGATCTTCGACCAGGGCGACACCCGCGAAGTGCTGCTGACCGGCTTCAACGGCCGCAACCATGACCACAGCCTGCACTCCACCACCGTCGGCCCCGATGGCCTGTGGTACTTCAATGCCGGCAACTGCGGCAGTGTCTTCACCGACAAGTCGGGCAAGACCTTCCGTGTCGGCAGCCCGTACAACCCACAAAAGATGCCAGGTGGCGAACTGCTGTTCAAATCCTCCGACATCGGCGGCGAGAAGAGTGACGACGGCCACGTCTACCTCGGCGGTTTCACCGCGCGCATGAACTCGGATGGCACCAACGTCCAGATCATCGGCCACAACTACCGCAACAGCTACGAGCAGACCGTGACCTCGGTCGGCGACCTGTTTCAAAACGACAACGATGATCCGCCCGCCTGTCGCGTGGCCAACATCCTGGAGTACGGCAACGCCGGCTTCGCCTCACGCGACGGCAAACGGTCATGGCAGGCGGACAAACGCCCTGGTCAGACTACCCCGATCGCGCACTGGCGTTCGGAAGATCCCGGCACCATGCCTCCAGGCGATGTGTACGGCGGCGGCTCGCCCACCGGCATCGTGTACTACGAAAACGGTGCACTCGGCGACAAATGGAACGGCCTGCTGCTGAGTTGTGAACCCGGCCGCAACGTGGTGTTCGGTTACCTGCCGAAACCGGACGGCGCGGGCTTCAAGCTCGAGCGCACCGACTGGGTGAATACCAACAGCGAGCGCAAGTTCACCGGCTCCGACTTCACCGGCGGCAAGTGGGACGGCCAACTGCACACGCAGTTCCGTCCCGCCGACGTGTCGGTTGGTGCTGACGGCGGGATCTACATCGCCGACTGGTTCGACGGTCGCGTCGGCGGTCACCAGACCCTCGACGACGGCATCACCGGCACGATCTACCGCATCGCGCCCAAGGGCTTCAAGCCGACGAATCCCAAGTTCGACGAGAAGACCATCACTGGTCTGATCGCCGCACTGAAGAGCCCGGCAATCAACGTGCGCGCCATCGGCTTCAACGGTCTGAAGGCGCAGGGCGACAAGGCCATCCCGGCGCTCGTCGCGCTGCAGGGTGACGCCAACGCCTACCTCGCCGCGCGTGCGACCTGGCTGCTCGCGCAGCTCGGTCCCGCCGGTGTGGCCAAGGTGGCGCCGCAGCTGAAGGACAAGGACGACGGCAAACGCTTGGTTGCCTACCGCGCGCTGCGTCGTGCCAACGTCGACGTACTGAAAATGGCCACGGCCATGGCGGCTGATGCTTCCGCAGGCGTGCGTCGTGAAGTCGCGCTGACCATGCGCGATCTGCCGGTGGGCAGCGATACCGTCGCGATCCTGGCGCAGGTCGCCAAGGGCTTCGACGGCAAGGATCGCGCGTACCTCGATGCGCTGGGCATCGGCGCGACGAACAAGACCAAGGAACTCTACGCCGTGCTGGCCAAGGATGCTGGCGCACCGGAAGCGTGGAGCGATGCCTTTGCGTGGATCGCGTGGCGTCTTGGTTCGCCGGAGGCGGTGCCTGGCCTGAAGGCCCGTGCGTTGTCCGGGGCGCTCACGGGTTCACAGCGCAAGCTGGCGATGGACGCACTCGCGTTCATCCAGGACAAGTCAGCGGCCGACGCGATGATCGACATCGCCGGAGCGCAGGGTTTCCCGCACAAGTCGATGGCGACCTGGTGGCTGCTCAACCGCGTGAACAACGAGTGGAAGGACTTCGGCGTGCGTGAGGCGCTCAAGGCCAGCGGCGTTTACGATCCGGACAAAGTGGTGATCCAGCCGATGCCGGCACCGCCCGCTCCGGCTGAGCCGAGTAAGCTCATGGCCTCCGAAGCGCTCAAGCTCACCGGCAATGCCGCGGCTGGTCAGACGCGCATCGCGATCTGTTATACCTGCCACGTCATCGGCAAGACCGGCGCCGACTTCGGCCCAGACCTGACGATGTTCGGCAAGACCCAGCCCAAGGACGTGGTGATCGATGCGATCATCAATCCGTCGAAGGACATCTCTCATGGTTACGATGCGTCGACGGTGGTCACCGAAGCCGGCAACATCGATGGCATCGTGCTGTCGAGCGCCGACCCGGTGATCGTCAAGTCGATGGGCGGCTTGGTCCAGACCATCCCCAAGAGCAAGGTCAAGGAGATCAAGAAACTCGGCCGCTCGCTGATGTTCAGCCCGGAAATGATGGGCCTCGACCATCAGGCGCTGGCGGACATCGCGGCGTACCTGGCATCTGATATCAAGTAAGCCGTCAGCGAACCTGACGTCGATGCAGCGCCCTGCCGGTGTCGGTAGGGCGTTGCTGTTGGTTCCGGTGATGCATCAGCGTGCGACCTGATTGACCGTAGGAGCATCATGCCCCGCCCGCTGCCCATCGCTTTGGTGTTCAGCTTCAGTCTGTCGTATTGTCGCGGAGTTTTGCGCGGCATCAGCCGCTACGCGGCGGACCGCGACGATTGGACGCTGACGCCGTTGGCGCCTGGTCCGGATTTGGCTGCCAGCTTGGCGGCGATGAAAGCACAGGGTATCATCGCGCACATCTATGACCGGCGTCTGGCAAAGATCCTCTCGGCATTGCGGCGGCCGGTGATCAACGTCTGCGGCATCATGCCGCAACTCTCCTTCCCGCGCATCGGTATCGATGATCAGCAGGTGGGCGAACTGGCGGCACGGCATTTCCTCGATCGCGGCCTGAGATCCTTTGCCTGCATCGGTCATCCCGCGCACGGCGCGTCGATCGCTCGCGAGCTGAGCTTTCGCACGACGTTGCTCAAAAACGGCTGCGGCAGCGACCGTTACCACGTCAACCCGGCCCATCCGTTCGATCCGACCTGCACCACGCCACTGCTGGGCAAGGACATCGGCACATGGCTCAAAGCCCTGCCGCGACCAACCGGAATCTTCTGCGCCAACGACATCCTCGCTTCGCAAGTGGTGGAGGCCTGCCGTCAGCACGGCGTCGCGGTGCCGGAACACGTGGCCATCCTGGGCGTCGACAACGACGACCTGCTGTGCGGGCTCGCGCGTCCGCCATTGTCGAGCATCGCTCTGCCCGATCAGGAAGTCGGTGTGCAGGCGGCGATCCACCTCGATCGACTGCTGCGTGGTGAGCGCAAGATCCTGGCCAAGCCACTGCTGCTGGCACCGCTTCAGGTGGTTGCCCGGCGATCAACCGATCTCAGCGCGATCAGCGATGCACAGGTGGCGCAGGCCTGTGGTTTCATCCAAGCCCAGGCCCATCGCCGTCTGTCGGTCAGCGACATCGCCCAGGTGGTCGGCGTTGGTCGGCGGACGCTGGAGCGCCGTTTCCGCACGGTGTTGGGACGTAGCCTCGCCGAGGAGATCCGTCGTTGCCATGTCGAGCGGGCGAAAGCGTTGTTGGCGGATGAACACCTGTCGCTGGCGACCATCGCGCACCGCGCGGGATTCGGCTCAGCGAAACAGTTTGCGACAGCGTTCCGTGCCACCACCGGGATGACACCGCGGGCATTCCGCCAGCGTCGTTAGGCCGCCGTTAGGCTGCCGTTAGGCCAACACGGCTTTCACCACATTGCCAAACACATCGGTGAGTCGGTAGTCGCGTCCGCCGAAACGATACGTCAGCCGTTCGTGGTCGAGCCCCATCAGGTGCAGGATGGTCGCGTGGAAGTCGTGCACGTGGACCTTATCCTTCGCTACCGTCGCGCCGAGTTCATCGGTCTCGCCATAAGCGATGCCGCCCTTCACGCCGCCGCCCGCCATCCACGACGAGAAACACGCGCTGTGGTGGCCACGGCCCTTGGTGCCGTCGACGCCTGGGGTGCGGCCGAATTCAGTGGTCCACACCACCAGTGTATCGTCGAGCATGCCGCGGCGCTTAAGGTCTTTGAGCAGGCCGGCGATCGGCTGGTCGATGGCCTTGGCGTGCTGGGCGTGTTCGGCCATGTCGCCGTGCTGATCCCAGTTGTGCGATGAACTGCCGTCGACCAGTTCGATGAAACGCACGCCGCGTTCGGCCAGACGCCGCGCGACCAGGCACTGCCAGCCGAAGCCCTGGGTCTTGCCGCGTTCCAGGCCGTAGAGCGTGTGCGTTTCGTCGGTTTCTTCCTTCAGGTCGAAGATCGCGCCGGCCTCGCTCTGCATGTGGAAAGCGGTTTCGAACGAACGGATGCGCGCCGACAGATCGCCGTCGCCAGCACGCACCGACAGGTGGCGGTTGTTGAGCACGTCGGCGAGCGCGAGTTCGTCCTCTTGCACGCCGGCCTGCGTCGTGCGGCGATCGAGGTTGGCGATCGGCTCCTTGCCGCCGATCACGCGCACGCCCTGGTGGTAGGCGGGCAAGAAGTCGTTGTTGAAGATTTGCAGTCCGGCGTACGGCATTTGCGGCGCGAGCACCATGAACGACGGTAGATTGCGGTTCATGGTGCCGAGGCCGTAGCTGACCCACGAACCGATGCTCGGGCGCGCGAAAAAGAATGAACCGGTGTGCATGCCGAGTGTGGCGTTGTAGTGCTCGTTATCGTCGCCCTTGAGCGAACGGATGACGCAGATGTCGTCCATGCACTCACGCAAGTGCGGGAACAGGTCGCTCACCAGCGTGCCGCATTTCCCACCCGGTTTGAAATCCCATCCCGGTTTGAGCAGCACCCGTTGTTGGTTCGACAATCCACCACCGACCCCGGTCATCTTGCCATCAGCCTTGAACAGCTCCGGCTTGTAGTCGAAGGTGTCCATGTGGGACGCGCCACCGTTGGAGAAGATGAAGATCACGCGTTTGGCCTTGGCCGGAAAATGCCCGGCACGCGGCGCGAGGGGGTCGGAGCCTTCTGCGTTGAGCAACTGCGACAAAAAGCCGGGCATCAGCAGCGATCCAGCGGCGAACGAACGGATTATTTCACGCCGCGTCAGCATGGGAGATCCCAGGATAGTGCATGTCGGATATCATCAATGGTCTGATCCGAGTGCAGGTGTATTTGATGTTGCTGCCCCGTGAGGGGCAGCATGGAAATAGCCCGGCACTCCAGTGCCGGGGAGGTGGCCAGTAAATCATGGTAGTCCCGCAGGGACGGCTGAGCATCGCGAGGTTCAGTCGTCCCTCCGGGACTGGTCGTTTCCACTATCTTTTCCCCGGCACTGAAGTGCCGGGCTATTGGCATGGTGTCCCTGCGGGACGTCCGAGAGGGGCGCGGTGTGTTGACGCTGCGAAAGTGGAAGGGGGTGGTTGGCCGCATGATGCTTCAGTCCAGGTACACGAATTCGTTGAGGCGCAGCAGCACGCGCACCAGTGAGGACCAAGTCTCGATTTCTAATCGATCGTTGCTGGTGCCAGCGGCCTTCAGCCGCGTGCGCGTGCCGTCGAGGAAGTTCAGCGCCGCGGTGGTCTCGGTTTTACTCACCGGACGAGCGAACAAGGTCCGGTAGAGCGCATCCACTCGGGCCGTCGCATCAGCACCGACGATGCGTTCCGCCACGCGCTTGGCCTGTGCATGCACCAGCGGATCGTTGAGCAGCCACAATGCCTGGAGCGGCGTCGTACTGGTCGGACGTACCGGCGTGCTGGTGCTGGGATCCGCGCCATCGAACACCGCCAAGTACGGATGTCGTTGGATGCGCTGCGTCATCAGGAAAACACTGCGGCGTTCGCTGACGTAGACCGCCTTGAAAGGATTGTGCTGGGTGAACTTCCACTCGCTTCCTGGCGGGAAAGGGTGATCGCCCGCGGGCGTCAGATCCAGGTTGCCGCCGAGCACCAGCAGCGTGTCGCGCAGACTCTCGGCATCGAGTCGCCGCCGGGGGAACGCTGACAACAGCTCGTTGGTCGGATCCTTGGCCAGTGACGCGTCGCTACGCGTGGTCGCCTGACGGTAGGTGTGCGAGAGCATGATCTCGCGGTGGAATGCCTTGAGCGACCAATTGAGGGTCTTCAGCCGCACGGCGAGGTGGTCGAGCAGGTCGGGATGTGTTGGCGGTTTGCCTTGTTTGCCGAAGTCGTTGGGCGTCGGCACCAGACCACGACCGAAGTGATAATGCCAGACACGGTTGGCGATCACTCGCGCTGAAAGCGCGCTGCCATCGGTGAAGATCCAATCCGCCAGCGCCCGCCGTCCGCTGGTGCGATCCTCGCTCGGCAGTTCCGCACCACCGAACACCGTGAGGAAGTGCCGGCGCACGCGCTCCCCAGGTTTTGCCGGATCACCCTTGAGCTGCACCACCGTATCGTCGCGTTTGGTGGCATCGCTGACGGCATAGGCCTGGGCGAACGGCAGGGGGCTGGCCTTATGATCGGCGGCGGCCTTCTCGGCGGTCTTAAGGCGTTCCTCGAAGGATTTCTTCACCTCGTCACCGGCCGTCTTCTCCTCGTCCTTGAAACGCTCTTCGATGGCCTTGCGCTTTTCGTCACTGGCGTCCTTCACCGCTTCGGCGAGGCGTTCCTTCGCTGCCTTTTTCTGGGCCTCTTCGCTCTTCTTCTGTTCATCCTTCAAGCTCTTCACTACCTGATCGATTTTCTTCTGCTGTTCGCCACGTTCCGTTAGGGTGGCGAGCGCCTGCGCGGTCTGCTCGGCGGGCACCAGCGGGATCAGGTCGCGCTGCTTCTGTTCCAGTTCGATGCCCGGCCAGGGATAGCGCGTCGAGTTGAAGATGCCGTAGAGCGCGTAGTAGTCGTTCTGAGTGATGGGATCGAACTTGTGATCGTGGCAGCGTGAACAGCTCAGCGACAGTCCCAGGAACGCGCGCCCAACGTTGTCGATGGTGTCTTCGATGGTCAGGTGCCAGGGATAGTCGTCGACGCGTGAACCGAACCGTCGTGCATTGGCGAGGTAGCCGGTGGCAGTGATGCGCGCGAGGCGTTCGTCGCCCTCGCCGCCCAGCAGATCGCCGGCGAGCTGCTCACGAACGAAACGGTCGTAGGGAACATCGCGGTTGAACGCCTCGATCACCCAGTCGCGGTAACGCCGCATCTGCGGAATCGGAAAGTCGGAATTGTCGCCAGCACTGTCGGCGTAGCGCACCACGTCGAGCCAGTGCCGGCCCCAGCGTTCGCCATAGCGAGGCGAGGCGAGCAGACGGTCGATCACCGCAGCGAAAGCGTCGGGACGTGCATCAGCGAGGAAGGCCTCGACCTCTGCCGGCGTCGGCGGTAGCCCGGTCAGGTCGTAGGTCGCGCGGCGGATGAGCGCAGGTTTTTCTGCATCGGCGGCGGGCGTGAGGCCAGCGGCTTCGACCTTCGCCAGGACGAAGCGATCAATGTCGCTGACTGCCCAGGCCACGTCCTTTACTGCTGGTGCCGTAGGTGCGGCCAACGGCTTGAACGACCACCACTCCCGTGCCGTGGTCCAATCGATCGAAGATTTCTTCTGCACCGCCGCCACGGTGCCGTCGCTACGCGGATCCGGCGCGCCCATGCGCACCCATTGTTCCAGGTCGGCGATGATCGCGGGCGACAGCTTCTCTTTGGGTGGCATTGCGGTGTCTTCATCCAGGTGACGGATGGCCTGGATCAGCATGCTCGCGTCGGGATCTCCTGCGGTGATGATCGCGCCGGTATCGCCGCCTTTGCGCACACCGGCGCGCGAATCGACCACCAGCCCGCCTTTGATCTTCTTCGCGCCAGCGCTGTGGCAGTCGTAACAGTGTTCGACCAGCACCGGACGGATTCGTTTTTCGAAGAACTCCACCTGGTCCGAGGTCGGCGTGTCGGCGAATGCCACCAGCGGTGCGGCGGGTACCGTGCCCGCGGTCCACACCTCGATGCCCGAGAGATTCGCCGCGCCATGGTCCGGAGCGCGTGCTGAGACCGTCACCTTGCCGTCCTTCGTCACCGTCGACCACGGCCCCAGGCGTTTCCACGCGCCGGTGGCGCCGCTGACGAAACCCTCCTGCACCACCGCGCCGTTGACCAGCAGGTCGAAGCGCTCGCTGTGGTTGTCCTCCCACACGTAGAGGAAGACTTGAAGCGGTCCGCTCGGCAGACCGCTGAGTTCGATGTCGACTTTCGATCCCCACCGACTGCTGCGGATCATCTGCGCCCGCGCGGTATCCGTCGCCGGCTTCAACGCGACGTTCTGGTTTTCGAAAGCGTTGCCCTGCACCGTCAGATTGGCGGCGTCCTTGCCCTGCCAGGCGCGTCCGTCGATGGTCAGCGCCGGACCGTTGAGGTTCACCGCGCGCACGAAGGTGGCTTCAGCCGCCATCATCCCCGCGATGGCGGCGACGCAGAGCAGCAGCGGGCGAAGGACAGTCATAGTCATAGCGCGTATGCTTCCCTACGGTCGCAGGCCTAGTGTATTCACCAGACGCCGGTGCGGACGGACCCGGAGATGATGGTTACGCGGAGCGAGCCTCAACGCCTGATTGCGTCCAGCGAGGCCGTTTTTGCGACAGGCGCATCAGACGCCCGTGCCACGCTAAAAAAAGAACGCCCCTGCGCCGGAAGCGCAGGGGCGTTCAGTCGTGACGCGATAGCGGAGTTACTTCAGCTTCGCCAGGATCCCATTCAGCGTCGCGCTCGGACGAAGTGCGGCGGAGGCCTTTGCATCATCCGGACGGTAGTAACCGCCAATGTCACTCGGCTTGCCCTGCACTGCCACCATCTCGGCGACGATCTTCGCTTCGTTGGCGAGCAGTTCCGCCGCGATTGGCGTGAACAACGCCTTGAGCTTGGCGTCCTTGTTCTGCGCCGCGAGAGCCTGCGCCCAGTACAGCGCGAGGTAGAAGTGCGAGCCACGGTTGTCGATGCCGGCACCGACTTTGCGCGCGGGTGACTTGTCGTATTCCAGGAACTTGCCGTTGGCTTCGTCCATGGTCTCGGCCAGCACCTGCGCGCCGACGTGTTTCATGGTCTGTCCCAGGTGTTCGAACGACGCGGCGAGCGCGAAAAACTCGCCGAGGCTGTCCCAGCGCAGGAAGTTTTCTTCCGTGAACTGCTGCACATGTTTCGGCGCTGAACCGCCGGCGCCAGTTTCGAACAGACCGCCGCCATTGAGCAATGGCACGATCGAGAGCATCTTCGCCGAGGTGCCGACTTCGAGGATGGGGAACAGGTCGGTCAGGTAATCGCGCAACACGTTGCCGGTGACGCTGATGGTGTCGTGGCCGGCACGCAGGCGTTCCAGCGTGTGACGGCAGGCCGCGGCCGGTTCCATGATGCGGAGGTCCAGGCCGGTGGTGTCGTGATGTTTCAGGTACTGGTTGACCTTGATGATGACCTGTGCGTCGTGGGCACGCTTCTCATCGAGCCAGAATACCGCGGGCGTGCTGCTCAGGCGTGCGCGGTTGACGGCGAGTTTGACCCAATCCTGCACCGCCGCGTCCTTGGTCTGACAGGCGCGCCAGATGTCGCCGGCCTCGACCGTATGCTCGAACAGCGTCTTGCCGCTCTCATCCACTACGCGCACGGTGCCGGCGGTGACGATCTCGAAGGTCTTGTTGTGCGAGCCGTATTCCTCAGCCGCCTGCGCCATCAACCCGACGTTGGGCACGCTGCCGATGGTCTTGGGATCGAGCGCGCCGGTGGCCTTGAAGTAGTCGTTGGTCGCCTGGTAGATCCCGGCGTAGCTGCGGTCGGGCACCAGCGCGAGGGTGTCGCCGGTCTTGCCCTGCGCGTCGTACATCTTGCCGCCCGCGCGGAACATCGCCGGCATCGAGGCGTCGATGATCACATCGCTCGGCACGTGCAGGTTGGTGATGCCCTTGTCGGAGTTCACATACGACAGCGCGGGACCGTTGGCGTAAGCCGCCTTGATGTCGGCTTCGATCGCGGCCTTCTGCTCAGCGGGCAGCGTCTGGATCTTGGCGACCAGATCACCGAAGCCGTTGTTCAGATCGACGCCGAGCTTGGTGAACGTGGCGCCGTGTTTGGCGAACAGGTCTTTGAAGAACACCCGCACCGCGTGCCCGAACAGGATCGGGTCGCTGACCTTCATCATCGTGGCTTTGAGGTGCAACGACAGCAGCACGCCGTCGGCCTTGGCCTTGGCAAATTGTTCCTCATAGAACTTCACCAGCGCGGCCTTGCGCAGCACCGTGGCGTCAAGGATCTCGCCGGCCTTGAGGGTGGTCTTGTCTTTGAGCACCTGGACCGCGCCGTCGGCCTTGACCAGTTCGATACGCACCGAGGTCGCCGTGCTCACGGTGGTGGACTTCTCATTGCCGAAGAAATCGCCGTCGCTCATCGACACCACGCGGGTCTTGGAATCCTTCGCCCACGGCGAATTGACGTGCGGGTGCGCTTTGGCGTACGCCTTCACGGCTTTGGGCGCGCGACGATCGGAGTTGCCTTCACGCAGCACCGGATTCACCGCCGAGCCAAGCACCTTGGCGTAACGCGCACGGGCATCCTTCTCTGCGTCGGTGTCCGGCGTTTCTGGATACTCGGGCAGAGCGAAACCCTTGGCCTTCAATTCGGCGATGGCGGCCTTGAGCTGCGGGATCGACGCACTGATGTTCGGCAGCTTAATGATGTTGGCGTCCGGCTTCAGCGTCATCGCACCGAGTTCGGCGAGCGCGTCAGCGACCTGCTGGTGCGCCGGCAGTTGGTCGGAAAATGCAGCGAGGATGCGCCCCGAGAGCGAGATATCGCGCGTCTCCACATTCACGCCGGCCTGCTTGGTGAACGCCTGCACGATCGGCAGGAACGAATACGTGGCGAGCGCCGGAGCCTCGTCGGTCTGGGTGTAGATGATCGTGGGCATGGTGGGCGTAGGAGTGGGCATGGTTGACCGGGTATCTTGGGGTTGGGGCAGGCAGCTAAGGGAGGGAGGGGGCGGGGTCAAAGGCAAATGCAGCGCTGCGGGTGTCGGATGGCGAAACAGGATGGGGATGCATGCGGGAGCAGTGGGTGGAAATACACCGGGTGACAAGGGACTGGACGGCGGGGCGTTGGTGGCTTGCTGCGCTAAACACCGGCACGCAAGGTGATGGCATGGCCCTGGCGCGCAGAACGGTGGTGTGGTTGTGGCTGACAGCCGTGGGTGGCGGACTGCTGCTGGTGATCGTCGCGATGACATTGTGGGTGTTCCTACCCCGATGGGCACCCGCGCTGGTGATCGAACACAGTCCACTGATCGAACCGGTGGTGCGTGCTAAGGCGTACCTGCAACGGACGATGCCAGATGGCCCGACGGTGGAGCAGGGGTGGCCATCGTCGATCAGCGGTCGTCAACAAGCACACTTCGACGACGACACCTGGCATCTGACGAAGATGGCAGACGAACGGCTGGAGGCATGGGGGTTGGCCGCGAGCTCAACCCTGGAGTGTTGTCTTTTAAGTTCGAATGACGACGTCCGGATCACTGCGGCAGAGTTTCTTCACCGCATGGGATTGGTGGACTCCACCAAGCTGCATGATTGGGTTGATGATCCCAATCCGTGGATCCGCCTGAAGGCGTGGGACCTCCTGACTGATTCGGGATCTGGTATCCACCCGCATCCAGAGGCGATCGCCATCGTCCAGCGCAAACGCATGGCCCTGCTCGACGAACCGGAGGACTACATCCGGGAAGGCTTCATGTATGCGCTGCTGGAACCAAGTGCATGGTCATGGGATCAGCGACGGCAGGTCTATGAACGTTTGCCGAATGCAAAGGTCTGGCAGACCTACCAACTCGCCATCGTGCTCGAAAACCTCATCCGGGCGCGACTCGCGGATCATCCGCAGGAACGGCTGCCAGTTGGGGTGTTGTTCCCACTGCTCGACCTCGCGGAGGCGGACGTGGGGGACGCGACCGTTTCCCGGCGCATCGATTTCTTGCTCGCGCTGGTGGACCAGGATCCCGGGGTGCTGCTTCGCCGCCTGACCGCGATGGAGCGTGGTGAGCAATCGTGGGTCCCAGGCAGTGAACGGTGGATGTACACCCTGCTGCGTTCGTTGACCGAACAGCGGGTGTCGTTGTCGCTGACGGGCGTGGATCTGAAGGACGCAGTCCGCCAATACTTCCCTCAGTACACTGTTCTCATCGACCCAGATGTGCTCGCTGCCATTCCTCCGCCGGTGTCGTTGGAACTCACCGATGTGCGCGCCATTGATGCGCTTCAAGCACTAGCGAAAGCGACCAGTACCTGCCTACGCCTGAGTTGTGGTGCCGTGTTGTTCGCGCCACCCTTTCCCAGCGAGGTCAGCGGCTTCGCCCCCTTGCCGATCATCCGTGCGATTGATCATTTCGTCATCGACCGTGGAGATCCCATCCCTGACTGGCTGGCGTCCTGGCGTACGGCAGCACGCACTGTGGGTGATCTGGATATCGGTGACCTCCCATTGACGCAGGTGCTGACCGATCTTGGACGACAGGGCGGGGTTGCCGTCGACACCACGCACATCGACAAAAATCAGCGCCTGACCGATCTGCATCTGCGAGGCTTGTCCCTGGAACACCGTCTGCGTCTGGTGGCTTGGTACGCCCGGCTCCGGCTCATCCTCCGGGTCAATGGCATCCAGGTCTGGCCCGCATCCGGCCAATGAAACCCTGGCCCAACGCCCTTGCCGGGGGCGTTTCCAACCCATCATGCGCCGACCCAGGAATCATCATGGCCACCCCGATCCCCCGTCCCCATTCCTCCATTGTCGTTGACGGACCCGCGCGTGCGGCGAGCCGGGCGATGTTGTATCCGGTGGGCTTCACCGAGGGGGATTTCAAAAAACCGCAGATCGGCATCGCCAGCACCTGGGCGATGGTGACGCCGTGCAACATGCACATTGATGGGCTGGCCAGGGCTGCGGCGGTCGGCGCTGACAGCGCGGGTGGCAAGGCGGTGATCTTCAACACTATCACCATCAGCGACGGCATCTCGATGGGTACCGAGGGTATGAAGTATTCGCTGGTGTCGCGCGAGGTCATCGCCGACTCGATCGAGACCGTGATCGGCTGTCAGGGCTACGATGCTTTCGTCACCCTCGGTGGCTGCGACAAGAACATGCCCGCTTGTGTCATGGCCATGGCGCGCCTCAACCGGCCGTCGATCTTCGTTTACGGCGGCTCAATCCTGCCGGGCAAGACGCCGCAGGAGGACGGCTGCGAGGACAAGAACACCGACGTGGTCTCGGTCTTCGAAGCGGTCGGCGCGCATGCGCAGGGCAAGATGACCGCGAAGCAATTCCACGCCGTCGAATCCACCGCCATCCCCGGCCCCGGCTCGTGCGGCGGCATGTACACGGCGAACACCATGGCCTCGGCGATCGAAGCCCTGGGCATGAGTCTGCCCGGCTCGTCGTCGCAGATCGCGGTGTCGATGGAAAAGGTCGAGGACTGCACCCGCGCCGGCCAGCAAGTGGTCGAGTTGCTGAAGCGCGACATCAAGCCGCGCGACATCATGACGAAAAAAGCGTTCGAGAACGCCATCACCATCATCATCACCCTGGGCGGTTCCACCAATGCCGTGTTGCACCTGCCGGCGATGGCGCACGAAGCCGGCGTGAAGCTCACCCTCAAGGACTTCACGCGCATCGGCAAGAAGGTCCCGGTGCTCGCCGATCTGCGTCCATCGGGCAAGTACCACATGGCTGATCTGGCCAAGATCGGCGGCATTGAACCGCTGATGAAGACGCTGTTGGAAGCTGGCCTGCTGCACGGCGACTGCATGACCGTCACTGGCAAGACCGTCGCTGAAAATCTGAAGAACGTGAAGCCCTACCCGGTGGATCAGCAGATCATCAAACCGTTGGCGACGCCGATCAAAAAGGACAGCCACCTGGTGATCATGTACGGCAACCTCGCCCCTGAGGGCGCGGTGGCCAAGATCAGCGGCAAGGAAGGTCTCGGCTTCACCGGCAAGGCACGCGTCTTTGCCAGCGAAGAAGAATGCCTCAAGCGCATCCTCGATAAGACGGTCAAGGCCGGCGAAGTGCTGGTCATCCGCTACGAAGGCCCCAAGGGCGGCCCCGGCATGCGCGAGATGCTCGCGCCCACGTCGGCCATCATGGGCCGCGGCCTGGGCAAAGAGGTCGCGCTGATCACCGACGGTCGTTTCAGCGGTGGCACGCATGGCCTGGTCGTCGGTCACGTCACCCCGGAAGCAGCGGTGGGCGGTCCCATCGCGTTGGTGAAGAACGGCGACCTGATCACCATCGACGCGGTGAAACACACCATCTCGGTGGACGTCAGCGCCAAGGAAATGGCCAAGCGCAAGAAGGCGTGGAAGGCCCCCAAGGCCCGCTACACCCGCGGCGTGCTGGCGAAGTACGCGGCGCTAGTGACGTCGGCGAGTGAAGGCGCGGTCACTGATCGCTTCTAAGGTCAAACCGGTTTTCAATTCAAAGAGTCCCAACGGGACGACTTGCGGCCAGCCCGCCACTTCAGTGCACTTCAGTGGCGGGAGAGGGAGACGAAAACGCAAGAAGTCCCGTCGGGACGACGCTCGATCCGTCGGCGTTTTAACGCCGACGTCAGGACGCGAGAACACGGGGACTGAAGTCCCCTGCACCGGGCGTCGTCCTTCCAGGACTCATCATACCTGTGCGCTTTTCCCGGCGCTGAAGCGCCGGGCTGGCCGCAAGTCGTCCCGTTGGGACTTTCGCATGACGGCAGCGGAAAGACGTCCGTTGTTTTATGCGAAGAGCGTGCCCCCACGCACCAGCCCCATCACCGCATCATGGCACTCCTCGCAGACGAAGCCCTTCTCCAGGCCTGAGCGTTCGTCGGTGTTCTCATGCACCACCACGCAGGGCAGGAAGGCGAAGCGTCATTGTAACGCGTCGATATCCAACCGCACGTCGACGTAGATCCACTCGCGGCATTTTTGTGACCACGGAGTGCCACGAAAGGTCTCGCGGACGCCGGCAGCCTGGAGCGCTTGTTCGAGTGGGTGGAGGTGGGGGCAGAGCAGAAATCACCGACCTTTGAGCTTGGTGAGCCAAACGTCGATTTCAGCCATCTCTTGGACGCAGACGGGGTCCTTCTCCAATCCGGAGTCACGCAAGCGAGTGAGGTTGATGAGGAGGCGGAAGTGATCGCCATCACGTACGAAGATCACCGGATCGAGGTCGCCGGGTTTCTCCTCGATGGCCAGGGCGACCAGCTTTTTGCCATGCAGGATGCCACGCAAATTGGTGGCAGTGATGAAAGAGAAGGACCGAAAACCGGGATTTTTCTCGCCACATACTCGGGAGGAGCTTCAGGAGCGATTTGCAGCAGCGGAAGGACGGCTTGGTCATCAGACTCCTGGATTTTGGCATAAAGAGCCAAGAGGACGTCGGCTTTCACCTCCGCGGCAGGCGGGCGGAGTACAAAACACGCCAGTAGAGCGAGCGCCGTCAGCAATTTCATGCGGCTTCATAGATTGCAGAGGGGTGATAGGCAACGTGGACATGTGGGTTCGGGTACCAGCATCATCCACCATGATCACTCTCCCCCGCGTTGTCCTGTTGTCCGCCCTACTCGCCACTGCTGCTGCTGCTGCCGCCGACTGGCC
>Ga0105049_10002572_pt1 | contig 21507 bp, 22 predicted proteins | sample MAT06_FD_78087 | JGI IMG/M metagenome (GOLD analysis project Ga0105049, IMG submission 78087) | Freshwater microbial communities from Lake Fryxell liftoff mats and glacier meltwater in Antarctica - MAT-06 | ecosystem: Environmental > Aquatic > Freshwater > Ice > Liftoff microbial mat | place...
GCCCGTGGTCCTGGCCGCCCGTGGTCCTGGCCGCGCCGTTTTCAAAGGTGAACCATTCGCCCTTGGGGTCATCGGTGATCGGGTCTGGATGCCTGCGGGTCCGGCACCGAACTGATGCACCGCACCGCGACACTGAACCTCGGCAACCGTCTATATGGCGGCGGAATACTGGATGCCCGGCGGGCGACCGATCTGCTGGCGGGCAGGGAAGCCACGGTCTGGATGCTGGAAGAGGTGATACCTTTCAATATGTCCCCAAGACCGTGGTGCCGCTTTACAATGCATTGTGAGATATCGCGCACAAGGGCCCGGCTACGCTGAACCGGCTGCACCAGATTCGCCCTGTGGTTGTGCCGCAGCGGGCAGCGGCGAAAATGACCGGCAAAGCGCGGATTTTCGCCGATCAGCGCGAAGGGCGGCGCTGACAACGGGGAAAATATGCAACAACGATCCCTTTGCCCGCACCGCCCTGCCTTGCCAGTTTCCCCGTTCTCGCCTAAGAGGGCAGCCGAAAGAGTCATTGCCGGTCAATGCGTAAGGTGCCAAAGCCTTGCAATCGGGGCTGGATCGGACGCTTGGCCCAGACCTTGCCCGATGCAGGAATTTGAGGGACGATAATGGTGAGCAGTGACAGCCTCCTGGTATTTCTGGAGGAGGATCTGGGTGTGGATATTGATGGCGTCGATGCCGATACCCCCCTGTTCAGCAGCCAGTTGGTCGACAGTTTCGCGCTGGTGACGCTGATGATGTTTCTGGAAAAGCAAACCGGCATCCGGATCGCACCGACCGATGTCAATCTGGACAACATGGATACGATCGGCCGGATGATCGCCTATGTGGAACGGGTGACCTCGTGAGCGCGGCGCTGCAAATCGCCGCCGCACAGCAGTTCGGAACCCCGGTCTATCTTTATGATCTTGATATCCTGACCGCGCGTCTGGCGCTGCTGTCGGGCCTGTTCGGCGACCGCTTCGGGCTGAGCTATGCGGTCAAGGCCAATCCCAACATGGCGATCCTGCAGGCCGTCAAGCCGTGGCTTGCGACCTTTGACGCATCCTCCATCGCCGAGGTGGAACGGGCGCTGGTTGCCGGGATGGCACCGGCGCGCATCACTTTTTCCGGCCCGGCCAAGCGCGACGCCGAATTGCAGCGGGCGATTGCCGTGGGTGTCGGCGAGATGGTGCTGGAGAATGAGGGCGAGGCGCGGCGTTTGAGCCGGTTTGCGGTTGCCGCCGGGCAGGTGCAAAAGGTGCTGGTGCGGATCAACCCGCGCCGGGTGCCGCGCGGCTTTGGCGCATCCATGGCGGCGACGCCCAGCCAGTTCGGCATTGACGAAGAAGACCTCGCCTCCGCGCTGCCGATGATCCGCGACCTGCCGGGGCTGGAACTGATCGGCTTTCACATCTATTCCGGCACCAATTGCCGCGATGCTGCCGCCATCGCCGAAAACTTCGCCATCTTTGCCGATCTGTTCCGTCGGGCGCAGGCCATTGCCGGCATCGCGCCACAGGCGCTGGTGTTCGGGTCGGGGTTCGGGGTGCCCTATCTTCCGGGCGAAACCCATCTGGATCACGCGGCCTTGCCCGCACGCATCAACCCGATCATCGACGCCCTGCGCGCCGAGGCCCCTTTTGCCCGTGCCCGCTGCACGCTGGAACTGGGGCGCTGGCTGGTGGCCCCGGCGGGGTGGCTGCTGACCGGCGTCATCAGCGCCAAACCGTCGCGCGGGGCGGCGATCCGCTGTCTGGATGCCGGGTTCAACAACCATCTGGCCGCCGCCTCGATGATGGGCACGGTGATCCCGCGCAACTGGGTGTTTGCCAATGTCACCAACCCTGACGGCGCGGTTGCGCCCCATACGCTGACCGGGCCGCTGTGCACCTCGATCGACCGGCTGGCGGTGGCGGCGGAATTGCCCGATGTGCGGGTGGGCGATGTGCTTTCGGTTGCGATGTCGGGGGCCTATGGCCTGACCGCCTCGCCCTCCCGCTTCATCTCGCACCCGGAACCGCGCGAAGTGGTGGCAGAGCGGGGCCAGTTGCGCGATGTGACGGAATCGCTGCTGAACCATCCGCAGAAAGGTGCGTGACATGACATCTGACAAATTCAGCCGGCTGGTCATCCTGGGCTTTCCACGCTCTGGCACCACGCTGCTGTCGCGCATTCTGAATGCCCATCCCGACATCTCTTCGCCGACCGAAACCGGGTTGTTGAGCGGGGCAGGGCGGTTTCTGACCGAACTGACCGATATCGAAGGGCCACCCCTGGGGGTGCAGACCGGGCTGGCTTTTGCCGGTATCCCGACCGAAGACCTGCACGAAGCCCTGCGCGGCATGCTGTTCGGCTTTCTCGACAGGATCGCCGGGGCCAGACGGATCTGGGTCGAAAAGACCGCGACCGACATTTTCCATCTGGAGCGGCTGGAGCCGTTGCTGGTGGGCCATGCCCGGTTCATCTGCCTGATCCGCAACCCGCTGGATGTGATACCGTCCAACGTGCAGTTGCAGCGCACCATGGCCGGGCAGTTGACCGAGCTTTTCGCGGCAACACGCGGGGTCAATTCGGAATATGACGCGATTGCAAGGGCCTGGGTTGACCGGGTTGCGGCGGTTGACAACTTTGTGGCGCGCCACGCGGAGGACTGCGTCGGCTTGCGCTATGAGGACCTGCTGACCAACCCCGATGAAACCCTGCGCCGGCTGTTCGACTTCATCGGGGTTGGCGGCGATTCGGCGCGGGTGGTTGCTGATGCCTTTGCCGGACCGCCGCGCATCGGTCTGGGCGATTTTCTCATCAACGACCAGCCTGGCCTGCGGCCCCCGAACCCGAACGGCTGGCGCAAGCGGCTGCCGCCCTATGCCACATCGCGCATCGTGCCGATGGTGGCACCGCTGATGGCGGCGCATGGCTACAAGGTGCCGAAGGTTCCGCCACCGGCTGACCGCGAAACCGCGATCCGGGGGTTTGAGATTGCGATCCGCATGAAGCAGCAACTGGCTGATCAGGCCAAAGCGCAGGGCTGAGCAGGGGCATGTCGGCAACGCTCTGGCATCGGTTTGCAGCGCAGGCCACCGCGAAAGGCGGGAATGTCGCCATTTGTCATGGCGACCACACGGCCAGTTTTGCCGATCTGCTGGGTGCAACCTGTGGTTGGGCTTCTGTGCTGGACGCCGCACCCGGCGACCGGGTGGTGATTGCCGGGGCCAACAGCATTGATCTGGCCGCCGCCGTGCCCGCCATCTGGGCCAAAGGGGCGATCCCGGTGTTTGTCAACGCCGATGCGCCCGACAGCCATCTGCGCCATGCGATTGCCCAGACCGGGGCGGTGACTTTGCTGACCGACCGGGCGCGGGATGCGGGATTTTCTGCTGCGGTGCACCAGATTGGGGCGCACCAGATTGCGGCCCAGCCTGCGGCTGGAATGCCGGTTGCCCCGGGGCAAAGCGGCGCTGCGCCCGGCTCGATCGTCTATACGTCGGGGTCCAGCGGTGCGCCAAAGGGGGTTGTGCAGCGGGCCGAAACGCTGGCCAGCGGGGTGGACCGGATCGGGGCGATGCTGGGGTACCGGGCGACCGAGCGGATTCTGTGCCCGATCCCCTTTGCCTTCGACTATGGCTGGGGCCAGCTTTTGTCTGTGTTGCTGGGAGGTTACAGCCTGATCCTGCCGGAGACGCGCGGGGGCGCGGGGATTTGTGATGCGCTGAACCGCCACCGCCCGACGGTGTTTGCCGGGGTGCCCGCCGTCTTTGCCGACCTGTTGTCGGGGCTGGCACCGATTGGCGAAACCGACCGCAGTTCGGTGCGGCTGATCACCAACACCGGGTCACGCCTGCCCGATGCGGTGCGGCAGGGGCTGGTGGCGCTGTTCCCCGACGCGGAATTGTCACTCAACTATGGTTTGACCGAAACCTATCGGTCCGCCTCGCTTCCGGTTGCCATGGCGGCAAGCCATCCGGCATCGGTGGGTTTTGCGGTGACTGGTGCCGTGCTGCTGGTGCTGCGCACCGATGGCACCGAGGCGGGCGTGGGCGAAGAGGGCGAAGTGGTGCATGGTGGGGCCGGGGTCTTTCACGGCTATTGGGCCGATCCTGACCGCACCGCGCAGGTGCTGCGCCCCGACCCATTGTGGCAAGGCGAAGGCGACGCGCCACAGGTGGTCTTTACCGGCGATCTGGGCCACAAGGACGCTGCCGGGAGGCTGTATCTTCACGGCCGCCGCGACCGCCAGATGAAATCCATGGGGGTGCGGGTGGCACCCGATGAGGTCGAGGCCTTGCTGGCCGACAGCGGCTTGCTGCGCGAAGTGGCGGTGGTCAGCCGCCCGCACGACACGGTGGGGGATCTGATCGTGGCGGTGGTGGCATTGCCCGAAGGTGCCGATGCGGCGCACAGCCTGAAGCTGCTCAAGCGCCACGCCCGCGACAAGATGAGCCCCTTCATGCAGCCGCGCGACCATATCGTGCTGCCGGCGCTGCCGCGCAACCCGAACGGCAAGGTCGATTATCCGGCGCTGAAACGGCTGGCAACCGGGCAGGAGGGACAGGATGGCTGACCCCGTGTCGCCCGCAGCCAAGGCCAGGGCCAAGGTCAAACCAGCCGCCAAACCCGGGCCAAAGCCGCTTGCGTGGTGGCGCAGCGATCTGGATGCCTTCTGGCAGGGCTTTTCGCAACCGTCGGCCCTGGCCTTTGCATTCTTCTGCGGATCGGCCGTCCTGTCGCTTGTGGTCTGTTTGTGGTTCTTTTCGGAAACCACCCTGTCGGGCTGGTATGGCCGCTTCCTGCCGCGCTCCGGTCTGGATGCCGAGGGATTTGCAACCCGCGTCGCGCTGCAATCGGCGCAGGAAGATGTGGCGTTTCCACGCCTGATCCTGCTTGGCACCTCGACGGTGGCGCAGGCTGTTGGGTCCGGCGCAGGACTGGAAGCGACGATCCGGGAAAAGACCGGGCAGGACTGGCGGGTGCTGGTGCTGACCACCCCGCTGCAAAGCCCCGCCGATCAGTTTGCCCTGATCGACCGTGCCCTTGAAAATCAACAGCCCGACAGCCCGCGTGTGGTGGTTGCCGTGGGGTTTGGCCTGCAGCGGCTGCGCTGGTCAGCGGACCAGACCTTGAAATATGCGATCGAACGGCGGATCGGCCTGCGGTCGGACTGGGAAGATGCCGAAGTGCGGGCGCTTGGCGGCAAACCCTTGCCGCGGATCGGGTTTTATCCGTGGGACAATATGCAATTCGTGCTGGTCAATGGGTCAGAGGCGCTGCTCAGGCTGGTGCTGAACCGGCCTGCTACCCGCATCGTCGATCAATATGCAATCGGGCGGAAGTCCCCGCCGTCTGATGTGCTGCGCGACCTGATCGGGCAGGGGATCCGCGACAATTTCCCCGACCGCGCAACCAGTTTTGCCCAGATCGACCGGCTTGCTGCCGACCTGGCGACCCGCTCCAACGTCGATCTGGTGCTGATCGAAGAGCCGCTTTCGCCTGCCCTGATCATGGACCAGAAGCTGGAAAGGATCCACGACCAGTTGTCGCGCGAACTCGCGGAATATGCTGCCAGCCACGGCATCGGCTATTGGCCGGTCAGCACCGAAGCGCAACTGACCGCAGCCGACTATTTCGACGATCTGCATGTTCTGGTTGGCAAGGAACAGGACCGGCTCAGACTGGTGCTGGCGCTGCATCTGGTGCAGTTGCTGGCTGCGCAGGAGAGCGGCAATGGCAACTGAGGCCCCGATCACCCGCCGCCAAAGGCGGCTGCGCCAGATCGGCGCTGTGCTTCAGGGGCTGGCTCTGGGGTTCCTGATCGTGTTGGCCGGGATGGAACTGGCATCCCTGGCGGGCGGCGTATCGCCCTTCAAGTATCAGGGGTTCTGAAACGTGATCGACTCCCCGATCTGGTGGTTTTTTCTGGTGCTGGGGCCACCGGTCTACTGGCTGGTGCCGCTGCGCGCCCGGATGCCGATGCTGGCGTTGGGCAGTGCCGCGCTGATGGCGTGGTTTCTGAAAACCGACATGATCGCCATGGTGGCGGTGGCTGCCGCTGTCTTTGCGGCGACGCGGATCCCGGATACCACGATTGCGCGGCTGCCGCAGCCCGTGGCCGCGCTGTGGCGCAGCCCCTGGGCCTTCTGGCTGGTGCTGCTGTATTTCGTCTGGTCGAAATATCTGCCCGGACTGCTGCAGGTGCTGGCCCATGGCAGCGTCGGACCGGTGCTGATCCCGCTGGGCGTCAGCTATTTCAGCTTCAAACTGCTGCATTTCGCCATCGAAGCCCGGCGCGGCAACCTGCCCGGCCATACCGGGCCGGACTATGCCACCTGGCTGTTCCTCGCCCCGATCTTCACTGCCGGCCCGATCGAGCGGTTCGACCATTTCCTGCGCGAACGCGACATTGACCGGTTTCGCTGGCAATTCATCGTCGAAGGGGTGATGCGCATCGCGCAGGGGCTGGTGAAAAAGTTCGTGCTGGGCTGGCTGGTGCTGGAACTGCTTGACGGGGTCACCGGCAGGCAGGGGCTGGTCGGCATGGTGCAGGCGGCAGATGCGCCGCCGGTTCACATGGTCTGGGCGGCGCTGCTGCTGACGCTGGCCTATGTCTATTTCGATTTTGCCGGCTATTCCGATATCGCCATCGGCTCGGCACGGCTGTTCGGACTGACGATCATGGAAAACTTCAACATGCCGCTGTTGGCCACCAACCTGCAGATGTTCTGGCAGCGCTGGCACATGACGCTGGCCAACTTTTGCCGCACCTACATCTACATGGCGATGATCGGCCTGACGCGAAACCCCTATGTCGCGGTGTTGGCGACCTTTGCCACCATGGGGGTCTGGCATTCGGCGGGGCTGCATTGGGTGTCGTGGGGCATCTGGCACGGCGCCGGGCTGGCATGGCTGCTCTACTGGGGTCAGATGCAGCGCAAACGCAGGATCACGCTGTTCAAGTCGGGGTTCGGTGCTGTGCTGGGCTGGGCCATCACGATTGCCTTTGTCGCCCTTGGCGGCGCGTTCACCGCACTTTACGGCAAGGCACCCTATAGCGACTCTTGGCGGCTGATCGGCATGGCGCTTGGTCTGGTATCATGACCGACCGTCCCGGTCTGGAGGATCTGAGATGGCTGCGATTTCCACGAAACCCAACTACCTTGATCTTGCCGCCACGCTGACCAGCCGGCTCGGGCTGAAACGGCGGCCCGGTGACGAGAAAACCTTTGCCGACGCGCTGCTGGTGCAGATGAAGGCCGATGGCCTGCTGTCGGTGGCGGTCGGCCCCGACCACGGCGGCCCCGGCCTTGGCCTTGGCGCGACCGCGCGGATCACCGAACGGATCGCGCGGCAGTCCGGCTCGGTGGGTCTGATCTATGCGATGCACATGAGCCAGGCCCTGTCGGTGGTGCAGCACGGGCGCGGCGCGTTCTTTGCGGCGCTGCAAAGGCGGATGGTGCGGGACCAGTTGCTGATCGCGTCGGGCACCTCGGAAAAGGGGCCGGGCGGGGATATCTTCACCTCGATCTGCACGGTCACGACGGGCGGTGACGGGCGGATCAGCGGGCAGAAGGAAAGCTCCAATATCTCCTACCTCGACCATGCCGGTCTGATCCTGCTCAGCGCCAACATGGCCAATGAAAAGGGCAAGCTGCGCCAGGTGCTGATTGCGCTGGATGTGGCGGATGCCGGGATCACGGTGCCCTATACCTCGGGCTTCCTCGGGATGCGCGGCATCCTGAACCAGCCGGTCGTGCTGACCTTCAGTGCCCCGGCCGAGGCGGTGTTTCCCGACCTGTTCGCCCCGATTGCGCGGCGCACCATGACCCCGACGATCCAGATCCTGTGGGCGGCGCTGTGGTCGGGCATTGCCGCCGGGGTGATCGAAAAGGCCAGGCTGTTTGTTGAGCGCGAAATGGGCGGCGACGCCGAACTGGCCGCCATTGGCCGCCATGACCTGACCGCGATCATCAACCGCCATGCCGCGATGAATGCCCTGATCCGCGAAGCGATCACCGGCTATGAAGGCGATGACGGCGGCACCGCCAGCATCGGCTTTGGCCCGGCGGCCCAGATCAACCGGCTGAAAATCGTGGCGTCCGACACGCTGGTCGATATCTGCATCCAGGCCATGCGGCTGATCGGCATTCGCGGCTATGCGATGGGCGGGCCCTATTCGGTGGCAGAGGCGATGGCCGACGCGCTGTCGGCCCCGATCATGGTATCCAACACCCGGCTGATGATGAACACGGCGGCCATCGAGAAATTCGTCGAAGAGCGGTTGTAACCCATTGCTTCGCGCCGCGCACGCCTGCCCCCGGGCTTCTTATCGGCTCAAATATCCCCTTTTCTGTCCGCCACGCGCTCAGAACCCCACCCGGTCGGCCCCTTTCAGCGCCAGGATCTCGCGCGCCTCATCCGGGGTGGCCACTTCGCAGCCCAGATCCTCGATGATGCGGCGGATCTTGGTGACCTGCTGCGCGTTGCTTTCGGCCAGTTTCCCGCGTGAGATGAACAGGCTGTCCTCCAGCCCGACCCGCACATTGCCGCCCATCTGCGCCGCCGTGGCCGCCAGCCCCATCTGCGCCCCCCCGGCCCCCAGCACCGACCAGCGGTAGTCGGTGCCGAACAGCCGGTCGGCGGTGCGTTTCATGAAGATCAGATTGTCGACATCGGCCCCGATGCCGCCCAGAATGCCCAGCACGAACTGCAGGAACACCGGGGCCTTGAACAGCCCGGTATCCATGCAGAACCGCAGGTTGTAAAGATGGCCGACATCATAGATTTCATGTTCGAACTTGATGCCAAGCGGCCCCAGCGCTTCGGCCACGGTGGCAATGTCGCGGAAGGTGTTGCGAAAGATGTAGCTGTCGGAATTCTCGACATAGGCCTGTTCCCAGTCGAATTTCCAGGTCTGGTAGCGCTTGGCCAGCGGGTGAAAGGCAAAGTTCATCGAGCCCATGTTCAGCGAACACATTTCCGGGGAAAACCGCTGCGCCGGGGCGATGCGGTCGTCGATGGTGGTCAGCAGCGACCCGCCGGTGGAGATGTTGATGACGGCAGCGGTGGCCTGTTTGATCCGGGGCAGAAAGGCCGCGAAATGGTCGGGGTCGATTGACACGCCACCATCTTCGGGGCGGCGCGCATGAAGATGCAGGATCGCGGCCCCGGCCTCTGCCGCCGCTATCGCCTGCCCGGTGATGTCATCGGCGGTATAGGGCAGCGCATCCGACATCGTCGGCGTATGAATCGCCCCGGTGATGGCACAGGTGATGATGCGTTTGCGTGACAGGTCTGCCATGGCTCAGTCCTTCCATTTGATCCGGTAGCCCACCGGAAACAGCGAAATACCCCACCGCGCGGCGACATAGCCCCAGATGCCTTTGGGGGCCACAAGCATGATGGCAATCGCCAGCGCGCCGAGCAGCAGCAGGTAGATCGTGCCATAGTCGGCGAGAAATTCGCGCAACAGGAAATAGACGATGGTGCCGATGATCGGCCCCTCGATGGTGCCGATGCCGCCGATCACCACGATGAAGATCACGAAGGCGGTCCAGTCATTGACGCTGAAAGAGGCATCGGGCGACACCCGCAGCTTTTGCAGGCTGATCAGTGCCCCGATCATCGCCGTCAGCCCGGCCACCAGGATGTAAACCGCATATTTCACCCCGGCAATCGGCACCCCAAGGCTGGAGGAGGCGATTTCGCTGTCGCGGATCGCCGTCAGCGCCAGCCCGATGCGCGAGCGCAAGAGCAGCCAGACCAGCACCAGACAGCCGACCCCGAGTGCGAGCGCCACCCAATAGATCGAGGCTTCACGCACCGCCTTGGCACCAAGCTGTTTGGTCACCTGTGCCGGCAGCGAGATGCCCGAGCCGCCGCCCAGCACCGCCAGTTGTGCGGCACAGAGGCGAAACACCTCTGCCACCACCCAGGTGCCGATGGCGAAATAAGCCCCCTGCAGGCGGAACACCAGGGCCGCCACCGGCACCGCCATCAGTGCCGCCGCTGCGCCTGCCAGCGGGATCGCGGCCAGCGGATGCACCCCGGCAAACAGCGCCGCGCTGAACAGCACATAACCGCCAAGGCCGACATAGGCCTGCTGCCCGACCGAGACGAGGCCGGCATAGCCCGCCAGCAGGTTCCACAGCGTCGCCAGCGCCAGATAAACCGAAAATTCGCCGATCAGGTGCAGAGTGGCGCTGCTGCCCCACCACGGCGCTGCCGCCAAAGCCACCACCAGCAGCAGGGCCACCACCCCGGCAGTGCGGCTCAGAACGGTTGAACGGGTGATCTGATGGTTCATCCGTCTATCCTCGGAAACAGGCCCTTGGGCCGCACCGCCAGCACCAGCAGAAAGGCGACATGGCCCGCCAGCACCTGCCAGCCCGGGTTGATCTCTGCCCCCAGTCCCTGCGCCACACCCAGGATCACCCCGCCCGCCAGCGTGCCCCACAGACTGCCAAGGCCGCCGATGATCACCGCCTCGAACCCGAAAATCAGCCGCCCCGGCCCCATGAAGGGATCGAAGTTCGACCTTATCGCCAGAAACACTCCGGCAATCGCCACCACCCCAAGGCACAAAGCCATCGCCCAGCCATAGATCCTTGCCCGGTCCAGCCCCATCAGTTCCGCCACTTCGGCATCATCCGAGGTGGCACGAAAGGCGCGGCCAAGGGCGGTGCGGTAGAACAGGAACTGCAGCCCGGCAATCACCGCCACCGCTACGGCAAACATCAACAGCGGCAGATAGCCCACGCTGATGCCCGCAAGCTGAAACGACGCGGTTTCCAGTGCGCCGCCATCCAGTTTGCGGCTGTCGGCGGTGAAGGTGGCCAAGAGGCCGTTTTGCAGGATCACCGACAGGCCGAAACTGACCAAGAGCGGCGGCAACAGATCGCGGCCCAGTGTCCGGTTCAGGATCAGCCGTTGCAGGGCGTAGCCGAACGCCATCATCAGCGGCACCACGAGGAGGAGCGATGCCAGCGGATGCAGACCGGTGGCCTTTACCACCACCATCGCGGCGTAGGCCGCCAGCACGATCAGATCACCATGGGCGATGTTGACCAGCCGCATCACGCCAAAGATCAGGCTGAGCCCGGCTGCAAACAGCGCGTAAAGCCCGCCGACCAATATCCCCTGAACGATGGTGTTGAGCAGATCCATGGCGTCAGGTTCCGAAATAGGCGGCTGAGATCTGGTCGCGGTGGCAAGCGCCGGGCTTCCCCGCCAGCGACACCCGCCCCTCGGCCAGACAGATGAACTGGCCCGCCGCCGCCAGCGCCCGCGTCACATCCTGTTCGACCAGAATGGCGCTCATCCCGTTGGCGGTGATGCGGGGCAACCGGGCATAGATGTCCTTTATCACGATGGGGGCAAGGCCAAGGCTCAGCTCGTCAAGCAGGATCAGTTCGGGGTTCGACATCAGCGCCCGGCCGATCGCCACCATCTGCTGCTGGCCGCCCGACAGCGCGGTGGCGGGGGCGGCGCGCTTTTCGGCAAGGACCGGGAACAGATCGCACACCGCCTTCAGGTTCCACGGGCCGGGGCGGCCGACCTGCCCGCCGAGGATCAGGTTTTCCTCGACCGACAGGCTGGGAAACAGCCGCCGCCCCTCGGGCACCAGCGCGATCCCCTGCGCCACGATAAGGTTGGGGCGTTGGCCCAGCAGATCGGTGCCTTTCCAGCGGATTGCGCCTTTGCCGCTGACCAGCCCGCAGATGGTTTTCAGCAGGGTTGACTTGCCCGCGCCATTGGCCCCGATCAGCGCCAGAACCTCGCCCGGTTGCAGGGTCAGCGTCACGCCATGCAGCGCCTGAAAGTCGCCATAGAAGCTTTGCAGGTTCTCGATTGCCAGAAACTCAGCCATGCCGGTGCCCCGAGCCAGTCGGCTTTGAGCGCCGCCATCCCGACCCCGAAAACCGGGTGCCAGAGGACCGCCTGAGCAAACTGCCAAGGCCGCGTTGATCGGTCCGATTGGCTGAAGGCGCAAGCCGCAGGCCAAGGGCGCTGCGGCGATCCGGACGGTACCAATCCGGCAAGAAACAGAAAGGACCATCTTGCCATGAAACGGTTTCGTGTTGATCCACCAAACCCCGGCCAAATTGCCGCCAGGTCACAGAATCCGGTCCAGGCCGACATGCTCTAGCCATGATCGGCCCCCATATAGACCGACTGCACATCGGCACTGGCCAGCACCGCCGCCGGGTCGCCATCGGCGATCTTGCGGCCGAAGTTCACCACCACCAGTCGTTTGGCCACCGACATCAGCGCATGCACCACATGTTCGATCCAGACGATGGTGACGCCGGTGCCATGGACATCGCGCACCGTCGCCAGCAGCGACTGGCATTCGCGTTCGGTCAGGCCGCCGGCTATTTCATCGAGCAGCAGCAGTTCCGGGTCGGTCGCCAGTGCCCGCGCCAGTTCCAGCCGCTTGCGCTCCAACAGCGTCAGGGAGCCCGCCAGATTGTTGGCGCGCGCGCGCAGGCCGGTCTGTTCCAGCACCTCGGCCACCCGCGCCTCGGGCGCAGCAGCACCGGCATGGCGGCCAAAGGTGGCGCCGACCAGCACGTTTTCAAACACGCTCATCCCCCCGAACGGGTGCGGGATCTGGAACGAGCGGGAAATCCCCATCCGGCAGCGCTCTGCCACCCCCAGCGCGGTGATGTCGCGGCCCTTGAACAGCACCGACCCGCTGCCCGGCCGCACGGTTCCCGCCACCAGATTGAACAGGGTGGTTTTCCCGGCACCATTGGGGCCGAGAATGCCAAGGATCTCGCCGGTTTCAACCGTCAGCGACAGATCGTCGGTCACGACCAGCGCACCGTAGCGTTTCACCAGATTATGAAGCGAAAGCAATGCCATCGGGGAATGGCCGGGGCAGGGGTGCCCCGGCCCTGATCCTTAGCCCAGGAGCTTCAGGTCGCCGGTCAGCGGAATGTCCGGGTTCTGGTCATGGTTGACGATCACCAGTTCCAGCGTGCCATCCTTGCGCTGCCACTGCCCGCCCGCCACCTTGGTTTTGGTCACGTTTTTCATCGGGCCGTTGGCCCAGTTCACCGGGCCGACGATGGTCTGCAGGTCGGTGCCGGTGATCGCCGCCATGATCGCGGCCTTGTCGGTCAGATCCTCGGCGCGTTTCACCACATCCAGCGCCACTTCGAAGATGGCATGGGCAAAGCCCAGCGTCGCGGTCCATGGCTTGCCCGATGCCACTACATAGCTGTCACCCAACTCGCGCGCCGAGATGCCGGTGAGGGAGGAGGAGAACGGATAATCCGGCGTCCACCAGACCTCGGTCGTCAGGCCGTCGGCGCGATCACCCAAAGCATCGACCGACGAGGGGAACAGCAGCGCCTTGCCGATGGTCACCACCTTGGGGTTGAAGCCCTGTTGCGCCGCCTGCGCCCAGAAGGTGGCGAAATCGGGCGGGATCATCACGCCGGTCACGATCTCGCAGCCGGCATCCTTGAAGGCGGAAATCTGGCTGGTGAAATCGTTGTTGAGAGGTTGATAACGGCCGGGATCGGTCAGCGCAAATCCCGCAGCCGCCAGCGGCCCCGGCAGACCCAGCGCCGGATCGCCCCAGGCATTGCCATCGGCATCGTTGGGGAACAGGCCGCCGACCTTTTTCGCCACGCCCGACTGGTTCCAGACGGCGGTGAAGTTGGCGATGATATCCTCCAGCCCCCAGAAGAAATGATAGGTATAGGTGAACCCGACCTCGGGGTTGCCGCCACGGCCAAAGAACCACGGCTGCCACGGGCAGTTGGTGGAAATGCAGGGGATTTCGTTCAGTTCGGCCTGATCGCACACCGGGTTGGTGGTGTCGGGGGTGTCTTTGGTAATGATGAGGTTCACCCCGTCTTTCAGGATCAGTTCGCTCGCCACCTCGGCGGCGCGGTTGGGGTTGGACTGGCTGTCCTTGGCGATCAGTTCGATCTTCACCGGCGCGCCGTTGTTGGTCAGCCCGTCGATCGCATCCTGAATGCCCGCAATGATCCAGTCCTGCGCCTCGCCGAACCCGGCGAGGGGGCCGGTCAGCGGCGTGACCATGCCGATCTTGAACACCTTGTCCTGCGCGGAGGCGCGGGTGGCGCGCAGCACGGCGGGGGCGGCAAGAAACAGGCTGCCGCTCTTGATGAACCGGCGGCGGTTGAGTGTGGATGTCATGTCAGTCCTCCCTATGGATGTGGTGCGGTCTTGGGGCCGCCTGTATGTGGATCAGTTTAGGTTGCGTGATCGGGTTGGCAATGGAATTTCTGTCAGTTTTGCAGATGGGCATGCCGGTACAGAACCGGCAGCAGGGCGGCCAGACAACCCGTTTCTTCGGTGGCGTGCTGATGCAACCGCCGCGCCAGATCGGGGGTCACGCAGGCCGGCCGCAGCGCCGCTGCCCCGGTCTCCGGGATCGCGGGGGCGGGGTCGCGGCTGGCGACATGGCCCGGAAAGAACCGGCTGCGCATCTCGCAGCCCCATGGCGCGTTGCGCACGAAACCGGTCATTTTCCCCGGGTTCACCGGGGCATCAAGCAGGCCGATATTGGCGCAGATCGCGGCGCCATCATGTGCCTTGTAGCGCTTGGCGTCGAAAAACTCTGCCCGATCGCGGAAGTTGATGCGCAACCTGAACAGCGGCGCGTCTGACTCGGCCAGATGTTCGTGAACCAGATGGCTGGAGCCGATGTGGGTGCCGGGAATGCGCCCCTCCCAGTCGGAAAACATCTGGTCGGACGGGTGCCGGAGCCGGTATTGCTCGGTCCCCCCCAGCCAGCGGAACCACCATCCCACCATTTCGGCCTTGCACCCCGGCATCCGGGTCAGCGCACAGACGCTGCGATAGCCGCCCGGCTGTTCGGCCCCCCCGGATTCCAGCGCCAGATAGCCGGGGTTGAACAGATCATCGACCTCATCCAGCCGCATCTAATCCTCCAGCAACTTGTTGATGGCGGTGACATGGGCCAGCACTTTGGCCCGGAGGGCGGCCTGTTGGTCCGGCGTCCATGTCCGGAAGCCCTGGCCGGTCTTGAAGCCCAGCCTGCCTTCGGCGTTCAGCGCCTCCAGATAGGGACTTGGCCCGGCGCGGTTGTTCAGGTGCGGGGTCAGAAAGGTCTGGATATCCAGCGCCAGATCGGTGCCAATCAGATCGGCGTTTTCCAGCGGCCCCAGCACGGCGAGCCTGCGGCCAAAGCTGGATTTCACCACCAGATCAATGGTTTCTGCGTCGCAAACCCCGGTTTCGACCAGCGCAATCGCCTCGCGCCACAGCGCGTGCTGTAACCGGTTTCCGACAAAGCCGGGCACATCGCGGCGGACATGGACAGGGGTTTTGCCAAGGGTTGTCAGCAGCGCCATCACCCGGCTGATCGTCTCTGGCGCGGTGCCTTCGGTCTCGATCACCTCGACCAGCGGCACAAGGTAGGGCGGGTTCCACCAATGGGTGCCGCAGACCCGTGCCTTGCTGGTGATGCGGGCGGCAATCTGGCCAATCGGAATCACCGAGGTGTTGGAGGCAAGGATGGCATCGGGGCGCGCCGCCGCTTCCAGTTCCGCAAACAGGCGTTGCTTGAGATCCAGCTTTTCCGGCGCGGCTTCGATAATGATATCTGCTTGTGCCACGCAGGCGGGCAGATCGTCGGCGACCGTGATAAGCGCCACCGGATCTGCGGGCTGCCCCAACGCGGTCAGCGTCGCCGCTACGCGGTTCAAGACCGAGGCCCGCGCTTGGGGAAAAGCATCGGTGATGGTCACCTGATGCCCGCCGCGCGCGAACACCAGCGCCAGGCCGTGGCCCATCAATCCCGCCCCGATGATGGCGACGCGGTCCATCATCCCGCCGTATAGCCGCCATCGGCGTACAGAATGTGGCCGGTATGGAAATCCGAGGCGCGCGAGGCCAGAAACAGCAGCGGCCCGGCCAGATCTTCGGGCTCCCCCAGCCGCCCCTTGGGCACCCGCGCCAGAAAGCCGGCCCGCACAGCGTTGGCCTGCGGATTGTCCTCGAACATCCAGGCCGTCAGCGGGCTGCGGAACACTGTCGGCGCAATGGCGTTGACGGTGATGCCCAAGGGCCCCAACTCGCAGCCCAGCGCCCTGGTCATGCCATCCACCGCCGCCTTGCTGGCACAATAGGCGGTATAGCCCGCCGGATGCCCCAACAGACCACGGGCAGAGGACACCAGCACGATCTTTCCCGAACCTTGCGCCTTCATCTGCACCGTCGCAGCCCGGGCCAACAGCCAGCTTTGTGTAACATTGGCATCGAGGATCGCGGCGAAATCGGCGACCGGCATCGCGTCGATCTTGTTGACCTTGTTGGTGCCCGACGCCACCACCAGAATATCCAGCGACCCGAATGCCGCCACGGCTCTGGCCACCATGTCGCTGCAAACCGCCTCGGTCTCGGGCCGGGCGTTGATCTCCACAACCTCCGCCCCGCCCGCCCGACACTCCGCCGCAATCGCCGCCAGTTCAACGGCCTTGCCTGCCGCCAGCACCAGCCTGCAGCCCGCCCCCGCCAGCACCCGCGCCGCCACCGCACCGAACGCCCCCGACGCACCGGTGATCAGCGCCACTTTGCCGCAGACATCAAACATCTGCCTGGGATCGGAAATCATGGTGCCACCTTTGGCGGATAGGGAATGACGACCAGCATCTTGCACATGTGGTTGCTGCGGTTGATGATCTCGCGCACTTCTCCGGGTGCAATCGTGCAACTGTCCATCGGACCCAGCACGGTTTCAACGCCGCCCACGATCACGGTCATCGCCCCCTCCAGCACGACATAGACCTTTTCAAACGGCGTCGCGTCCGGCCCGCCGCCGCCGCCCGGCAGGAACTGCGAACAGCCGACCCACTGATGTGTCGGCCCCCCCGGCTCGAATCCTTGCAACCGCAGTCCGACCACGCCGCGGTGGTTCGGGGTTTCATAAGGGGTCGCATCGGAAAATCTCTTGACCAGCATGGCACGTCCTTCCTTGCGCTTCTTTTCGGCACAAATATCCCACAGGGGGTCCGGGGGGTGTGAAACCCCCCGGCTTGGTTCGGCAAGGGTCAGAAGCGGTCGCCGGGTTCGATCCGGTAAGCCTGCGACGGGTCGGTGATCGCCACCAGCCGGATGATGCAGCCATCGCCGCGATCCCAGTTCCACGGAAAGAATGCAAAGGTGCAGCGCTTGCCGGTGACAGAATCCAGATCGCCGCCGACATTCTCGATGCCAAGGATGCCGGCCTTGAACAGGATCTGATGCACCGGCTCCCAGTCGGGAAAGTCCACCTTCCAATCCTTGCCGCCGGACCAGTCGAAATATTCCCTTTCCAGATGCGGCAGCAAAGGGCCGTTCCTTTGCGGGCCGATGGCGGTGGCCAGCGGATGGTCGTTGGCTTGGGTGTCGTGGCCCACCACTTTCACCTGCCTGTCGACCATCCACTGCCCGGCCGATGGCACGAACCCGGGGCAATAGGCGAAATAATCGCCGTCTTCATACTGCTTGTGCCAGCCGGTGTTCAGGATCAGCACATCATGCGGGCGGATCGTGTGGCCGCAGGCACGTTCCAGATCATCGGCGGTGATGCTTTCCCATTTCTTCTTGGGAAGCGACACCACGATGCCCGAGCCGAAGAAATGCGGCAGCGGCACCTCGTCGATGAACGGCGTGCCCTGCACCACATGGGCAGGGGCGTCGATATGGGTGGTGGAATGCATCGAGGTGGTGATGCGCTGGCTCAGCACGCCCGATTTGGCCATGTAATGGATGCGCTCGATCTTCACATCCTGAAAATACGGCCAGTTCGGCGACTGAAAGCCCCAGCGGTGCGACAGGTTGGTGAATTGCAACCCCATCGCATTGTCCATGTTGGATTGAAACTCGATGCCGCGCACCTTGATCGTCATGTTTCCCCCCCCCTGCGGTCTCATGGCGTTCCCGCCTTCCGCGCGTCGCGGCAGGTGGCTGGCCACTGTATTGCATCACGTTACAGATGTATCGCATCGCGGTCAACGAGGATGATGTGCCAGCAGGTTCTTTCCGACAGCGTTGCCGGTGCAACCTTCATGGCCTGTCGTGGCAGGCAACCGCGATCTTGTTGCCATCGGGGTCGCGCAGACAGGCGCCGTAATAATCGGCATGATAGTGGGGGCGCAGGCCGGGGGCGCCGGCATCGCGGCCACCCATGGTCAGGCCGCTGGCATGGGCAGCATCGACGGCAGCACGGGTCGGGGCCAGCAAAGCCACCATCGCACCATTGCCGACCGAGGCCGGTTCGCCGTCATCGGGTGCGCCGATCAGAAATAGCGGCCGCGCCACACCGGGGATCTGCCAGCCCGCCCAGGGCCGGGCATCATCGCGAAACCGCAGCACATGGCCAAGGCAGCCGAGCACGGCATCATAGAACCGAAAGGCGGCGTTGAAATCATTCACGCCGATAAAAATGTGGGAAATCATCGAGTTGCAGACCGGTCTTGCCATAGCTCAAGTGCCGCCGCCCTGGCGGCGACGACTGCCAGCCTATCCGCCATGGCGGCCCCGCAAAGGGTGGCGGGGACCGCAGCAGCCGTGGGGGCGCGGATTTCCCGAGAGCCTGGTTGTACCAGGTGGATACCAGATACCGGAACCACGGTCCCGGCAGAGCCAGCGTCCTCGGAGATGCTTATCGGCCACTGGAAAAAGGCCCCACACGAACAGAGCAGATCCGCCACCCTCAAGGATAGGGGTTGTGGTCCGATCCCGCAAGGTGCAACTGCGGTCGCAACAAGGGACTTGTCAAATGTTTATGGTTTGTTCATATTTGCGCCATGCCGGTTGACCTGTCGCCCCGATCCGCCCCACCCAGCCCCGAGGCGATGCTTGCCCCCGGTCACTTGCTGGCGCGCGGCGTGGCGCGCCATCTGGTCAGCCATGATTTCGTGTCGGTGCTGGAACTGGTTCCGACCCCCGGGCTGCGGGTCGATGTGATGGCGCTGGGACCGCGTGGCGAGGTGTGGATCGTGGAGTGCAAATCTTCGCGGCTGGATTTTGCCACCGACCGCAAATGGCAGTTCTATCTGGAATGGTGCGACCGCTTTTTCTGGGCGGTCGATGCCGATTTTCCCACCGATCTGCTGCCCGAACAAACCGGGTTGATCCTCGCCGACAGCTATGATGCCGAGATCGTGCGGATGGGGCCGGACCAGCCGATGGCGGGGGCGCGGCGCAAGACGATGCTGGTGAAATTCGCCCGCCACGCCGCGCTGCGTCTGCATGGCTTGCGCGACCCGGGGGCGGGGCTGCGATAACCTGGCTTGTGGGCAAAACCGGTTTGCCGGGCCGATGCGACCGGCCCGAAAGCCGCGCTATTTCCGCCGTGGTTTGGCGGGTGCCGGTTTGCTGATGGCGCGGGCCGCTTCGGCAGCGGCGATCAGTTCGGCGGCAATCTCTTCGGCCTCTTCCGGGTCGAAATCCAGCGGCAGGTCAACCCCGTCGCCCGCGATGTAGATCCGCACCATTCCCGATGTTGTCGGCCCGATCTGCAGATCGGCAGCCATGTCGCTTTGCTTGTCGATACCCATCGCTGCCCTCCTGCACCTGAATTGGGCTATCGCGAAACCGCAGGCCGGTGCAAGGGCTGCTGATATGGCGTGGCCCTTGCAATCGCGCCACCCCGGCGCTAAAGCACCCGCGAGTGCCGACATAGCTCAGTTGGTTAGAGCACCAGATTGTGGATCTGGGGGTCCCCCGTTCAAGCCGGGGTGTCGGTACCATTTCGATCAATCGCCGGGTGCCGGTCCGGTTCGGCGGCGCGGGCAAAGCGTCCGGCCTTTGCCGGCGCAGCGCCGCTGTCGGGTTCACCGCCCGCCGCCGCATCGCCCGCCGCCGCATCGCCCGCCGCCGCACCGCCCGCCGCCGCATCGCCCGCCTGCCGCTTCCGGTCATCAGCCCGCCCGGTGCCACCCGAGACCGGCTGGGAAAGCGGTGCGATGTCCGCAAGTGGCCGACCGCCAGACCACTGCTGCAACTCGTTATGATTGACCGCACTTTTCTGTTGGGCATCAACCGGAGGTTTGCATTGCACCGCTAATCTGGACGCCGGGTCAAGCGCTATGAGGCGTTGGTGGTGGGCGAATTGGAAACATCCGGGTTTGGCGGCTGCGCGCCGTATTCGATCATTGTGGCAGGGGGCTAGGCCATGGCCACGACCTTCAACTGGATCTACCTCGGCACGTCCGGCACAACCCGTGATCCGACCGAGGGCAACCAGACTGCAGAGAAAGCCAGCGCATTGGATGGCTCCACCTGGGGGGGGGCTGGCGATGCGCTGTCTACCCATATCACCTCAGCCACGATGAACGACCTCGGCGGCACGGCGGGTGCACTTGACACCGACAACATGCTTTCGAACGATACGTTCACCACGAATATCGGGGCCGGTTCGGTTACCCTGACCTACGATATGTCAATTATTTACAACGCCACAGTCACCTATTGCGATGGTACCACAGGCTCGGTCACGGCTGTCCTGATTCAGGATACCTCCGGGAAACTGTTCCTTGCACCCGAGAAAAGTTCAAATGAAGATACCACCGCCTTTGAAGCAAAGCCGATCCGATCGATCACTCTGAAAAGCGTGTCCGCCGACACCGCCGCCGGGTTGGCGACGGACCGCTGGTTCACCGGGTTTGATGATGGCTATATCGACGGAACCTCGGGCAACGATACGATCGGCAACGGTTATGTCGAGGCGATCAGCGGCGGCACAGACAAGGTCGACAATTCGGATGCCGGTCTGACCGGCACCTCTGGCAATGATGATTACATCCGTGCCGGGTCGGGCAACGATTCGGTCGCGTCGGGCCTCGGCAACGACACCGTTTATGGCGGTACCGGGAACGACACGATCTATGGGGGCGATGGCAACGACTCGCTGTTTGGCGAGGCGGGCGACGATGTCGTGTATGGCGGGATCGGCAATGACTATGCCGACCTCGGCGATGGCAACGACACGTTCGGCGCGTGGAGCACCGAGGGTGGCACCGACACGATCTATGGCGGCCTTGGCAATGATATGGTCATCGGGGGCGGTGGCAACGGTCTGATCTATGGCGGCGATGGCGATGACACCTTGTCCGGAGGGGCCGGGGCAGATGTGATCGAGGGTGGCAAGGGGACAGACACCGCCGACTACTCCACCTCCGGCTCGCGGGTCATCGTCGATCTCGATGCCGGAACCGGTTCGGACGGCGATGCGAAAGGCGACACGCTGGCCAGCATCGAAGTGGTTGTGGGATCGGCCTACGATGACATTCTCCATGCCGGATCGTCTGGCAGCACGCTTTATGGTGGCGCGGGGGACGATGCGCTTTATGGCAGGGTCGGCGGCAGTACACTTTATGGCGGTGTCGGGTCGGACAATCTGAAAGGCGGATCAGGAGACGATGACCTTTACGGTGGCGATGACGCCGACCAACTCGAAGGCGGCGAAGGCGACGATACGCTGACCGGCGGCGCGGGGGCCGACAGGTTCCGGTTCGAGGGTCAGTCGGGGGCTGA
>Ga0105049_10002575_pt1 | contig 21504 bp, 20 predicted proteins | sample MAT06_FD_78087 | JGI IMG/M metagenome (GOLD analysis project Ga0105049, IMG submission 78087) | Freshwater microbial communities from Lake Fryxell liftoff mats and glacier meltwater in Antarctica - MAT-06 | ecosystem: Environmental > Aquatic > Freshwater > Ice > Liftoff microbial mat | place...
ACCATTGATATTACTTGGTTTCATGGATAATATTGGAGGCGAATAAATTCGCACGAGTCGGATTTCCCCCGCGCTCTTAAGAGACGCGGCTCCCATCCTTCCCGCTATCCCCTGGTGGGTGGAATATTGACGGCTAGAGTTTGGGATAAGTTGCCTTGTGTCATTGTTCCGTCTTTAAACTACAACCCAAATATTACAGAAGTCTAAAATATTTTTCTTCTGTTATTTCCAAAGTAGCATCCAAACATTGTAAGATGCTTCCTCGCATTCTACGTTAGGAAATGTCTGTCATGTTGCCTATCTCTGCTGATTGGATTCTAGATTTTAAAAAGCAGTATATTTAGAGTGACGATAGTTACTATAGTGACAACTGGTAAAGTACTTTCTTCCCAGTCCAAGATTACCTATCTCCTTATGGCAAACACTATTACAATTACCGATTCCCTGGTTCCTAATCCTGTACCGAAACCAGCAATCATTCGACTAGAAAACATTTTTAAGATTTATGGTAGTGGTGAAACAGAAGTACGAGCGCTGAATGATGTCAACCTAATTGTGGAACAGGGCGAATATTGTGCAATTATGGGCCCCTCTGGTTCTGGTAAATCCACAGCCATGAATATTATCGGTTGTCTCGACCGTCCCACAGACGGACATTATTATTTAGATAACCTCGATGTAGCCCAAATGGACGATCGCTCATTAGCACACATCCGTAATAAAAAGCTGGGGTTTGTGTTCCAACAATTCCACCTATTGTCCCAACTAACAGCGCTAGAAAACGTGATGTTGCCAATGGTGTATGCTAGTGTCAACCCAAAAGAAAGAAGCGATCGCGCAACAGAAGCTCTGACGCGAGTAGGTTTAGCAAATCGCCTCAACAACAAACCAACTCAACTATCTGGTGGACAACAACAACGAGTAGCGATCGCGCGGGCGATCGTTAATCATCCCGTGGTACTCTTAGCCGATGAACCCACAGGCGCACTTGATTCGCACACAACCCAAGAAGTATTAGACATCTTTGGCGAACTAAATGCCAGTGGAATCACCGTTGTCATGGTGACACATGAGCCAGAAGTTGCTCGTCAAACCCAGCGCATCGTTTGGTTCCGTGATGGTCAAGTAGTACACTCCAATCTGACACCATCTGACTTGAGTAGCGTTGCTATCTCATAACTTATTAGAGTCCGCCTACCCTTGGCTTTTTCACAGGGTAGGCGGACTTTGTTTATGCAATAGCGACTTCACAGCCAAAAAGCCCATAATTAAAGCATACGTGATTTTTGACTTTTGACTTTTGACTTCCGCCTTGCGGTACTAGTCGCCAGTCCCGATTACAAACTTGACGTTTTTCCAGTTTCTGCTTGCGTCTCAATTGGCTTAACATCGGTGTAACCCACTTCGCCAGCTATTGTCCGAAACACCGAAATTTGCTCGTCAAAATCTAATCCTTCAATCTGGGAAACCAGATCATTAATTGCCTTAGTTGGCTGGTAGCTAGCTGGTAAGTCAACCACCGTATCTCCCATAGCTACTGCCCAAGCATACCAAACTAACAGCTGATTGTTTTCTTTTATCGCCCCATAAGCGCGGGAATATTCTGTATCTTTGCGGTTAACTATATCCCGCATAATATCTAGTTGCTGCTCATCTGATAACTCAAAATAGTCTCCTAGCAGAAGTGGTGCTAACTCAGGTTCGGCAGCAGCAGGAGCAGCTGGGGTGATAGAATCACCCATTTTTTTATAAACTAAATAAAACCAGGCTAATTTTGCATCGGTATCTAAATTGTTAAACGCATCTACCAAATTTTGAGATTCATTGCTCTGGGCTTGAGAAATAGTTTTATCGTAACTTGCAGTCATAATTTTATTTCCAAAGAAATTTTACACGCTAAACTAAGGCTTACCAAAGTTTTAGCATCAGATTCTACTATCAAGAGAAAGAGTTATATTAATTGCAAATTGCAGCTTTAATCTATCTTTTAATAGAGGTAAAGTCTCCCCTAAAGGAACATGAAAATAACTAATTACTTTGTTATGCTCTTTCAAGCAAGCAATAAAAAATTTAAAGCAAGGATTTTAATTATGCCTGATGAAGTAAAGCCCAATGTTAATGAAGCTTCCACCCATAATGCCCAATTAGCTGCCGAAAGCATAGCTAGTGGTGAAGAAAAAGCGCCAAAGGTCGATTTTGATGCTGATTATGCAACTGCACAAAAATTCAGCGTTAGTGAAGTTGATCGCACAGGTGAAGGCGCAGCAGCAGCCGAAGCAGCCACTGCACCTAAATATCAAATCTCTAAACCACAAGAGACAATAACTCAAGCGCAACCAACTGGTAATCCTGACGATTATATGGAGTTAGCCAAAGAAGTTGGGAATTCTAAGACTGAGGGTGTAACTAATGTCACTGATGATTTAGTAAAACAAGCTTTGGAAAAGGGTGAACGGAAAAATTAAGTTTTCCTGATATCTTGCTATTTTGTAGGGTGGCCAATGTCACAAAGATTAAATTGAAGTTTTTGGCAGGGCTACTCATAGATGACACCTCTGCCAGCCAATATCTCTGAATCAAACTTATAACCGAGGGGATTGATATGGCAGACCTTATTGGAGACAACAGGAATAACACTCTAATTGGCACGTTTGAGAATGACGCTATCCTTGGTCAGGGCGGTGATGATAACCTCTTTGGTCGGGGCGGCAATGATGACCTCTTGGGTGGGGCTGGCAATGACTCACTTAATGGCGAGGACGGCAATGACCTTCTCAATGGTGAGGACGGCGAGAACACCCTGCTTGGTGGGTTCGGCGATGATATCCTCCTTGGTGGATCTAGCAATGACCTTCTCGATGGCGAGGAGGGGGACGATCAACTCCTTGGCAGAGGCGGTGACGACACCCTGCTTGGTGGGTCCGGTAATGATGCTTTCCTTGCTGGAACTGGCAATGACCTTCTCGAAGGCGGGGACGGAAATGACCGACTCTCTGGAGAAGACGGTAAAGACCAACTTTTTGGCGGGGAAGGGTTTGACACGCTCAATGGCGGGGCTGGCGATGACCAGATTGATGGCGAGAATGGCAATGACAGCTTGATTGGCGGGGCTGGCGATGACATCCTCCTTGGCGGGGCTGGCAATGACCGACTCGAAGGAGGGGACGGGGATGACAAAATCTTTGGTGGGACTGGCAATGATACTGCTGACTATTCAAATACCACTGCTGGTGTAACCGTTAACCTAGCGACTGGAACTGCCAGTGGAGGGGGTGGGAATGATGTCCTATTTAATATGGAACAAGTCTTTGGTTCTGCTTTCAACGATTCCCTAACTGGCGGGCGCGGTAATGACACCCTCTTTGGTAGAGGTGGCAATGACCTGCTTGATGGTGGAGTTGGCAATGAACTGCTTGATGGCGAGGAAGGCAACGATATTGTCCGTGGTGGGGCTGGCGATGACACCTTGCGTGGTGGGACTGGCAATAACCGACTCTTGGGTGGAGATGGTGTTGATACTGCTGATTATTTCAGTGCCACTGCCGGAGTCACGATTAACCTTGCCACTGGAACCGCTACAGGGCAGGGCAGGAATGATGTCCTGTTGGAGATTGAAAGAATCGTTGGTTCTAGGTTCAATGACACCCTCCTTGGCGGAGCTGGCAATGACTTCTTCCTCAGTGGTGGGGACGGGAATGACTCTCTCAATGGTGGGGCTGGTAATGACCGCCTCTTTGGCGATAACGGCAATGACACCCTCCTTGGCGGGACTAACGACGACTTTATCAATGGCGGGAACGGCAATGACTCCCTGCTTGGCGGTAGCGGCACTGACATCCTGCTTGGTGGGGTTGGCAATGACCAACTCTTTGGTGAGGACGGGAGTGACACTCTCATTAGTAGAGAAGGCAATGATACCCTGCTAGGCGGCAGCGGTAATGACATTCTGCTTGGTGGAAGTGACAATGACCAACTCCAAGGTGGAGGCGGGGATGACCAACTCTTTGGTGGAGATGGCGTTGATACTGCTGATTATTTAAATGCCACTGCCGGAGTCACCGTTGACCTTGGCACTGGAACTGCCAGTGGGGGAGATGGGAATGATGTCCTGTTCAATATCGAGCAAGTCTTTGGTTCTAGTTTTAACGACTCCCTGATTGGAGGAGGCAGCAGTGATACCGTCTTTGGCAGAGGCGGCAATGACACCTTGCTTGGTGGGGATAGCGATGACTTTCTTGATGGTCAAGAAGGTAATGACCTTGTTTTGGGCGAGGATGGGAATGACAGCTTGTTTGGCGGGGCTGGCAATGACCAAATCGAAGGAGGAGAAGGCGATGACACCCTCCGTGGCGGGGTCGGCAATGACACTCTCCTTGGAGGGCCTGGAAATGATGTCCTCATAGGCGTTGATACTAACGGTTCTGATTCTCCTGGATTAGGGGAGGTTGATATCCTAACTGGAGGGCCTGGGGAAGATCAGTTCTTACTTGGAGATGCTACTAATGTCTTCTATGACGATAACAACAGTGGAAGTAGTGGTTTGGCAGACTACGCTACCATCAGTGGCTTCAACTCCAACGAAGATACAATCCAGCTCAAAGGAACACTGGCAGACTATCGCTTGCAGACTGTGGGAGCCGATACAAGGGTATTTCTGGACAACTCAGGGGGAGAGGTAGATGAACTCGTTGGTGTTGTGCAAGCATCGCCTCTGAAGCTTGATAGTGACGACTTCCTGTTCTACGAGAAAGAAGATGCTCGACAAGGGACAAACAACACACTAGCCACTGCTGAGAAGCTAGGTACTTTAACATCAGGTTCAGAAGTTAATACCTCTGCTGAACTGGCAACACTTCCAGGGAACAATCCTGATTTCGACTTTTTCACATTTTCTTTAGGTAACCCAGGAACTGTGACTATCAGCACGTCGAATTATAACGGTCTCTTTCCAGTTCTCGGCCTATTTAATAGTACCGGGAACTTACAGAGTTCTAGTACTTCTCAATCAATCACCGCTTCACTAGGGGCAGGTACTTACTCCATTTCAATAAGTGATTATGATTACTTCCCTCAAAATGGCGGAACTTTCAGTTCTGGCTCTTTTGATCCTGGTTCTTATACGCTAGGAGTCACTGTAGCCTAAAGACAAATGGTACTAAGAAAAGCGGAAACAGTTGCCAATTAAGAAGTTTGCAGTTGTTTCCGTAATTCTTGTTGAGGTTTTGTCATGAAGGGGTAAGCTTTAGGGCGGCGTTTTTGAACTCGTGGTTCCCTGCGTGCGGGACGGTCAGTAACGACTTTTTCTGCTCATCCATCATTACTATCCGCTCAATAAATCGGGGCAACTACCAGTTCAGGAACGAGTTTATGCCATTTGAGCCTTGTCACTGAGCGATTTACCCCGGATTATTGAGCGGTTACGATTTTTGACTATTGATTAATCAACCACTATTCATCACTTCTAATAGTTCGCTAGGCCGATGAATTAAATAATCTGGATTTTGCTTGGCTAGTACTTCCGGTGAGTTAAAGCCCCAAGTTACTGCAATCACTTGGATATTTGCTTTCTTTGATGCTTCTATATCTCTAGTTTCATCCCCGACATAAATAACTTCTTGAGGTTGGAGTTGCTTTTGCCTCAATACATTATTGATTATGGTTGTTTTGCCAAAAATTGTAATTCCTGAGTAGATAAAATCAAATAGGTGATTTAAATCATTAATTGTCAGGAATTGCGTCACATTATCTTTAGAATTAGAAGTGATAATTCCCAGTTTATATCCTTCATTTTGCAGTTCTATTAATGCTTCTTTAATTCCCGGAATGGGCTTTAATTCTGGGATTTTGTTTTTTAATTCTCCTTTAACTTTTTTAACTAAAAAAGGTATTTTAAATAGAGAAACTCCTGAGTACTTAATAATTTCCCTAGATGTTAAGTTTTTAAGGACGGCTAATTGCTCTGGGCTTATTTGTCTATAACCAAAGTCTACAGCTAGACGATTGGCAATACTTACAAGGGCATCTACTGTATCAGCAATAGTGCCATCAAAATCAAAAATAATTACTTTCGGGGTCATTATTTCGCCTGGATGCGTCAAGATTAGCTAGGGCGTTGCGTCGTAACATTTCTGGCTTAATCCGCCGCAAGGCAGATGCTGGAAATCGTTTATCCCACTCCTGATCTGAGATTTGGGCTAATTCTAGCAGGTGGGGGGCAATATTCGCAGGATAAGGCTGAAACTCTTCAATATCAGTTGTTTGGGCAAAACGTTGATTCCAAGGACAAACATCTTGGCAAATATCACAACCAGCAACCCAGCCTTGCAAATGGGGTGTGATAGTATCTGGCAATTCCTCTGCCCGATTTTCAATGGTATGATAAGCAATGCAGCGATTAGCATCCACCACAAAAGGCTGAGTAATTGCACCCGTAGGACAAGCTTGAAGACAACGAGTACAGCTACCGCAGTGTTCTGTATGCGGGCGATCGCTCTCTAATTCCAAATTGGTCAACACTTCTCCCAAAAATACCCAAGAGCCATATTCCCGTGTAATTACATTACCATTTTTGGCAATCCAACCAATTCCGGCAAGTTGAGCCAACACTTTATCTTGTACCGGGCCAGTGTCTGCATAATAACGAACTAATACACCTTCACCAAGTGATTCTAACCAGATGGCTAGCTGTTTGAGTTTTTTATGCATTACCTTGTGATAATCCCTTCCCCACCCATAACGAGAAATTTTGGCGTATTCCTCGCCTTCTGGACGTTGATGTGGTGTGTAGTAATTTAGTGCCACACATACTAGCGATCGCGCTTCTGGCATCACTAAGCGAATATCTTGACGTTTTGGGTTAGCCATCCATTCCATATCGGCGTGATAACCGAGTTCAATCCATGCTTGTAACCTCTGCGCTTCTGTGGCATCTACCCTATCTACAGCAGCAATTCCAACTTTGTGAAAGCCCAACTCGCTGGCTTTCTCTTTCACTACATTGCTGCTTGTTACGGAATACTGATTCATTTTTTTATCTGTATTTTGCCTCAATAAAGGCGATTTAATTATACATTACATAGTCAATACCTTTGATTAACATTTGTTGCTTACTTTATATATAAATTTTATTTATAGCAATTTTCCTTTGGATTCAAAAATACTGTGCCCCTACGAGTGGTCTGTATTCCCATGCAATTGAGAACCGCTATATTGCAACATGTCTACCATCGTCAGGAAGATTTATACAAATGTGGCAATCTATCTCAACAGCAGGTTTCTTTTTAGCTATTTTTGTATTGAAATTAATATTTAGGTAACATAATACAGATATTTTTACGATAGACGTAAAAAAGGATACATCTCCATAAATAAATTTATGGAGATTGTTAATTTTGAATTCGGAGCGAAGCGACGTGACCTCTACTGAACAGTTGAAACAAGAATTCCAGATTGAGGGAATTACAGAAACAAGTGTACTGCGTTATTTTGAAACCTTAAATGCAGGAGAATTTGAGGCAACTGCTGCCTTATTTGCGGAAGATGGTGTGATGCGCCCACCATTTGAATCTGATATTGTGGGAACAGATGCGATCGCAGCCTACTTAAAACAAGAATCCCAAAACATTAAAGCTTATCCCAACACGGGAATAGCTGAGGCTTTAGAAAACGCTACGATTCAAGTCCAGGTAACAGGCAAAGCACAAACTTCGTGGTGTAGTGTAAATGTCTTGTGGCTATTTATCCTCAACCAACAACGCCAAATTTCATATACTAAAATCAAACTTTTAGCTTCTCCCCAAGAGTTACTTTCTTTACGTCGTGAAAACTAGCAAATAAGTATAATAGTTTAGGCAATGTTTGATCGTAATCAAAATAAAATCCAATCTTGGAAAATTCAAATAACACATTACTTGAAAAGTAGTAACTTTTGTCTATTTCACTAATTCGGGTAAAGTAGCTTCTAACTTGAGACAGTTGGCACCATCAATCTGCAACCTGTAGTCTACTTTATCCATGAGACGATTCATAATTAGCCAACCATAACCACCTTCTTGTTTTTCCATAGGGTTTGGAGCATAGTAGTTAGACATATCAAAGCCTTCGCCGTAGTCCCAGACTTCTAGGACAAGATCCCGGTCTTTCACTTCCAAACGCAGTAAAATCGGTAAATTTGGTTTGTCCTTGTGGGCATGACGGACTGCATTTGAGTAGGCTTCTACTAAAGCCAGCCTCAAACGACTTGATTGCCGTGACCAGTCCACAGATTCTCCTAGCTGGATTTTCAAACATCCCAGTAGCCAGGTTTCGACAATATTAAGAAAACTCAAGTCACTTGGTACATGAAGCTCACTTTTCATTACTTATAAAATCTCCAGTGAAAGTATAGTTTGATCATCTTCTTGAACGTGATTATCTGCCTGGATGCGAGCTAGTAAATGGTTCAGAGAAAGCGGTTGTTGCTCTTGTTGCAAGAGTTGCCAAAGACCATCTTGATTCAGCATAGAACGGTTAACTGGGTCAACGTCAGGCTCGGTTATTACTGAAAAATCATGTTTATTTGATATCATTGCTTCTGTAATTCCATCGCTGGCCAGTAACAATGTGTCTCCAGCAGCGAGAACCAAACGACCAGACTCTGCCTGCCACTTAGGCAAGATCCCTAAAGGAACGCTGCGAACTTTCAGGTAATTGGGATTGTCGGCTAAAGCACCTTGGCGTGACCATAACAGTGGATAAATATGACCTGCATTAGTGTAGACAAGTTCCTTAGTGCTAGGGGTATAACAGGCTAACACAAGAGTGATAAAATAATTGTTGCTAATCAAGTCTTCATTGAGAGCGTGGTTGAGGTTCTGCATGACCACATTTGGCTCGGCTGGTGCTTCTTGAGATAATTCCCGGCGCAATACTGAAATAATACTAGCCATAAATAAAGCAGCTGGAACGCCCTTGCCAGAGACATCACCCACTGCCAACCATAAGTCGCCTTTGGGATGGACAAACACTTCAAAAAAATCGCCTCCCACTTCCCGCGCTGGGTAACAGCAAGCTTGCACCTTCACACCTTTGATGTCAGGTAAAGTTTGGCGTAGCAAGTTGTATTGAATTTGGCGGGCTACCTCCAACTCATTGTGAATCTGCTGTTGTTTTTCTTGGAGTCGCTGGTAGAGTTTTGCTTGAGAGAGGGCTAAGGCTGCTTGTTCGGCAACACCTGCAATCAGTTGGATGTCTTCATCTTGCCAGGGGCGATCGCGTCCCCATTGATGGAGAACCAGCACAGCCAATAAATGCTGGTGATAGCTAAGTGGCACAACCAGATGGTGAGAAGGATTACCCTCATATACATCTTGAGCAAGTTGATAATGACGGGTTTCCAGCACTTTTTCAATTAAAACACTGGGGTCGAATGAGCAATCTGATACATCGGATTTCGGATCGAGGTATGAGAACTGGTCTTGTGTGAGGCGATCGCCCTCTACTGGCCTGAGCAAGCAATTGCTAGCTTCAAATGTTTGTCCAATAGTTGCGACAATTTTTTGCAGCATACTGTCGTAGTCTAGAGACTCCCGAATTGCCGTTGTTACAGCATTAAACAAAGATTCTCGTTGTAGGGCCCGACTCAACTCTCGCGTGCGCTTCTTAACTAGACGATATGTATCAGTGGCTTGCTCAACTAAGGCTCTCAGCCGTTCAGGATTCCAAGGTTTGGTAATGTACTTGAATACCTGACCGGAGTTAATCGCATCCACCAAATCTTCGACATCGGTAAAACCAGTTAACAAAATCCGAATCGTGTCTGGAAAGCGCTCTACGGTGCGACTAAAAAAATCGGTGCCATTCATTTCTGGCATTCTTTGGTCAGAAATAATCACCGCCATTTCACCAAACTGATCCAAGATTTCCAGAGCGCCAAGGGCATGATTGGCTTTATATACTTGAAAATCTCGTCTAAAAGTGCGGTAGAGTAAATCTAAGTTATCTGGCTCATCGTCTACCACCATGAGCTTAAGTTTGTCCACGCCGATCTCAGCCATATTTGACTTTAGTTTTCACATATTTGAATGGCGAGATAATATAATTTTTATCCCACCGGAGAATCAACAAAAAATTAATAACTAATCATTTTCAACAGCTATCAGTTATTAGTGTTTCAAACCTTGATAACTGTTCACTCAATTTCACCTTATCCTACTAACCCAGAACGCAAGGCGCGAACTGCTGCTTGGGTACGGTCATCGGCACATAGCTTATTCAAAATATTGCGAACGTGAGTTTTAACAGTCCCAACAGTGATATAAAGCCTTTCGGCAATTACTGCATTACTACAACCTTCGACAATCAACTGTAGCACTTCCAATTCCCTTTCTGTCAGCGTGTAAGGTTGAATTCCTTCTAGATTATCGACATAATCAGGGTTAGAGGCAATGGTCTTAGTATCTACAAAAGCTGATTCCAACTTTTGGGGATTTTGTTGCGCTTGTTGTAATACAATCCGAGCGATCGCGGGATCGATCCAAGCGTTGCCATTGTAAGTTACTCTTATTGCTTCCAGCAAATTATCGAATTTGATATCTTTCATACAGTAAGAGTCTGCACCAGCCGCAAAAGCTGCCAACACAGCTTCTTTGTTATCCCGCAGCGTCAAAATTAACACCTTTGTTAATAGCTGCTGTCCATTAGCTGTAGATTTTACCTCCCGTGTCAGTTCAATGCCATCTTTATCTGGTAAACCAATATCTACAATGGCAATATCTGGTTGTACCATTCTTAACATCTTTAGCCCCTCAACAGCATTGGCAGCTTCACCTACAACATCAATGTCATCTTTTTGCAGTAGTGCTGTCCGAATACCTACACGAGTTAGGTCATGATCTTCAATCAGAGCGATACGAATTTTACTCATAGCCAACTTCAGCCCGTTACACTACCTTAACCAGAAAGTCGAGTTTCGTGACATACTCCCACACTAACTGCAAGTAGTATAGTAGGGGTTTCTGTTCCCGGAACCAGAATTACGAGTTGAGTGTTTTTTACTTAGTAAAATATTACACTTCAACAATCAAATTTGGACTGGTTCAGCCCAAGTACAAGCGCCCAAGACTAATTAGTTATGCTTTCTATTGTTGCAGGGCAATGGGAATCTCTCATGTGTAACTTCCAATATAAAAAATTTGATAAACTTGACATTCAAGTAAATCTGGTGTGAGGTTAACCCAGAATAGGCTATGTCTAAAGGCAATGAAGCATTTTCAGTGTTAGGAATACCAGTTCATGTGATGGCTAACTATCCAGGCTGGTTGTTAGAATGCTTGCGTGCAGGCAAAGGAATTCATGTAGTAACGCTCAATGCAGAAATGACTATGCAGGCAGAGCAGAATAAAATCCTGGCTCAGGTTATTAAAAATGCTGAACTAGTGATTCCAGATGGAGCCGGGGTTGTTCTGTATTTGCGATGGCTGTTATGGCAAAAAGTTCAGCGTTTTCCGGGGATTGAACTAGCAGAAAAACTTTTGCAAGAAATCGGGCAACAGAAGACAGGGGCAAAGGTTTTTTTCTATGGAGGAGCGCCTGGAGTAGCCTCAACTGCGGCAGATTTTTGGCAGCAGCAAATTCCAGATTTGAGTATAGTAGGCACTCACTCAGGCTACCATTCCCCAGAAGAAGAAGTACAATTGCGAGAAACTCTGGTTCAATTGCAGCCACAAGTGATTTTTGTCGGTTTGGGAGTGCCACGTCAAGAGTTATGGATTGCCGAAAACCGCCATTTGTGTCCTCAAGCAATTTGGATTGGTGTTGGTGGTAGTTTTGATATTTGGTCGGGAACTAAAACTCGCGCTCCCGCCTGGTTAGGAAATAATAATTTGGAATGGTTGTATCGGCTTTATCAAGAACCTTGGCGTTGGCGGCGGATGTTGGCTTTGCCAGCGTTTGCTGTGAAAGCTTTTGTTTATCGTTTGACAGCAAGGGGTGCAATTAGTTGAGAGTTATGAGTTATGAGTTATGAGTTAGGAGTTAGGAGTAGAGACGCGATTAATCGCGTCTCTACAGGATAGGACTTACGCAAAAACCCTCTCAAACTCTCATTCCTCCGTGAACTCTGCGCCCTCTGTGGTTCGTTTTCCGTTATCCGTGCGTAAGTCCTACAGGAGTTAAGAGTTATGGGTGCTATTACTTAGTTCGTATTAAAGTCTTCAAAAAATTTAAATTTTCTTTGTTAAATTTTCAATTCCCAGGCGAAACCTGGGAATCCTTATTTTTGAGAGGAATAAACTAATCTAAACCCGTAAGCTATTTGGTTGTGGGGATAAGGAAAATTTAACAATGCCAGTATTAACAACTCAAGTTAAAATAGACAAATCCGTTCATAGCGAGAACAACAAAACTCAACAGCACGGTAGCAATACTACTGTCAAGGTGCAATTGCAATCTGTAAGCAAGACTTATACTAATGGCACTCACGCCTTGTTGAATGCGAACCTTGAGGTAAAAAAGGGAGAATTTCTGTTTATCACAGGGCCAAGTGGTTCTGGTAAATCAACGCTTTTGAAACTGCTGTATGGCCAGGAGTTAGCGACGCAGGGAGAAGTAATTGTTGATGGATGTAATGTAGCAGGTTTACGGGGCGATCGCTTGTCATTATTGCGGCGACGAATTGGCATTGTGTTTCAAGACTACAAACTAATTACCCAGCGAACAGTAGCGGAAAATGTGACTTTTGTGCTGCAAGCTCAAGGCTATACCCGTAAAGAAATTCAACGCCGCTTAGAACCAACCTTGAAGCTGGTGGGTTTGCTGAGTAAAGCTGACTGCTTTCCAGATCAACTGTCTGGAGGAGAGCAACAACGGGTGAGTATTGCTCGTGCGATCGTTGGTACACCACCCCTGCTGTTGGCGGATGAGCCGACTGGAAATCTCGATCCAGATAATTCCTGGCAAGTGATCCAGATTCTCCAGAAGTTAAATTCCTTTGGGGCTACAGTAATTGTTACTACTCACGATGAACAATTGTTACGGCGATGCAATCATCCGGTAGTGCAGGTTCGCAATGGACAGTTGTCTCGGAAATAGTCATTGGTCATTAGTCATTAGTCATTTGCAAAGGACAAATGACAAAGGACAAATAACTAAAAAACGTGGTGTTTGACTTTTGCTGATACAGGCGTAAAAGTTGTTGCTGTTTTGGGGGGTATAACTTGTAAGCGATGGTCTTTGACCGACCGGAGGTCATCGCAGGCTTGTAAACTCTTAAAAGCTGCCTCTCTGATCACAACTTCTTCCTCTCGACCGAGTAGGAGTTGCAAGCATTCGACAACATCTTGCTGCACTGAAGAATCAACTCGCTTACGGCTGATGACTTTAGTTAGTTGACGTAGGGCAATCATCCGCTTTAATGGATCTTTTTCTGTTAAATTTACCAACAACTGATCGAGGTGGTCTTCTTCTCGATTTTCATAGAAGTTGACAATTTGCCATACCAATAAAATTAAAGTTAACAGTGTTCCCACACCTTGCACAATAGCACCAGCAGCAATCCAGGAACTGTGAGAGTCAACCCAAATTGCAGCGGCCATATAAGTAGTGACAGTAGCAAGACCACCACTTATGACTGCTAAAGCTAACCGACGATTTGAACTGTTTAAGAACTTACGTATCTTAGACCAGTGTAATTGCCAGTCCCACTCCTGCATTGAGTAAACCAATACCATTATCCCAACGCCGATTAAGAGAGCCAATAGCAGCATCCAGTTCCACAACAACATGGCGACGACGATTGTCAAGAACCCAAGAAAGCCTCCAGGCCCAGAGAAGCGCTTAAATGTTTGCTGCTTTGTTGCTCCCTTTGTCTTGAACAATGGATGCGACCAGTTCCAGTTGGGGATCTGGTTGATCAATTGCTGCCAAGAAGACGAAGCCTGTGCCACAGTGTTTACCTACTTGATTACGAAATTAACTATTGTATAAGTTTTACTACGGTTGAAGAAAGGGTGAAGACCCAAACCACAAGATGCCCGGTTTTTAAGGACAGCATAGTAGACTAGTACAGCACGGCGGAAATCAAGATACCATTTTAAATGGCTCAGAGCAAGGGTATAAAAGCTTTTTAAAGACAAAAACGAAAGTTATCAAGGGTGAATTGGCCATCAAAAGCACAGAAGGTAACGCTGTAGATGTTATTCGCAGTTATAGATAATAAGCTATTGGGGGAAATTGCCGAGTCTGAATTTGCAAGATTGGCGCTTGGTAGTACAGTTTGAGCGAGGAGTTGGCGATCGCGATCGTAGGCGGAAAGCACTAGCCGTTGCGAACTAGTGACAAAGGCGCTAACCGAATTAACCGGATGCAAGAAAGTAGCTTCTAAAAATCCGCTTTTGGGCGCTCCCATTAAAACTGTTAGCCCTGAATAGGCTGGAAATGCTGGATTTGATGGCTGTATTGCTATAGAATTGTGAAAAATTACTCCCCAGTGTTCATACTGGCGCTCTACTGGTTCAAAACACTTTAAATCTTCTAAGTCTAAACAAATACAAGTAGGTACAGTGATTCTGTCAGCGTCAATAGCTGACTCGACCTGATCCCCCCAAGCTGAAGCTTTAATTTCATTTTGTATATTAAAGTCAAGCGCAAATTTAGCGTCTTCAATCGTTGGTAGTTTATTTAATTGAAGAGTAGCCTGCTTTACCATGACATCCCGCCTTACCATTACTTAGATAATAATTAGATTTAGTAATACATCAAAAGCTATGTTTCTACATATCGAACTAGAATTAATAGCTTGTTAAAATGAGCATTTTGAATCTTATTGACGCTCAAAATTATTTATGACTTTGTTGATAGACTACCATAAAAACTTATGTCTGATTCACTCTTTAGTGATACTCGCTACCATGAAAAACCCTTATAAAACAGTAATTTCAACGCTCAGTGACTTTTTATTCTGAAAAAAATCACCAAATCTTTACAAGTAATCCAGTAATTTTATATCTACTTAATCTGATGGTAGCAAGAAGTCTTAAAGTGATTGGTTGGCTGATAATAACAATGAGTGAGGAGTTTGAACTAAATAGGTAAGTATTATGGGGTGATAAAAGAAGATGCGGTGACGCGGATAAATTATCAAATGCTCTCACCGTATCTGCGTGCATCCTGTAATATCTATTACGAGCGCTACTTAATTACTACAATCAACAAAACATACTTATGTTTCAACCACTCGGATTTGAACAACGCTCTATAAATACCTCACTAGGTAGGATGGTATATTATACGTCCACTGGATCACCTTGGCAGGACGATTTAACAACCAAAGATGATCGTCGGGAAACTTTAGTGTTTCTCCACGGCTTTGGTGGTGGATCTTCTGCTTATGAGTGGTCGAAAGTATATCCGGCTTTTGCTGCCGAATATCGGGTCATTGCGCCAGATTTAATCGGTTGGGGTAGGTCTGAGCATCCGGCACGGAGTTATAAGATTGAAGATTATGTAACCACGATTCGGGAGTTTTTCGAGCAGACTTGTACCGGGCCAGTAACAGCGATCGCTTCTTCTTTGACCGCAGCCTTTACAATTCGAGTAGCATCAGATCATCCTGATTTATTCAAGTCTTTAATTCTCACTACCCCCGCCGGACTTTCCGACTTTGGCGAAGACTACTCCCGTAGTTTTTTTGCCCAGTTAATCAGCGTTCCCATTGTTGACCGTTTACTTTACAGCACTGGAATAGCAACCAGTGGGGGTATTCGCAGCTTCTTAGAGCAACGGCAATTTGCTCAATCTAATCGAGTGTACCAAGAAATTGTAGATGCTTATTTACAATCTGCCCAACAGCCTAATGCTGAGTATGCAGCGCTCTCCTTTGTCCGTGGCGATTTATGCTTTGATTTATCCCTTTACATTCAACAACTGACCACTCCCACCGCCATTATTTGGGGACAAAGGTCGGAATTTACAGGCCCCTCAATTGGTCGCCGCCTTGGCGAAATTAATCCTCAAGCGATCCGATTTTTTCAACAGTTGGAAGATGTGGGGTTAACACCGCAATTGGAGTTACCAGCAGTGACAATTGGGTTAATTCGCAAATTTTTGCCTTTGCTTAATTAGTACTTTGTTCAGTACTACATCGGTAGGGTAGCACAACTGGCTGTGCTACCCTACGAGGATCTGTATTAATTATTTATTTCTGTACCTTATCCATGCGGAAAGTTTCAAGGCAGATTTAATAACTCGGACATTTATTTGGATTATAGAAAATGGGAAAATCTCTTTCTCACAAGCTCAATTAAATGCTGCTAAACAGACTTTGCTACCACTTTGGGAAGAAAATCGTTTTGAAATGCGCCATGTGTATCATAATCGATAAAGCTAGATAATCTGCTGTAAATGCAACACAAATCCAGGTAATATATTTTCTCCTGATAAACTAGCAGGATTATCTAATATCTCTACATCTTTACCTGGACGATAAATTTCTACTCGCTTGTTTTTCCGGTCAATTAACCAACCTAGTTGAGCGCCATTTTCGATATACTCCTGCATTTTCTCTTGCAATTCTTTCAAGGAATCAGTACGAGAACGTAACTCTACTACAAAATCAGGACAAATTGGGGCAAATTTTTCTTGCTGTTCTGGGGTTAAAGCATTCCACCGCTCAATTTTTACCCAAGAAACATCGGGAGAACGTTCTGCACCATTAGGTAGGGTGAAGCCAGTTGAAGAGTCAAAACCTTTGCCTAATTTAGTCTGTTTATTCCAGATTCCTAACTCAACAACCATATCAAAATTTCGGTTGCCAGTATCACTACCTGTAGGTGGCATAATTAATAATTCCCCTGATGCTGTACGCTCAAATCGATAATCGCGGTTTTTCTGACACATTTGGAAAAATTGCTCATCAGTCAAGTCGATTTTTAATTTGAGTGTAGAAGGTAAAGTGGTTGTCGTGGCATTCATAGGCTATTGTGAGCATCTTACTTTCTAGTGTAGTGGTGTGTGGGGTGCGATCGCACTTTACCTATTAAATAAATTTGTCTACCCATTCGGTGCAGCTTTACCGAGATATATTTGCTTAGAACCCTTGGAAATAGAAATCCAGCCAAGGCTTTGTAAGCGGTTAATTAAATTAGATATTGTGATACCAAGCTCTTCTCTCATTGCATAAAGGTGATTCCAATTAGTTAAATCACGTCCTCTTTGGACTTCTTCTAGTTTAAAGAGTGGCATGAGAAAGCAGCTTGCAAAATATTGAGCTTGCCATTCAATTCCTTGCTCAGTAGTAACACTGCGACATAAAAATGGTTCTATAGTTTTTTCAATACCCATTTCTTGGAGTTCTAAAAACCTAAAAACCTTATTTTGATCTATATGAAGTATCCAGTGTCCAATCTCGTGAGCTAAGGTTTGCGTACCTTGGAAATGGCAACCGAGATTGGTGTATATACAGCAATCTACGAAATCCTAACCAAGTAAAACTTTTTTCTCTGCTAAATTCTGGGACTTGACATCAATGAGCCAAAATTGGCTACCATTTGCCAGCTACAACCTATGGTTGCAGTTATATCCCCAATATTTTTGGCAGAAATATTTTTACTAAATATTCCTCAACCTAACTTAATCTGCTTTCGACTGACTCCCAGAGTAGATACTGAAATAGGAAATCGCTTAATTTGGCGGTTTAGTCAGAAATTTCCTGATATTATAGTCATTTTTGCAGATGGGAATTTCTGGGTTTTAGCTAAACCTGAGCAACCAATGCCAAGTTTAGATGAATGGCGAAAAGCTTTAACAGAAATTCAAGAGGACTTGAAAAAAGATATTGGCGATCGCTATTATTCAATTCAATGGGTAAGCCAACCACAGATATCTGCTGATATTCTTTCTGAACTAGCTATAAGAATATTAAAAATTAGACGGGCATTTTCATGTTTTAGTATTCCATTTAACAAGGTTGAAGTTAGACGAGAAGCAAAATTTTGGGCAGAAGCAATTGAAATTAAAAATATTTCACACCCAGCTATTGCTATAACTATTCGCAGTTCTTTTGTATTCAAAGGAAAATTGTCTGATTTTTACGAGAATCATCCTTATAGACAAAATCCAAGAGATTTATTAATTGGTTTAAATGTTCGAGATATTGAAAAGAATAGTTCAGCTACTATTGTAGATATTGAAGGAACAGTTGGTGAGCGTGAAGAAGAATTACTCAAATATAAACCCACATCAACCAGTGAAATCGCTATTCGTGAAGCACCTAGAGATCAACCTGTTGTACTTGTGCAGTTTGGTAAGAATAAAAAACGGTATCCTTATGCAATGGCTGCTCTTACTCCCTGTATTACAGAAGATACTGCTAAACGATTTGATGTAAACTATGGGGATTTACTCAAAGAAGCTAAGATTCCTTATCAAGAGCGGCAAAATAGTTTGGCTTCATATAAAAAAGAAGCTGCACTAGCTCTAAGTATTTATGGATTTGTATTATCAGAAACCTGTATTAATAGTGGAAAGAGCGGTAATTGCTCTGAATTATTCTTACCACTAAAATTTAAGCTTGAAGATACTCAACTTCTATTTGGAAAGGATAAATCTGGTCAAAACTTTATAAGTAGAAGAGGAGATGTCCTTAAAGGACTATCACAAGGAGGCGTTTATCGTCGTCAATCTCAATATGAAGATAAAGCAACACCAATTCGCATTACAGCTTTGAAGCTTTGTGATTTTAAGGTAGATCCTTTTATTAGGGAAGTTCAGCAACGTCTAAAACGCTATGGGTTTGAAAGCATAATTGTTCATCGAGTTGGTGTATCAGTAAGTAGTTCAAGTGTCTCTGATGATAGAGAAAAAGTTGAGCAAGCTATTAATGAATTAATGGCGATTCCTACTGACATTGTTTTGACATTTCTACCTGAGAGCGATCGCCATGCTGATAATAGTGATGATGGTAGCTTTTATTCTTTTATTTCTTCACGTTTACTTCGGCGAGAAATTGCTAGTCAAGTAATTTATGAAGATACATTAAAAAATACCAGTAATTATGGAAATATCCTTCATCAGGTAATTCCAGGAATTCTTGCAAAGTTAGGCAATTTACCCTTTATTTTAGCTGAACCTTTAGAAATTGCTGATTATTTCATAGGCTTTGATATTTCCCGAATTTCTAAAAAGAAAGGGTTTGGAAGTAGAAATGTCTGTGCAAGTGTGCGTCTCTATGACAAGCGAGGGGAGTTTATTCGTTATCGGCTGGAAGATGCTTTAACCGAGGGTGAAACAATTGATAAACGAACACTAGAGAGGTTTCTCCCATCTGCTGAATTAAGACAAAAAACTGTAGTAATTTACCGTGATGGACGTTTTTGTGGTGATGAAATAAAGAATTTAAGAGAAAGAGCAAAAGTTATTGGTTCAAAGTTTATTTTGGTGGAGTGTGTAAAATCTCAGATTCCACGACTATATAAATTTCAGCAGTCTGTAGTGACAGCACCAACTAAAGGGTTAGCTCTCTCCTGCACAATAGCGTTTGAGAAGTTCATCAGCATCCATACAGCCCGCCTCCCAAATTTCCATTTATCACCTGAGAATTACAGTATCTAATCGATAATTGCTGGAAATAGCTCTCATTCGGAGACTTTTAAAAACTCCGCACTAACCTTAAAACTATTTAACAATCTTTTACAATATTGCCGATGGTATCGGTTGCTTTTAACAGCGATCGCACAACTAAAATACCAAATAAGCCCTTATTAAGTCTCTTTTGTTTAAGCATATCCAGGTGGCGATATCTACAACGGGCTATGACGCTCGAACGCAAGAGCGTGTCGCAGACAAGACTCGCTAACGCTTCTCTACCAGACGCACTCGCGTTCGTTATCGGCGTTGCTCCTTGGCTCATCCACGTCTACAGCTATTTTCAGTTAATTGAATCACAGTTTTTCGTAGAGGGCACGGCACTGCCGTGCCCCTAAAATAGTGATTTATTTACGTACTAGGTTGAGCAGTTCTTTCGGAGAAGCAAGCAAGTCAATCGCTACAAAAAAGATTTTGCCTTGGGGATCTAGCAAAAACCGCCATGCAATATTCATCCCCACGCTGGCACCGAACCAAGGGGTTTGGACTTTGCCTGTGACTTTAATCTGGGTATAGCCATCTTCTACTGGCTCAGATATACCACGCTCTGGTATCATCTTCAATCCCTGGCATTCTTCACGCATATAAGCGCGGATTGCGTCTTGACCAACAATCGGTCTTTCAAAGGGGGGTTGCAAAGCACCTTCAGAGGTAAATAGAGCAACCGCAGCATCAAAGTCATTGGCATTCATGTTGTTGATATAGCCCAACACCGTAGGATTGTTAATGCCCTCAATCGTGACTTTAGTCCGAAATGCTGGTGCAGTGGGAGGAGCCACAGGCGGCAAAACTCTTTTGTAACTACCGGGAGCATTCGGATCAAATCCCATGCTAACTACGGTATTACGTAAAATTGTGATTTGTTGACCTGAATCAGCATTGCGGATGGCTTGCAAAACGTCAGCAGCCTTAGAAGTAAGCTTGTAGCCTTCTGGGATAGGAGCAACAATTCCCTGGGCCATCCATTCTCCTAACTGATACCAGAAGCCCAATTTGATGTTCACGGTGAAGGATGCATAGGAACGGCACAGGGGAGTGTCAGCACGATTAGCCAAATCATACATGACTTGCGTTTGAGCCTCAAAAGGCATCTGCTTAATTTGTTCGAGTAAGCCTTGTGCGAGGATCATGTTAGCTGCCCCTGGAGCAGCAACCGTAATACTTCTACCCATCTCGGTATAGGCAAACCAGAGTAATGCTAGTTGATCTTCAGCATTGAGCTGTGAGAATGATTCGACAACAGTTGGAACAATGTCAGCAACTAGGGTGCCGGGAAAAATTCTTTGAGCCGACTGGATGGTAAAAGACATAGCAGATGTTCCCAAAAGAAAATTACAGTTCTATCGAATTTGAAAATCAAATGTGCAAAGACGGAAAGTAAATGCGTTTAGCTCTTAACAAAGGCATTCAGCAGTCTTGTTACCAAAGGCATAGCGATTTTATTGCCGTTGAGTTTGGATACTCGGCAAAGCACATTGCAGGCTCAACTGCATAGTTATTTAGAAAACTTTGCTCAACAGTGGTTTAACGCATTGATATTGGTTTTATATCTTTATGTAAAGAAACATAACAAGTTCGTTACAAATAAGCAATACTTCCTCAGTTATAAAATAATAATTTCTGCTTATATAAGATATAAGTTTTGCTTAAAACAGATTATCCACAATTGGTCGCTTTGTGCGTATTCACTTCCAAGAGGGTAGGCGTAGCCCGTCGTAGACATCGCACTACACGCATCAAATTTTGATAAACAATGCTGAATTGAACCGCTTCTAAAAATATCGGCAAACCTATGTAAGCCTTATTTAACTCCACGGTTTAAGTTTGAAACGTCCTTTCTTAGTGTTCACACTTCCCCATCGTTGAGGTTGTCCAAGAAACTCCAGT
>Ga0105049_10002576_pt1 | contig 21501 bp, 19 predicted proteins | sample MAT06_FD_78087 | JGI IMG/M metagenome (GOLD analysis project Ga0105049, IMG submission 78087) | Freshwater microbial communities from Lake Fryxell liftoff mats and glacier meltwater in Antarctica - MAT-06 | ecosystem: Environmental > Aquatic > Freshwater > Ice > Liftoff microbial mat | place...
AGAGTGACCGCTTCGATAAAGCCTGGGCACTCATCGCCGCCCAGTACAAAGCGGAAGTCACGACTCTCGCCAATGTCATCGCGCTTCAGCCATGAACCAGCGCACGGAACCGTCAGTGCCGGAGCTGCACCCCAATGAATTGGAGCCCGCATGACCGACCTTCGAGCACCCGTTCAAGCCTCCACGGCACCCCTGACCTCCAATGATAGTGGGTCTGGGACGGCCTCCTCCGGGCGGGTGCAAGCGTGCGCCAAGGCGTTCGCGACGCAGGCACCTTCGCCGCGCAGGAGGCGCTGCTGCAACCCAATGACGGCAAACGCAACGGGGTCGTGCAGCGCAAGGTCGCCGATGTGAAGCACCTGGAGGCTCTCACGACCCCGGGTACGGAGACCGAATCCATCACTGCTGTCCCGGAGGCGATGGAGAAGAACACGGTTGCAGCCGACACGCCCCTGCCTTGGACCAAGACCGGCTGGGACGCCAAAGACCTCCTCACGCGGCTTGGGCAATATGACCGGCTGGCTGGCACCGACAGCGACTCGAAGCGCTGCGTGCAAGCGGTGGCCCTGGCAAGTCACATCGTGTCGGGTCCGGCCGCGGTCGCCGCGTTTCTTGGCAACGCCGTCAGCGCGGGCCTCAAGAAGGGACCGTTGACCCAACGCGTCGACACAGCGATGAAGGTCCTCGGCGAGGTGAAGGCGCTTGTCGGCGCCAAGACTGCCACTTTCGGCGATCGCTCGTGGGCACAGGAGGCGCTGCATGACATGTCATTGGGTGACAAGGTCGGCACTCCAATCGAGGCCATCGCGGACGCGGTGGTGCCCGAGCACGACGCGGGAGTCATGCAGAAGCTCGACATCTGGTGCGCCAGTGCCGGCGAGGTGCTGGGCCACACGTCCAGCCTCAAGGAAGGACAACAATTGCTCGTGACCCAGTGGACGGTCTCGTTCAATGCACACTTCGATGATACCGACGGCGACGAGATCGAGGTCATCCCCGAAGGGCCTGATGGCAAGACGTCCGCCCCCGTCACCATCAAGCGGATCGCCACGAAGACCAAGCCACCTGCGACCCTTCGACCCCAAGCGCGATAAGCGCAATGGCCACCAGCTCCTCCTGTACAAGACCGGCGGCAGAGTCTGGATGTATGATCCCGAAACCACCGTGAGCGGGCAACACCTGTCCGAAGTCGCCAAGGACGGCGCGGCACTCGCAGGCACTCTCAAGGAGCAGCCGAAGTACGGGATGTTCGGCTACATCGAGATCCTCGGTAAGATTACCCCCGCGGCGTGATCGCGGGCACGAGTGCCTTCAGTCCAGGCGCCGCCCCGCGATCATCCGCCGACTCGCGGAACTGCCGACGATAGAGGTCGGCGTACAACCCGCCCTGGGCGACCAGCGCGTCGTGGGTGCCGCGCTCGACGATGCGGCCGGCGTCCATCACGAGCACGCAGTCGGCGTCGCGAATGGTCGACAGGCGATGCGCGATGACGAACGCGGTGCGCCCCGTGAGGAGCTTCTTCAGGGCCGCCTGGATGAGCTGCTCACTGCGCGTGTCGACGCTGGCCGTCGCCTCGTCGAGGATGAGGATGCGGGGGTCAGCCAACAATGCGCGTGCGATCGCCAGCAACTGGCGTTGCCCCTGGCTGAGATTGCCACCGCGCTCGCCGAGGTGGGTCGCGTAGCCGTCGGGCAGTCGTAGGATCAGCTCGTGCGCATTGGCGGCGCGCGCAGCGGCTTCGATGTCCGCGTCGCTCGCGTCGAGGCGGCCATACCGGATGTTGTCGGCGACCGTGCCCGAGAACAGGAAGCTGTCCTGCAAGACGACCCCCATCTGGCGCCGCAGGCTCTCACGCGTGACCTCGCGCACGTCGTGCCCGTCAACCCGAACGGCCCCCGCGGAGACGTCGTAGAAGCGGCCGATGAGATTGACGAGCGTGGTCTTACCGGCGCCCGTCGGGCCGACGATGGCGATTGTCTGACCCGGCTCGGCCGTGAAGGTGACGTCAATGATCTGGTTTTTCTGACCGCTGCTTTTGCCACCATAGGAGAAGAACGCGTGGTCGACCTCGACCCGGCCGGTGATGGGAGGCAGCTCATGCGCGCCCGGTTGGTCGACGATGTCGCTTGGCGTATCGACCAGCTCGAAGATGCGCTCGGACGCGGCGAGGGCGGCCTGGGTCGTCGTGTAGAAGCTCGTCAGCACCTGCAGCGGTCGGAAGAACTGGGCGACGTAGGTAATCATCGCGACGACGACGCCGATCGTCGTCTCGTGATGGATGGCGAGCCAGGCGCCATAGCCGATGACGAGGGCTGTCGCGAGGGTAGCGATCACGTCGACCAGCGGCGTGAAGCCCGAGGTGACGCGCACGGCGGCGATGTTCGCGTCGCGGTTCCGGGCGTTGCGGATGCGGAAACGATCCTGGTTCTCGGCGGTGCGGTTGAAGGCCTGGGCGACTTTGACGGAGGCAATCTCCTCCTGGATTTCAGACGAGACATCGCCAATCGACTCGCGCGTCTTCCTGAAGGCTTTCCGCGACGCATGCGCGAACCACCAGGTCACGCCGACCATCAGCGGGATCACTGTGAAGCCCGCGAGCGCCATGCGCCAGTCGAGCACCAGCATCAGGATCGACATCGCGACGAGCCCGAAGAGACTGCCGAGCACCTGCACGAGCCCTTGCGAGAAGAGCTGGTTCAACACATCGGTGTCATTGACGAGGCGCGACATCAGGTCGCCCGCCGGGTGCTTGTCGAAGAAGCGCAGCGACAGGCGCTGCAGGGTCTTGAAGATGTCGCTGCGCAGGGTCGCGAGCGTCTTCTGGCCGAGCGTGCCCATCAACATGAACTGGGCGCGCGACGCGAAAAAGGCACCGATGTAGACCGCGAGCAGCTCGAGCACGGTGACGTGCAACGCCCCCGTGTCACGAAGCCCCACTGCGGTGTCGAGCGCGCGGCCAATCAACATCGGCCCGAGCGCCTGGCCGAGCGAGGCGATGACGACCAGCCCGAGGATCAGCCACAGCGTCTTCGCGTGGGGTGTCAGGTAGCGCATGAGCCGGCGCGCGACCGCGCTGGAGGCCTTGGCGCGCTCGGTGCTGAGACCGGCGACCCGCTGGAGCTCGGCCTGCATCATGGCGTGGTCTCCGCGGGCGTGGCGTCGTCGGGCGCCTGACCTTTGGCACCCCCGAATTGGCTGTCGATTATCTCGCCATAGAGCGCGCTGTCGCGCAGGAGCTCGTCGTGGGTGCCGCGCGCGACGATCTTGCCGTCATCGATGAGCAGGATCAGATCCGCGTCGCGCACGGTGCTCACGCGCTGCGCGATGACGAATGCGGTGCGACCTTGCATGAGCTGGTCGAGCGCCTGCTGGAGCTGGTACTCGGTCTCGGCATCGACGGCTGAGGTACTGTCGTCGAGGATCAGGATCTTCGGATCCAACATCAGGGCCCGCGCGATGGCGATGCGTTGGCGCTGGCCACCCGAGAGTCCGACGCCGCGTTCGCCGACCAACGTGCGGTAGCCCTGCGGCAGCGCCTCGATGAACTCGTGGGCCTGGGCGGCGCGCGCGGCGGCCTCGACCTCGGCGTCGCTGGCACTCGGGCGACCATAGGCGATGTTGTCGCGCAGGCTGCCCGACATGAGCGTCGTGTCTTGCAGCACGATGCCGATCTGCGCGCGCAGGCTCGTGAGCGTCACCTCGCGAACGTCGTTGCCGTCTATCGTGATGCGGCCTTCGCTCGCATCGTAAAAGCGCGGCACGAGGTTGATGATCGAGCTCTTGCCGCTGCCGGTCTGACCCATGATCGCGATCGTCTGGCCCGGCTCGGCGACGAACGAGACGTGGCTGAGCGTGTCGCGCTCGGCCCCGGCGTAGCGGAAGCTGACGTCCTCGAACGCGACGCGGCCGGTAATCGCCGGTAGCGGGCGGGCGTCCGGCAGGTCGCGCACCTCGCTCGTCGCATCCAGGATCTCGAACACGCGGTCGGCGCTGACCACGGCGCGCGCGAGCTGGCCGGTGATCATACCGAGCATCATCAGCGGCATCATCAGGAGCGACAGATAGCGCAAAAACGCCACGAGCTGGCCGTAGCTCAAGTCGTTGCCGATTATCTCCAGGCCGCCTATCCACACGACCGCGAGCACGCCCAGGTTCGAGATAAACCAGATCAACGGGAAGCTCGCGGCGAGCCCACGCACCGTCTTCACGTTGGCATCGAGCAGCTGCCCGTTGAGCTTCTCGTAGCGGCCCTGCTCGTGTTTTTCGCGTGCGAAGGCCTGCACCACGCGCACGCCGACGAGGTTCTCCTGTAAGACGGTATTGAGCCCGCCAAGGCGCGCCTGCACTTCGCCAAAGAGCGGGCGCACGCGCTTGATGAAGCGTCCGAGCACAAGCCCAATCGCCGGCACGGTCGCGACCGTGACGAGCGCCAGGCGCCAGTTCTCGAAGAACAGGATCGTCAACGACCCGATGAGCAGCGCCGCCGCCGAGCCGAGCTGCAGGACGCCGCCGCCCAAGAAGCTGCGCACCTGCTCGACGTCGCTCGTGAGGCGGGTCATCAGCTGCCCGGTCTGGGCGCGGTCGTGATAGCTGAATGACAGCGACTCGATGCGCGCGAACAGCGCATTGCGGAGCTCGAACGCGATCTGTTGCGACACCCGCTCGGCCAGATAGCCCTGGAGATAGCCGAACAGGCCGGCCAGCGCCGCAAAGACGACGAGCAGCACGAGCGGCGCCACGATCTTGCCGCTATCGCCCGCGACGAGGCCATCGTCGATGACACGCTGCATCAGCTGCGGACTGTAGAGCTGCGCCACTGTGACAATGACGAGGCTCGCGATGCCGAGCGTGACCAGCAGCGCATGCGGTCGCAGATAGCCCACCACGCGTCGCATCGGGTTCGACCCGTCGCGTCGGCGGCGGGCGCGTTTCTGCGGCACGGCGGAGGCATCGCCGCTGGCGCTCGAGGTCACGGGGCGTGCGTCGGCACGCGAAGGAGAACTCATGCTGACGGCCCCTGTGGCGACGGCGCGAGAAGCGAGCGTCGCGCCCGACGGTCATGAGACGGCCGTCGAGCCGCGCGAGGGTAGCGACCGCGGGCCGTTACCGCAAGCCGCCCGGGTGAAGCAGACGCCGGTTCAGCGCAAGCGGGCCGCGGGCGGCGTTCGCGGTGGGGCGGCGGGCTCGCCCCGGTACAGATGGAGGCGTCCGCCCAAGACGTTGCGACCGGAGCGTTGGCGATTGCTCTTTTCAGTTATCGGCGTACTTGCGTCTCTCGCTATCGCACCTGTCATGTGCGCCCGAGGTACCCATGCAAAAAGACCGTTCCAACACCCCAAGCCTGCCCCGTGGCGGGCGCAGGGCCCGCCTGCCAGCGATCGCCCTGGCGCTGCTCTTGACCGCTTCCAGCGGCGCCGCGCACGCCGAGCTGCCGCTTCTGCGCGACAGCTACTATGAGGTCGCGCCCTTTTATCAGGCGGGCGGCGGCGGCTTCGGCGACAGCGGCGTGCATCTGACCGGCATCCACATCTACGAACGCAACGGCTTCTTCGGTAAGGTCGTGTGGACGGCCCTGGTCGCGACGTTGATGGCGCTCGGTGCGACCGACAGCGAGTACCTCGGCTCGACCTACGGGCCCGGCTATCAGATCGACTACTACCGTATGAAGTCCGACGAGGAGCTCGCGGCCGATGCCGCCGAGCGCGACGCGGTGGTCGATGCCAGCGCCGAAAACGACTACCAGACCGATCTGAGGCTCTACATCCCCCAAGACGGCATCAGCAGCGCGCGCGGCTACAGCTTCGAGACCTATCCGTTCTCGTGGACGGTCGGCGACACCTCGTTCGACCTCGGCCTGGCGTTCTCGCACATCACCCTGCCCTGCCCGCGCGACATCGGCAGCGGCAAGTGCCGCACCGAGACGTTCGCGATGCCACTGCGGGTCACCATCGAGCTCGGCCAGATCGCCATGCTCGAGGCCCAGCTCGAACTCAATTTTCTTGGCCTGGGCAGTGACGAGCAACGCACCAAGTACCCCCACAACGTGCGCATCGGCGCCACGCTGAACGCCACCCAGCGCATGTTCGTGCGCGGCAACCTCGTGATCCCTTCGTTCGACTTCGGCGATATCGGACTGCAACTCGAAGCCGGCGTGAGGTTCTAGCCATGACGATCATCACTCGATTGGCGTCGCTCGCGGTTATTTTCACCTGGATGTCGGCCGCACGCGCCGAAGACCCTTCGGTCAGTGGCGCCCTCGTCGGTGGCTCCGAGCTGAACTTCACGCTCGAAGCCGGCCGTCACCAGGGCGACGCGGTGCTCGCCGCAAACACCCCACGCCAGAGCGTCGCAGGCTACTTCGGCATGCTGCGCCTGCAGGCCGGCTTCCTGTTGCGTGTGACCCGTTTTGGCACCGAGGCTGGCCTCGAAGGCAGCCTCGCGCTGGGTGTCATCAGCAGCGCCGCCTACGGCGACTCACCCGAATTCCACTGGGCCGCCGACATTTCCATGGGCGTCGTACTCGTGCCCCTGCGCCTGAAAGCGCTTGGAGGCACCGCATTCAAGCTCGCGGGTGGGCTTGGCAGCGACCACGACGCCGACTACCTCTACGCCAGCGCACGCCTCGGCTTTGGCGAGGACCACGGTGGCCAGGGCTTCGAGCTCGGCTACAACTATCGCGCCGGCGACACCCCGGTTGGCGCGCCCCTCAACGAGCATCGCTTCGGCGCGATGTTCCTGTTCGACGACGCCGACCTCCAACTCGGCCTGAGCTACGGGTTCGGCCGCACGTATCGCTACTTGGGCAGCGGCGCCACGCGCGTCGAGCTGGCCGACCCCGGCACCATGCGCAAGGGCACCTACTCCGACCTGGTGTTGAGCATCGGCTACGTCTTCGACTGAGACCCTGGCGCGCCAACGGACCGCGGCGACCGCGCTGGCCGACCTCACTGGCCGCCTCGGCCGCCGCGACCGCCTCGACCGCCGCGACCAGCGATACAGCGCGGCGCTTGTGAGCGACCGCAGCGGCCCTTTATAGTGACGCCGATGACGCCCACAGACGCCCAGCGCGCAGCCGCGACCGTTCGCCGCTTCCTAGCACGGAGCAACGCCGACGTGCGTCACCGAACGGCCGTGCGCGGGGCCCATCTCAAGGCGCTGGTCCCGGCCTTGGCGGCCCACCTGCGCGCGGTCGGCGCGACGCAGGTATGGGTCTTCGGCTCGCTTGTCTGGGGTGGCTTGCACCCCGACTCGGACCTCGACCTCGCGGTGCTCGGTCTGCCGCCCGGTGGCCTCATCGACGCTTACGAGGCGCTTTGGCGTATCGCCGGTGAGCCCGTCGATCTGGTCTTGCTCGAGACGTGTGTGCCCGAGCTGCGCGAGCGGATTTTCGCGGCCGCCGAGGAGGTCGCACCCGCATGACGCCCGCCGATATCGCACTACTCGTGAGCGCCATCCGCGGTGACCGGCGCGCAGCATCGCGTCACGCAGCGCTCGCATTGCGGCTCGTGGACCAGCTCGACGACGAGGTGGCGCAGACCGCCTTCGCGGCCTCGTTGCACCACTACTACTCCACCCTCGAGTCCATCGCGGAGCGTGTGCTGAGGTCCTTCGAACAGACCATCCCCAAGGGCGACCGCTAGCATCAGGACGTGCTCGAGCTGGCAACTTTCGATGTGCCTGACTATCGCCCGGCATTGTTCTCCGCAGCGACGTTGCCCCTTCTCGGGAAGTCGCTGGCCTTCCGCCACTTCTTTCGCCACGCCTACGCGGCGGCGTGGGATCGGGTCGAGCTGCAACACAACGGCGAGCTGCTGAGCGGCCTCATCCCGCTCGTCGACGCCGACCTCGACCAGTTCACCGGGATCCTTCTCGCGGCGCTGGGACCCGCGCAAGGGTAGTTCGTCGGCTCGCCTCGCGGGACGCCACTGCGCGCGAGCCGCATCGCAGCGGCTGGACCCTGTGTTCAGTGCGCTCCGTGGCACCCCTTCGGGCCTATCGTGAGCTCGTCTCGATGGAGGGGATCGATGCGGCCGTGCTGTTGGTCGACTTTCGATTGTCGTATGACGAGTCTCAACTCATGCTGCCTTTGATGCACTACCGCTGACAGACTGCGATGACCGGTTTCGAGCCTCGCGCTGGGCGGGCTCGCGGCGCTCGAGCGCTTGTTTGCTTGATGGTATGCCACGCCGGCCGCTCGTGACCGCCCGGGGTGGGGTGGGACTCTCGATCCCCGGCGCTCGCGAGCGCCAGCAGGTGGGGTTCCACTCTCGCGCTGGGCGGTCGCGAGCGCCCAGGTTGCGATTCAAATCGCGCGCTGGGCGATCGCTACCGGCAACGGTGGCATCAAGCCTACGGGGTGGGCGCCGGCGGGTCGGTCGCGACCGGCTGGGGGAGGGGGACCCCCGTGTCGGCGTCGACATCGGAGACGGCCCGGCGACTCTGGTAGAGCGCCTTCATCGCCGCCTGCTGCACTGCGACCGAGTCGAGCAGCGTGCCGAGCTGGGCATCGTCCGTGCTCGCACCGACGACCTTGCCGATGAGGCGCAAGAACGTCGCCTGCTGCGCCTCGTCGCGGACGCGCAGCGCCTTGAAGTCGACCTGGCGGCCCGCGCTCAGCTGATCGTACTGGGTCGCGAAGTCGCTGTTGGTGGTCTTCAACTCAGCCACCCAATCGCCCGCGCCCGCCGCCGTCACATCACCCACGAGCTGCGTCTCGAGCACCTGCACCATCGACTCGATCGCGGCCGTCTCATCGGGATACGGCAGCGTGATGATCTTGCGCGAGCCCTCCGGGAAGACCTCGCGCTGCACGCGGCCCGCCGCCTGTCCCGCCGGCCGGGTCGAGCGTCCCGCCAAGGCGTCCAAAAACGCATCGAACGCCCCGAGGATAGCGTCGCGCTGCTGATCACTCACGACCAGCTTCTGACTGACCACGGCTGCATCGGTCGCCGCCCGAACGGTCGTCCAGATGCGAAAGTCCGCTGCCAGCTCCTTTTCCGACGCAATGAGCGCCGTCGCCGCCGTCGCGATCTCCGCGAGCCCGACCTGCGTCGCGGCTTCCGCGATGCGGGCCGACATCCAGGCCCTGCGGCCGGGGGTAAAACGATAGAGGTTGAACAACGACAAGACTTCGAGCGCCACGGAGCACCTCCTCGAGCTGGGATTCTTTCCCAGAGTATCCATGCAAAAACGACTGTCAAGCGCACCGCGGATCTTCGCCCCCCGCGAAGCTCCGATTGCGGTTTCCCTGTATGAAGCTAGGGTCTCGCCAGCATGACGACCCCGTACCACGCAAAATATTGGGCGCATCAGCTCACCCTCGACCGTGCCCACGATGGCACCAACGTCGATGCGATCGAGGTCGACCTCGCCGTCGTGACCGCTCACGCCGAGGTGAGGTGATGGCTGAATCGACGCCGGTCCAAGCGCAGTTCCTGATCTACCAGACCGAAGACGGCAGCACCCGCGTCGAGGTGCGCTTCGGCGGGGACACCGCGTGGCTCTCGCTCGGACAGAGGGTCGAGTTGTTTCAGCGCGACAAGTCAGTCATCTCGCGGCACATCAAGAACGTCTTCGAGGAAGGCGAGCTCGTACGCGCTTCAGTTGTTGCAGACACGCCTGAAGACCGCGCCAGTCCTGGACGTGCGCATGGCTGAAGTAGGCGTTTGAGGTCGAAAAGATCGACAGGACGCGAGCATCCCGTTATTGGCGATTCCGCGGAACGCGAAAGGCGAGTCAGCGGCGCGGTGGCTGGAGTGTCTGGGTCGCGATCGGGTCGTGTTCGACTGTGCGTCGGGGGCGCGTGGCGCGATGCGGGTGCATGGGCTGACGCGCTTCGAGGTGCCGTGCCGGATGATCCAGCAGAGCGATGCGACCTTCGCCGTGCGCGAAGATCGCATGTTCGAGCGGGCGGAGTCGGGGCGCGGGGGTGAGCGTGGCACGGCGGGTGGCGCCGTCGCGGGTGACATTAGCGGAGCGATCAGAAGGCTCCGACGACGCCGAGGTGGATGCCGGCCTCGTCGGCGAAGTCGGAGAAGTCGTAGAATTCGCCGGAGAGCTTGATGCGCCAGTCGCGTACGAGGTTGATGGCGGCGCCGAGCGTGTAGCGCAAGACGAAGGACTCGGAGCGCAGCTCGCTCGAGAGCGCGACGTTGCCGTGGCGGCGTAGGCCGTCGACGCGGGCGACGCCTTCGAGGGGGCCGAGCGGGAAGGCGAGCTCGCCGTAGAAGCCTTCTTTCAATGTATAGGGATCGAAGACGCCGTCGGCGCCGGGGCCGTAGCGGAAGGTCGTGCTCGGGTCGTCGCCGAGCGCCATCTCCGTGCGCCGGGCGAGGTACTCGGCGCGCAGGGTCCAGCGCTCGACGCGCAGCACGAGGTCGAGCCCCAGGATGAGCAGGTCGAGCGCGTTGTCGGGGTCGTAGGTACCGTACAGAATCGAGGCTCCGGCCGTGAGCAGCAGGTCGCCGAGGGTGGCGCGCAGGGCCAGGCGGCCGCCGACCGAGGGGCGCGAGTTGTTGTCGACGTAGTAGGCTTCGCCCGAGCGCGACTGGACGAAGTCGACATCGGTCGCGTCGTTGTTGCCGCGCAGACCACCGACGACGTAGGCCGACACCTCGAGGTCGACGAACTCGGACAGCGCCGGGGTCCAGCTCGCCTGCAGGCCGGAGTCGACATAGGGCGCGGGCAGGACGCTCATGTTCCACTCACGCAGGCGCAGCATGCGGCCCATGTCGTAGGGCAGGGGCTTATCGCTGGTGATGTGGTTGGCGGGGTCGTGGCGGGCTTGGAAGTCGCCGAAGGCAGGGACGAATCGGCCCGCGCGCAAGGTGAGATCGCTAGCCGGTCGGAAGTCGACGTAGGCCGCGCCGATCTCGAAGCCGTGGCAACCAAAGCAGGTCTTCACCTGCACCGCGATGTGCTCGCTCACGTCGGCCGAGAGCTTCAACGAGAGCTCGGTCGTGAAGCCGTCGAAGGTGAAGTCGCGCGCGCTGTCGTCGGTCGGCACGAACAGATAGTCGAGCTGCACGCTGCCCGCGAAGTTGACCTCGGCGGCGCGCGCGAGGCCGGTCACCGACAACGCTACCGTGAAGGTGATTCCGAGGTTACGGGGTGCACGCATCACTCGTCCTTGGCGCCTTCGGCGATCCAGTCGTGAAAGAGGGCAAGCTCGATCACAGTCAGATAGGGAGGTCCGTCGAAGGGCATGCGCTTGGCGAAGGGCGGCCCGGGCGACACCTTGAGATAGAGCACCGAGTCGCAGGGACGACCTGGGACGATGACGTTCCTGCTCGAGTTGAAGCCGCCGCGGTTCAGCGCAGCGATGTTCGTGACGTCGAGGCCGCCGTTGTGGAAGCCGATGTCACCGTCGGCACGCGGGATGTGACAGGGCGCGCAACCGGCGAGGTCGCGCACGAGGATCGGCGCGATGTCGCGCACGAAGCTCACGGCGGTCGCGGGATCGGTGTCGTCGTCGGAGCAGCGCTCGGCAATGGGCGCGCCGACATCGGGCGCGAGATCGCAGCCGGAGCCGCTGGCGGCGATCGCGCCAGTGAGGACGACGGCGCCGACACAGGCACGGGCGATGGACACTGGCGTCTTCATGGCGGGGCCAGCGGCGGTGTCCAGATGGGGCGATTGACGACCGTCGCCCGCGGGTAGAGCGCGACCAGCGGCCCGCTGACGCTGCTGTCGTCGGCAACGTCGTCATCCGTCGGGAAGAGCTGGGCTGCATCCATCAGCTCGGACTTTCCGTCGCTGCGCTGGTCGATGAGGCCGTCCGCGTCGACGACCGCGTCAATGAGCTCCACCATACCGCTGTAAGTCAGGTCTCCGGGCGCCGTCGCGAACAGGTCGTTCGAGTCGCGCAGGTCGCCGTCGCGCGTCATGTCGACCCCACGCCACGGCTCGGACAGCGGCTCACTGCCCTGGCGCCGCAAGACGTACACCGGTGTCACCGGCACCGTCGCACCCTGCATGAACACCGGCGCGAAGTTGAAGTAGTTGGTCTGGCGACCGCGGTAGTAGGTCGGGTACGGCGGCACGACCACCGAGGGGTCGCCGGGCGCCATCTCGAGCAGCGTCTCGGGCAGCACGACCGGGCAATTGGCCGCGAGTGGCAGGGTAATCGGATCTCCGACGAGCCCCTGACGGCGCGCCTCGTCCATCGCCTCGAACGAGCCTATCACCTGGCCGGCGTAGAGCTCGGTGACCGGCCACAGGACGACGATCCACCACGGCGTATAGCCGGGATCGCCCGGCACCGCGTCGATTAGCGTTGGGTGCGTCACGAGCGGCGCAAAGTTGCCTTGGGGCGTCGCGATGTAGCCCTGCTCGTTCTTCTCGACCAGGATGTAGAGCGGGATCGGCGTCACCGATGCGGGCCCCAGGTCCCAGTGCCAGATGCGCGCGCCATGCGCGAATGCCGAGAGTAGCTCGATGCGGCCGCCATCGACTCCGTCGCCCTGATCGATGGCGGCGCGCATCACCGGGTCGTCCGCGAGCAGGGGCAGCACGGTGCCCGCTGGCAGGATCAGGTCAGGGCGCTCGACCACGTCCAAGACCAGAGGATCGATGCACGCCGGGACTGTGGCTGCGGCGAGCATGACGATAGTGGCAAGGGTGAGTTTGCCCCCGCTTACGAAATGGTGGCGCGTGATCACGGGAACTCCATGACGCTAATCGTGAGGGTGAAGCTGGCGAGCGCGCTGCCGGTATCGGGCCGCTCACGGCTGCGTGCGCGCGCGAGGACCTGCTGGGCGCAGCTCGTGAAGCCGGCCAGCGCGAAGCTGCCAACGGACACGTCGCTTGGCACGCCATCGACGTCGATCACCAGGCTCGCCCGAAGCTTGCCGCTCAGGTCGCGCTGCGCGCCTTGCGCCGCGACACGATAACAGCGCTCGAGTGCCGGTCGTGCAGCCTCGAGGCCGCGCAGGATGCTCGAGCGCGGCAGCGAGCCTGCGACCACCAGCCCCTCGATCGCTATCTGCGCCGCGAGCGACAAACGGGGCCTGAGATTTGGCGACCGATTCGGTTCGGGCCTGGGCGCGGGAGCGGGAGCGGCGGGCGCCTCGACCTGCACAAGCGCTGGAGTGACGGCTATCGGCGCCATTGCTGCGACCGGTAGTGCCGCCACTGGCTCGGCCACAACCTTGCGTGGCGCTGGCCGTGTCGCGAGCGCGGGGATCGCCTTGACCGCCGCTGGTGCTGTCGTCGCGATCTTTTCGGGGTAGATTGTTGCGACGGGTACGGTCGCAGCGGCAGCGGCAGCGGCGCTGGTCGCGACCAGCTCGGGCTGACGCTCGAATGCCAATGCCTCGCTTGGCGAAGCGGTTGGCAGCGACGGCAGCGACGGCAGGGTCGCCGCCGGGGTCGCCTTCAGCGCCGCTTCTTGGACGAGGACCGGCGCGGCGACGCGCACGCGCTGCTCCGGAGTGCGCACGGCCAGGATGGTCGCCGTGATTGGGCCGGCCGCGGCGGGGCCGCCGAGCGCGAAGTAGCCCGCGAACCCGACGCCCACGAGGGCCATCGCTGCCACCGAAAGCAGAAGTCGCTTCAGCCCGGGATGCTCGCGGTAACGCGTGGTCCCGGTGACCGGGGTGATCAAGGCCGCAGGTTGCTCCCGGACCATCGCCACTGTGACGCCAATGCCGATGCGCGGCATTCCCGGAATCGTCGCCGAGGCGCGCGGCTTCGATGCGGTTTCGCTCGGAATTCCAATCGCCTCCGGCAGCGCAAGGAGGGCTGCCCGGAACACCCGACTCGACTCGAAACGGTCCGCCGGGTCCGCCTCCAACGAGCGCAGCATGAGCTGCTCTAGGCGCGGGGAGATCGCGCTGTCCCGGGTCACGCCTTGAAACGGCAACTTCCCGCCGAGCATCTGATAGAGCAGCAGACCCACGACGTAGACGTCTGAGCGTGGGTCCGGAGTCTGGCCCGCGACCTGCTCGGGCGACACGTAGTCGGCCAGGGCGGCGAGATCGTGGTCGCCCTGGAACAGGGTCGGCGGGCCGGCGGAGAGGATCTTGACCTGCTCAAAGGCATGGCCGTCGTCATGCACCGACGCCACCAGCATTACGTCCTGTGGCGTGAGTGCGTGACGCACTATCCCGTACTCATGGGCTTCGGAAAGGGCTGCGAGCATCTGCGTCGCGATGGCGATTGCGCGTCGCGCCGCAAACGGGTTCTGTTCTTTCAGAGCCGCGGCGAGGGTCGTGCCTTCGAGGTATTCCATCACAAGCCAGAACTCGCCCTCGTCCGAGCCATAGTCGAGGAGGCGCGCCGAGTTGTCGTGGCGCAACAGCGATGCCGTACGCGCCTCTGACAGGAACCGCGCGTGCCCACTGAACCCCGAGGCGCTCACATCGCCCAGGAGCTTCACAGCCACCTGGCGCTCCAACGCGAGATGCCGCGCCAGCCACACGTCACCCTGCGCATGGCCGCCCAGGCGCGAAATGAGCTCGTATTTGCCATTGCCGACAAGACGTCCAGCGTGACGACTCGACATGGAAACTCCTGACGACGATGTGTTGGCCGATGGCCCCCGGTTGGGGTCAGGCTGTGTGCCTTTACAGAAGCCGTGCCAATGGTTGGAAGGGCACCGGCGCTGAGGATCCAACCGGTTGCTGGGGGCCCGTTTACGCACCGGCCGCAGCCTTGCCCCATTTTGCCCGATGGAATGTGGTCAGCGCTGCGCTCTACCCCGAATCCTTAACTGAGAAGAAGGTCGCAGCATATCGTTGTAATGTAGCGTCTGACAGATTCTGACGAAGTGCCAAGTCACACTCCCGCCGCGTATAAGGTCGCGGCGGGCCCCATCGCCACTTCTGGCGACGGATCTGCGCGCGAGCGAACGACCGATGGGAAACGGCACACGCCTTGCTCACGATCGCAGGGTGCGCCCGGCAGGGCGTCGGTCGTCACCTCCTTCTATAGGACTCCCCCTATGCGCAACGTCGTATGCCTTCTTCTCCTCGGCGTGCCCTCCGCGAACGTGTCAGCCTGCGATAGTGGCGTCGAACCCCCGCTGGCTACGCCCGAGGTCGGGTTCGAGAGCGCGGCACTGAAGGATCCTGTAGTGCCATCGAAGGAGCTCTTCGTGACGGCGCTCAACGTGGTCGATGACACGAAGTACGTGAACTACAAAGCGGGCAAGTGGAACACGGATCGAGACGGTGGGTGGTCATTTGGGCGCCTCATCGATAACATGTCCTCGGTCGAGAAGCCGAGCGACACGGCGCGCTCGGCGTTCGTGATGAACTGGCTGCGCACCTGGGAAAGCCCGCAGACGGTCAATAGTCAGACACAGGCGGCGCGACCCGCGGTGCGCACCGTCGTCATCGACCCGTGGAAGCAGCGCAGCATCGGCAAGCGCCCGGGAAATACCGCAACCACTTGCGCACCTGGCGGCACGACGGACTTCCAGTGCAAGCTCAGCTTTGCGCGTGCCGACGTGCCGTTCGAGCTGATGGCCATCGTCAATCGTCCGGATCTGCGCGTCGTTCCGACGAGCACCGATGGCACAACCGGCTCGGCAGCCCAGGGACGGTTTATCTTTGTGCTCGTCGACGGCGACAAGAACCCGCTGCCGTTCACGGTGATCTTCGAATACATGGTTCCGATCAGCGGCTCGAGCGACATCACCGCGTACGCGAAGGACTGGCACGAGCTCGGAAGGAAGCAATTCAATAGTGGCTTCAATGAAGACCTGCACGAGCTGACCCTGAGCTTTACCAAATGGAACGTCGCACCGTGGCGCAACAATGGCAGCGCACTCCTACAGATTCGTACCAACGACGTGATGTTGGCGGAGCCGGGCTCCGACCCATCACATCCGTTCGGCGTCATGTGGGAGCTGCGCGAGTTCGTCATCGGCGACAATGGCCAGCTCACGCCCGACACCGTCAAGATGGAGCCATCGATTGCACTTTCGGGCTCGGCGCTGCTGGCCGAGTGGGCGAATGCCAATGCCGCGGCAATCCTGACAGGGGTTTTTGAGGTCCCGGCGACCTATCAAGGACAGTCAATCCTCGCGGGCTCGTCGTTCGCGCCGTTCGGCTTTGTGTGGGACCTGCCGGGTGTACCCGAGAACGTACGTGACTCCTTCGCTCTCAACACCTGCAACGGCTGTCACGTCAACGAGACGGGCACCGGCTTCTTGCACACGTTCCAGTTCACAAAGGGCGCCGAGGCAACGCTGTCGCCGTTCCTCGTGAGCCAGCTCGCTGCGAACGGGCCCCGGGTCGCCGACTTCACGTCCGTGCTCGAGCCGACTGTGGTGAAGGACGGCAAGGGCAGGGACAAAGGCCATAAGCCCGGCGACGGTCGCGGCCACTGATGCTAAGGTGCTATCTTGGCGAGCCAGTCGTCGAGCGTGCGCCAGAACGACGGCGCACCGGGCTGGGCGAGCAGCGGGGCGAGGATCTTGCGGCCACGGTCGGCCTGCTCGCGGGCGTGGACTTTGTCGCCGGCTTTCTCGAAGGACTCGGCGTAAAAGCCGAGCGTCTGGACGAGGTCGAGGCGCGACTGGTCGGTCGCCATGAGGGTCACGAGCGTCTCGCTGATAGCGACCGCTTTTTCCTTCGCGGCGAGCGCGCCCGTGTGATCGCCGAGACCCTGGCGGCCATCGCCGACGCGGCGCCAGGTCTGCGCGAGGTCGTGTTGGAAGCGCGCGTTGGCGGGGTCGTCAAGGGCCAGGCGAAGGGCAACTGCGAGGCTCGCGTCGAACGCGCGTGCAGCCGCCGGATAGTCGCCTTTGACGAGCTGCATGTCGCCGACCTTATTGTAGCTTATCGCCACGTCGCGAGCGGCGTTGGCGGACGAGGGGTCGTGCGCCGCGAGGGCCAGGTCGACGCCGAACGCCTTCGTGTAGTGGTCGAGCGCAGCCGGCACGTCGCCCTGGCGGGCGAGCACGTCGCCGAGGGTTGAATGGCCGATCGCCAGGTCGCGCTGCGCCATCGCGGACGAGGGATCCGCGGCGGCCAGTTTCGTGACGATGGCCAGGAGCTTCTGGCGCTCTGCCAAGGCGCCCGGCAGGTCGCCCTGCGCCAGGAGCGAGGTGCCGATCTTGTTCATCGCCACCGCCAGGTCGCGCTGCGAGACACGGTTGTCGGGGTCGGCCGCGGCCAGGCGCTCGGTGATGGCGACCGATGCGCGTTGCGCCAAGAGTGCGGCGTCGATCTCGCCAAGCGACGTCAATACGTCGCCAATGCGATCATTGATGAGTGCCATGTCGCGCTGTGCCGTGATGTCCGTGGGCGCCTTCTGGCGGAGCTTGTCGTAGATTATCAGCGCCGACTTGTAGCTCTCGAGCCCGGCCGCCGGATCGCCACGCGCTACGAGCACGCCGGCGAGGTCGGTCAGGCTCATCGCGTGGTTGCGCTGCGCGACATCGTCGTCGGGCGCGATTTGCGCCAGGTGTTGGGAAATCGCTAGCGCGTCGCGGGCGGCCTTCTCGGCGGCGGTCGTGTCACCCTCCTCGCTGAACACGGCAGCCAGGTTGCGCAGCACCGCGGCCCGGCGCGCGGCGTCTTCGGGGTTGTCGAGGCGACCGCCTTGACGCGTATCCAAGTAGTCGCGCGCGCGCTCGGCGACCGCGCGTAGGATCCGGACCTGGCCGATGGTCTCCAACCGGAGGCGTAGATCGCCGATCATGTAGTCGATGAGCCCGTCGGCCTCGCGCCGATGTGCGACGCTCGCCTGCGTCTGCTCCTGCGCCACTGCCCGCTGCGCCTCCGCGTCCTGGCGTAAGCCGTCGGCCTCGGTGGCCTGCGCCGAGAACGCGATGCCCGCCCAGGTCCCGCCGATCGCCAGGGCCGCGAGCACCGCGACGAGCCCCCAGCGCAATGTGCGCGCGCGCCGCGCTTGCAAGCCCACCGCGGCCCGGAAGCCGTTGAGCTCGGGCGCGAGCTGCACATCCAAGAGGCGTGGCAGGAACCGCTCGAAGTCGCGCAGCGCCGCCGCCGGCCACAGCTTCGCCGGGTCGCGCTGGCTCGCCTGCCACTCGCGCGCATCGCGCTCGAAGCGGCGCATGAATGCCTCCAGCTCGGCGCTGCCCTCGAGCGCCTCACGCATCAGCGCCCAGCCTCGGATGAGCGTCGTGTGCACCGGCGTCAGGCACTCGCGCGCGCGCTCGTCACGCAGGCTCGTCAGCAATCTGAAGTCGGTGAGGTCGCGCAGGAGCTCCTGCCCACGCGTGCGCGCTGTCGCCGCACAACGCGCCAGGATATCGTCGATCGGGCACACCAGCGGCGTATCCTCGGCGCTCACCATCACCGGCAGCATGCGCTTGACGAGCTCCCGGTCGGCCTCCGACCAGCTCGCCGCGCGCAGCTTGTGGTCGGCATATTGCCCGAGCACGTCGCCGATCCTGAGCGCCTCACCCTCGCTTGCGAGCAACGTGCGGGTCAGGACCGTGCCCGCGCCGACGCCCGCGCCCGCACGCTTTTCCCACACCCAGCTCGCAGCCAGCTGCAGCACCGGCAACGGCGACGCCTGGCCGCTCACCGCGTCGACCATCTCCTCCGGAAAGCCCGCCTCCCAGGTGTAGCCGAGCCGCTTCGCCGGCCGCAGCAACGCCGTGATCATCGCCGCGCGCGACGGTGGCCCCAGGAACTCCGCGTCGCGTAGCGCCGACTCGAGCGCGCGCGATAAGCGCGGCAGGCGCCCTAGATATTCGTCGCGCACGGCCATGACGAGCAGCACGTTGCGAGCCGTGTCGTCGCGCAGCCCCTCCAACGCGAGACCGAACGCCTCGACATCGGCCGCCGCCGCCTCCTGCGTGATGAGCTCCTCGAGCGCGTCGACCTGCACCAGCACGCGCTTCTTCGTCGCCTTCGCATGCTGCCGCAGCCGCTCCCCGACGAGCCCCGGCTCTCGCCGCACGTCGTCGCCGCTGACCGCCCCCGCCATGCCCGACACCAGCGCCGCCAGCCGTGCCAGCGGGTCCCGACCCGGCTGCAGGCGCAACACTTCGAGCGGCCGCAGCAACTTCAGGTCGGGGATGACACCCGCCTGGATGACCGACGTCTTGCCGGCCCCCGACGGCCCCGCCACGACCAGCCGCCCACGCTGCTCAAGGGCCAGCACGAGCTTCGCCGTGACGTCCTCGCGCCCGAAGAACCAGGCCGCATCCCGCTCCTCGAACGCGAGTAGATAACGAAATGGCTGCTCGCCTTCGCGCATTGGCGCCGGCGCGCGCACCGCATCGGCCCTTAGATCCGCCAACGCCTGGACCACCTCGGCGGCGCTCTGGAAGCGGTCCGCCGGCCGCTTCGCGAGCAGCTTCCAGACGATAGGCGACAGATGCGCGGCCCAGCGTTGTTGCGCTTCCGATGCGTTCGGCGCCACGAGCGGCGGCGGGTCGTCGTGCGCGCTGCGGCGCTCGAGCTCGACCAGGTTGACGTGCTCGCCCCAGGGCGAACGCCCGGTCATGAGCTCGTACGCCATCACGCCCAGGGCCCAGAGATCCGAGTGCAGGTCCGGGTCCCCGCCGCGCGTGACCTCCGGACTCATGTAGTGGGGCGTGCCTTCGATCCAGTCTTCGGGCGCCTTCGGGCCCCTCACCTCGGTCCAGTCCGAGGCCGCGATCGCCAGCCCGAAGTCGATGATCTTGACCCGCCCGTCGTTGGTCAGGATCGCGTTGGCCGGCTTCAGGTCGCGGTGCACGACGCCGCGCGCATGCAGGGTCGCGACACCTTTGGCGAGCTGCTCGATGATATGCAGCCCGACCTCGGGCGTCGGTCGTTCGAGCACGACCCGATCGAGGGGCGTGCCCTGGACGAGCTCCAGCACGAGGAACGGCCAACGTGTGTCGTCGCCTTCGACCCCGTGCTCGCCGACGTCGTACACGGTCACGACGTTCTGGCTCTCGGCCCGGGCGACCGCGCGCGCCTCCTCGCGAAAGCGCCGCCGCCGATCGTCCATGCGCGTTATCGCCGCGCGCAGCTCGACCGCGTCGGCCGGGATCTTGCCCTCGGCGCGCATCACCTTGATGGCGACCTTGCGCCCGAGCTGCTGGTCGCGCCCCTCGAACACCGCGCCGAAGCCGCCCTCGCCGAGGAGCCGCTCGATGCGCCAGCGCTCGGCGAGCACCGCGCCGACCTTGGGCAACGTGGGCAGCGCCTTCAGATAGTCAGACACGAGTGCCTTCGACGCGTCGTCCAGGCGGCCCTGCCGGATCGCGACCGAGGCGAGCATCGGCGCATCGTCCGGCATGCGATCGATCGTGTCGGCCAGCTCGTCACGATCACGATCGCGCGTGTTCACGTCGGCTCGTCCGGGCGCACGAGCCCCTCTTCGAGTGCCAACTGGAACAGGCGCTGCTTTACCCGTTGAAAGCGCTTCATCAAGGTCGCCTCACGCGTCTTGAGCTCCGCCTCGCCGAGCGTCTCATCGGTCTCGGCCAGCGCGTGGGCGATCTCGCGGAACGGCATCTCCTGGTCGGAGCGCATCACCAGCAGGCTCTGGTCTTTCTCCGGGAGCTTCCGCCGCAGCTCGCGGAAGCGCTGCTTGAAGTCGTCTTTCTGCCACTCGGCGATCGACGTCGCCATGTGCGCGCGCAGCTTCGACTCGGCGGCCTGCGACAGTGGCACCCCCGCCCGCCCGCGCTGCACGCCCTTCTGCGCGGCTTTGATCGCCGCGCGGCGCGCGAGCAGATAGAGCCACCCTTTCAACGACGACTCCCAGCGGAACTTCGGCGCGTGCAGGAACACCGACAGCCACAGGTCCTGCTGCACGTCGGCCGCCACCGCCGGGTCCTTCGCGAGGTTCAGCACGAACGCGCATAGGCGTTGCCCGTAGTGCCCCATCGCGAGCTCGACGCCGCGCTGCAGATCTTCGGGCGTGCCGCGCGCGAGCGCCGTGCGCACTTCGTCTTCAACAGCCTGATCCGAGGAAGGTTCGCCCATGCGAGGCGCGAGCCTAGCACGTTCCGGCCGCGCGCGAACCTGGCCGACGCTGGCCGACGCTGGCCGACGCTGGCCGACGCTGGCCGACCCTGGCCGACGCTGGCCGACGCTGGCCGACGCTGGCCGACGCTGGCCGACCCCGTGTGTCCCCTTGCCCAGTGTAGGTGCCAATGATCGGTGCTAAAGTCCCGCAATGCCGCTCTCTCGTCAGCGTTGGCGCCAACTCCGCAAGATCAGCGTGTACATGCTTGGACTCGGGTTCGTCGCGACCGGCCTCCTCCACTTTATCCGACCCGAGCCGTTCGAGGCGATCGTGCCGCCGTTTCTGCCGTGGGCGCGCGCGATTGTTTATCTGTCTGGCGTGGCAGAGGTGGGGCTCGGGCTCGGGGTGCTGGTGCCGCGCACGCGTCGCTTGGCCGCATGGGGGCTCGTGGCACTTCTCGTGGCGGTCTTTCCGGCGAATCTCTATCACGCGTTTGGAGATGTGAAGCTGGCGTCGATGCAGGCGCCCTTTGCGTATCATGTGATCCGACTGCCGATGCAACTGGTGCTGATCGCCTGGGCCTATTGGCATACCCGGCCCGAGCTGCCGGCAAT
>Ga0105049_10002577_pt1 | contig 21494 bp, 10 predicted proteins | sample MAT06_FD_78087 | JGI IMG/M metagenome (GOLD analysis project Ga0105049, IMG submission 78087) | Freshwater microbial communities from Lake Fryxell liftoff mats and glacier meltwater in Antarctica - MAT-06 | ecosystem: Environmental > Aquatic > Freshwater > Ice > Liftoff microbial mat | place...
AAACACATTCTATTCATCGCTGATTGACGGACAGCCGGTTGACGGCGCCGTCGGCGAAGCGCGCAAGGAAGTGTTTGCGCCGATGCACGCCGAGTGGGCGACACCGGTGCTGTTCATGCGCTCCAAGGACGGTGTGCTGTTCGAGCGATCGTTGTCCTCGCGCACCGGCACGTTCGCCATTCCGCGCCCGACACCACCCCCGCCGCCCGCGGGAACAAATGCCTCGATAGCGACGGGCGCAACACCTAGACCAAGCGATGTAATTCAGATTGCGCCTCCCGCCACACCAACCACGCAACACTTCACGGTCGTGATGGCGGCGGCGTGCGACACCATGCGTGCCGATGTAAAGCGGGCATCCAAGGTGCTCACGGCAAGCGGTGTCACCGTCGTCTCCATCCCCGACGCCTCACTGGCCGCGTCGGACGCGGGGACACGTGCGCTCGCGGCGTCAGCCGACCTCTTTGTCCATGTCTTCGGCGACGTTGCCGGCGAACAGGTCGACGATGCCCCGGAAGGCGTCACTTATCCGATCGCACAGTTCCGCGTCGCGTATCACGAGGCCAGAGCGCAACTCGTGATCATGCCGTCAGGACTGACATCGGCAGGTGTGGGAAACGAGGCCTACCGAACGTTTCTCAAAGACGAAGTTGAAAGTCGCCCGCGTGACGCGCTTCGCTTTGAAGTTGCAGCAGCCGATGATGGGGATAAACTCGCCGCCGAAGTGCTGAGAAAACGCGATGCACTGCTCGCACCACTGCCGGCACCACATGTCTCATCGGTGTACCTCGATGTCCATCAGCGTGACTTGGTCGCCGGAATGCCGTTGCAACTGCTCCTGGCCACCAAGGGTGTGATGGTCCTCTCAATGCCATCGGGCGATTCACCGCCGCGCGAAGCGATCGCGGCCTTTGAGCAGAATGTCCGGCAGGCGCCACTGGTGCTTGTGCTCTGCGGTGCTGTTGGCGCCGCTTGGGCAGTCGATCGCGCCAAGACGGCGTTCAAGGCCGGACTCGATCGGACACCGGAGACGCGCGTTGTGATTGTCCGCTTGCCCGGCTCGGCACCGCTCGCTGCCACACGCTCCATCGGCGTGATCGGCGATGGTGCGACGCTCCCCGAATCCGAAATCGTGGCGCTGCTTGAAGAAGTATCCCGGGAGAACGAATGAACGAAGACGATCATCGCGACAACCCGTTTGTCGGACTCCGCCCCTTCTTTGACAAAGACAGCTTCTACTTTTTCGGCCGCAACGAGCAGGTCACTGAACTGCTCGAACTACTGCACACCACGCATTTCGTTCCCGTACTCGGCGGCTCAGGCAGCGGAAAGTCATCGCTCGTGCGCGCGGGGCTGATCCCGACGCTCAGAGCCGGCTTCATGGTGGCGGAGCGTGATGGATGGCGGATGGCCAAGTGTCTGCCGGGCGACGCGCCAATTGAGAATCTTGCCGAGGCACTGCTGCGCGCCGTGGGTGTCGAGCGCACCCCGGTGCTGGTGAACGCACTCGCAACACACATCCGCGAAGACTTCGACGATGCCGTGATTGAAGTGCTGCGCCCACATCTCACGGCGCAGGAAAGCGTTCTCATTCTGGTTGATCAGTTCGAGGAGCTCTTCGCGTTTCGCAGTGCAGCGGGCGCCGGGTCCGATGATGAGCTTGATGCTGCTCCCGATGCTGCGCGCACGGCCGACCGCCTGCGTCGCCGCCGCGACTCGTCGTTGCTGGTGGCGGTGTTGCTCGCGCTCGCTGAGCGTACGGATGTACCCGTGTACGTCGTGACCACGATGCGCACGGATTTTCTTGGCGACTGCGACGTCTTCACCGGTTTGCCGGAAGCGATCAATCGTTCGGGCTATCTTGTGCCGCGTCTGACGCGTGCGCAGTTGCGTTCGACCATTGAAGGTCCCGCGCGATTGGTTGGTGCGCGCGCAGCGCCTCGATTGGTCGATCGCATTCTCAACGATGTCGGCGATCGCATGGATCGCCTGCCGCTGATGCAACATGCGCTGCTTCGCACGTACGAAGCGTGGAAGGACGCTGGCATGATTGGGCCGATCGACTTGGCCGATCTCGACATGATCGGTGGACTCGATGGTGCGCTGAATGTGCAGGCAGAAGCGACGATCGCGGACATCGATCCGAGAGTCGCCGAGCGTGTGTTCAAACGGTTGACGACAACCGACAAGAGCTTGCGACGCGTGCGGCACCCTACACGATTGAGTGACTTGCGCGCGGTGGTTGGCCGCGAGAATGAAGCCGGACTGATGACTTTGCTCGACCGGTGCGTGAGCGAAGGGACGAATTTCATGTTCGCGTCGCCTGATGGCCAGCCAAACAATCCGCGCTACGACATCACGCACGAAAGTCTCATCAGGCAGTGGAGCCGCCTGCGTACATGGGTGGACGAAGAGCAGGTGCAACGCGACTGGTATGTAGGTGTCGCGTCGCGCGCGGCGTTGTATGCGAGCGATCCTGACACGGGATTGATGTCGGCGCGCGATCTTCGCATTGCGGACGATGTGTTGCGCGAGCGTCAGCCGACGGCGGGTTGGGCCACTCGATATCCCGAGGCGGCGACGAGCTTTGACAGCACAATTGCGTATTTCCGAAAGAGCAGCAAGCACGCAAAAGCAAGGCGCCGGAACGTGATTCTGAGTGCTGCGGCGATACTGCTTGTCGTTGTTGGTGCGACGCTGACGGTCGTAGTTAGCAGGCAAGCGGTGATAAAGGTGCTCGCCCGCGTGAACACCGTTGCCCGGTACCGTGTCATCGAGCGATTGCTCAACGATGATCCGACGTATGCTGCCGCACTGGCGGCAGAACTCACGGATACGACCGAGTGGACGCCGGAATACGTCGCGCTGTTGCAGCGTGCTGTGAACGCGGATTACGCGACGGCAGAATATCGTGGTGTTAGTGCATATGACTTCGACGGTACCGGACGCCAGATCGCCATTGCGTACGTGAGCGGCAGAGTCGAGGTCGGCGACATCGATGGCGCTGGCGCGCCGCATACAATTTTCCAGTCGCCTGCCAGCGACACGGCGATCTACGTGCGGTTTGTGAAGGGCAACGGTGTGCTTGTCGCCTATCGGGACGGCACGGTACGACTGTGGCGTAGTAGCGACTCTGCTTCAACGACGCCAATCACAACGCCGCGACGTTGGAAACTGCCGGTATCGTTGCAGCAGTTGCTGGTAGCAGCCGATTCCACTTCACTCATCGCGGTCGACGACAGCTCGCGACTGTTCACGTGGTCGCTTGATGAGAGTACACCTCGCGCGCTCTTGGCTAAAGAACGGGTGAGTGAGATCTATACGCATCCAACCGACCCGCACCGCACCGTCGTTACGACGATTACGCCAACGAACGCGCCGGACTCGCTGCGTGTGGTGGACGTACAGGCAGGCAAGGTGGTGGCAACGCTCAAAAAAGTGAGTCGGCGCGTCGACTTTGTGAGTTTCAACGAAGCGAACGACGAGATGCTGATCGGCCAGTATCGTGGAAGGGTGTTGTACATGAGGGGCGACCGGCCGGTCGGGGAATTCGGAGACAGCACGGGCAACGTCAGTGCGGCCTTCAACAACGGGTTCGGGTCCGTGCTGGTCACGACAGAGTTCGGCTTTCTGGACCTCTATACGATCAGTAGTACCGCCGATGGAAAGCACAAACCACGCTCGCGAGTCGGTCGCTTTCTGGCGCACGAAGAGTTTGCGAGCGCGGAGATTTCGCGCGATGGCAACTGGATTGTTTCGTGGTCGTCCGACGGCGCCATCCGGCTGACGGCGACGGGGAACTCCCTTGTGACGACCAAGCTCTTGGGACATCGAGATAACGTGCGGCGGGCACTCACGACGCCGACTGATTCCCGTATCGCGAGCATCGATATCGGCGGCACGCTTCGCATCTGGCGCATACCAGGGGTCACCAAGGCCGTACCGCTCACAACGTTTCCTGGTCTACCCGTGGCCACCGTACTGAGCCGCGATGGATCGAGAGCACTGTTTGCGTACTCGGAGGGAACACACGGCGTCTACTCGCTTCGTGACGCCGCGCCATCAGTGGTGTTCGAGGTCCCGATAGGCACGTATGGGATCGCGCCTGTGTTGTCGACGACCGGTCGTTATGTCTTCTTTGACGAACCCACGTCCGAAGGACGTTTCATCTGGAACTTGGCTGACTCGGCAAGGGTCAGGTTGGCAGACGGGCGGGAAGCACTGCGAGCCGCGACGTTCAGCGACGACGACAGTCTGCTCGTGCTCGCTCACGCGGACGGTCGAATCTCGTTCTTCAACGCGATCACTGGCGCGCCGCTGGGGGACCACCGGTATAGTGGAGGGTCAAGCTTCGCAGCGATGAGTGCCGCGCCGCACACGCACAGAGTTGCGGTCTCGTATGGCGACACAGTGATGCTGATTGACAAAGGCACTGCCATCGGAGTCAAACACGAATCGTATGGGGCCTCGGTCTGGGATCTGAAATTCGGCGCCGATGGGCGATCACTACTGCTGATCGACGATATGGGTGGTGCCGAAGTCGTAAAGCTCGACGCGCGTAAGAGAACGGGCTCGGACTCGCTCAACTTTCAGATCGACAACGGCGGCCGGAACGTGACTGCTTCAGCGATCAGCGCGACCGGTGCCTTCCTTGCAATTGCAACCGACGATCGCCGGGTTTGGATTCATGACCTGCGCGCTACTCCCGCCACGTCGCTGCCGAGCGAGATCAAGGGGCTCGTAGGCACCACGGTTCATCTCACGTTTGGTGCCGATGAGCGAACCCTCGTGGGTACCAGTAGTGACGGGGACATCAACATCTGGCGTATTTCTGGAGCCGACGCATGGGTGAGCGACACGACGACACTCGCACTACAGCACACACCGCGGGTGCCACACCTGCGTCGCCTCCCGTTCGCCGAGACAGTGCTCTCGTCGGACGGCAAGACACTGACATCGGTGGTCGTACCTGACAGCGGGCCGCCGCGTCTCGGCAAGTGGGATCTCGACTATTCGCGCCTCAGCAAGCAGCTCCGGCGCACCACGACCGCGTGTCTGGATGTCACCGTCCGCAAACGGCTGTTACCAAACGAGACGGACAGCGAGCGTAGCGAGCGGACGGCGGCATGCGAAGCGCGGGCACGCCGAGCGAAACCGTAGGCACCAGCGAGACTTTCCCCGATCCATCACCGGCAGATACGGGCGCCGCGTGGCGTTCGGCGTCCCGGACCGTTTCCTTCCGGTCTCATGATGCAATCCCTTGTGCGCTGGATTGGCAGGCGATGCCTGCGATGGTTCTATCGCGAATGCCGCTTTGTGGGCGTCGAGCGCATCCCCGCGCACGGGCCGGTGCTCCTCATCGGCAACCACTGGAACGACCTCCCCGACCCCCTGAGCGGTTTTCTATGCACGCCGAGGCCGGTGCATTACGTCGCCACGATCGCGGCGGCCACCTCGCCGATCTCGCAGGCAACCTATCGCGGGCTCGGGATCATACCGGTCACGCGGCTTCGGGACGCGCGGAAAATGATCGAGCAGGGCCGCGACGCAGCGGCCATGAACACCGACGCGTTCCGCTCAGTCACCAAGGTGCTGGCTCGCGGTGGCGTGGTGGGCATCTTCCCTGAGGGCGGCGTGCACGACGGACCGTCTCTCGGTCATTTTCGATCTGGTGTCGCTAAAATGGCGCTCGATAGTCATGTTAATGGCTCTATATCAGGTGTGAAAGTCATCGCGTTTGGCGTGCAGTACGATGCCCCACGCACACCTCGAAGTGACATGACGGTCGCCATCAGCGAAGCGATCGACGTTGACGAGTGGCTCGCCGCACCAGCGCAACGAGAGCTGCTGACACCCGCGTCGTCATCAACGTCTGCGCCGAGCGAGGGGTACTCGGCAGGCGAGAAATCGGCCCGCCACACCTCCCGCGAAGCTGCCAAACTGGCCCTCGCCATGCGCGACCGAATGCGGGACACGCTCATGTCGGTGACGCGAAACGCTTCCACCTGGGACCAAGCCGAATCACGAGACCGCCTGGTCGCCGGGGTGTCAGCGGCGATCTGCGCCCCCAGCCAGCCCATCCTCGAAGTTGCCGCGCACATCCAGCAGGAGTGCGGGCGCGTGGTAGACGAGGACACCGGCAACGCCGACTCGCTCACCCACCTCGCCGACTCAATCGCCGCAGCCGTCGCCCGCGCGGGCGGAATTCCGTCGTCCCCCCGTGACACCGCGCGTGTTCTCTCGGCAGTTGGCGTCCAAGACGGCGCGCCTGACTGGCCGTCCTCTGCCACGACCGTGGCCACGGCACCGTTCGCACTTCTGGGGTGGCTGCTCCACGGACCCTTCTTCGCCTGTGTATGGCACCAGGCCCAACGCACCGCCGCCGACCGCACTGAAATCGTCGCGCGTGCGTTCACCCTTGGGTTCTACCTTATCTTGTGTTGGTACGCGGGACTGGCTGTGTGCTTTTCGGTCGTGCTGTACGCGACTGGCCAGTCGGCGTGGTTTGTGGTTCCTGCGGTGATGCTGCTGCCGCGCTTGGGTGATCTGGCGCTCAGTTGGCGCGACGCCATCGAGGCGTTGCGACTTCGGCACCGAGTGGCGAACTGGCCGGAGTCAGATCGCGCTCCCCTTCGTAATTCCGCCCGCGCACTTCGCGTCGCGTGGACCTCCCATCTTTCGGGTTCTGCTGTGAAGGCTGCTGCACATAACGCGGTCGAGGCTTCGACATGACACTGCTCGCCATTGGCAATGCGGGCGTCGATTTCGGCGCGTCGGAAATTTTCAAGGACATCACCTTCACGATTGCCGCTGGCGATCGGTGGGCGGTTGTCGGTCGCAACGGGACCGGCAAGACGACGCTGATCAAGTTGATCACCGGCGACCTGACCCCAACCCGCGGCACAGTCACGCGTCAGCCCGGACTGCGCATCGCGCTCATGGACCAACATCGTCGTTTTCCCGAAGACATGTCGTTGTGGGAGATCGTGGCCGGTGCGTTTGGTGAACTGCGCGCGCTGGAACATTCGCTCGCCGAGCAGGCCGCCAATCTCGAGCACGATCACGGCGAAGAAGCGATGGCCAGGTACGGTCGCGATCTCGAACGCTTCGAGCACGACGGCGGATATCAGATGGCAGCCAAAGTCGACTCGGTGCTGATGGGTGTTGGCTTCGATCCGGAAGACGCCAAGCGCACGTTGATCGGAACGCTGAGCGGCGGAGAGCGTGGACGCGTCGCCCTCGCGCGCCAACTCGCGACACCGGCCGAAGTGCTGCTGCTCGACGAACCGACCAACCATCTCGATCTCGAAACGACGGCGTGGCTCGAGAACTATCTGCGCGAGACCGACCGCACCGTTTTGTGTATCAGTCACGACCGCGCATTCCTTGCTGCGATGGCCGACCACGTGCTGCACTTCGAAGGCGGCACCGCGTTCGCATACTCCGGCGGCTACGCGTCCTTCATTGCGCAGCGTGAAGAACGTCGTCTCACGCTGCTGCGCCAGTTTGATCAGCAGTCCAAAAAGATTGCATCCGAACTACAATACATCGCGAGCAATCTCGCGGGGCAGAATTCGTCGCAGGCCAAGGGCCGACGCAAGTTGCTTGCGCGTATGCCGCGACTGTCAGCGCCGATTGGCGCAGATGGTGTGATGGCGCTGCGACTGAACGCCGGCAATCGCAGTGGCGATCGCGTCATCGAGGCCGAGCATGTGACCGTCGGCGTCGAGTCACGCGAGTTGGTGCGTGATGTGAACGTGATGCTCGAGCGCGGTGAAGTTGTGGCGCTTGTCGGCCCGAACGGTGCCGGCAAGAGTACGCTCATCAAAACACTGCTGGAAGAACATCCAGCCTTCGCCGGCACCATAAAAACCGGACCGTCCACGACCGTCGCGTACTACCGACAGGACCTCGCGCACTTGCCGCTCGACGCGGCCATTTACGATGTCATCGCCGACCTGCGTCCACTGTGGGAACGTCGACAGGTACAAGGACACCTCGGCCGCTTCGGATTTTCGGGTGACGAAGTGCAGCGCACCGTTGGCACCCTCTCCGGTGGTGAACGCGCGCGTGTAGCGCTCGCGCTGCTGACACTCGAAACCGCGAACCTGCTCATCCTCGACGAGCCAACCAATCACCTCGACGTCGAATCGATCGAAGCGATGGAAGACGCGCTCTCCGACTACGAGGGCACGGCGTTGATTGTCAGCCACGATCGCGCGGTGCTTCGTGGCGTTGCAACGCAGGTGTGGGAGCTGCGCGATCAGAAGATGATCGTGTTCCCCGGCAGCTTCGCTGAATGGGAAGCAGCGCGCGCCGAGGCAAAGCTCAAGACAGAACGTGACGCGCGCGAAGTCTCTGTGCGTGAAAGCGAGAAGAACGCGAAGGCGCGCGCGCAGGCCAATGCGCAGGCCAACGCCTCATCGCGAGCCAACAAGCAGTCGAGTCAGCCGTCCACTGCACAGTCGAAGCAGGGCGGCGCGCCGACCAAGGGCGGCAAAGGACATGCGGCTCCGTCGTCGACAGACCAGCGCAAAGCCGCGCGTCTGGCCGAGAAGGAACTGGCGGACGCCGAGTTGCGGGTCAGTGTGCTGGAAGGGCGCATCGCGGCACTGACGCGGACCCTCGAGGACACTTCGTTGTATGACACGCCGTCCGGCACTCAGCGCGCCCAGGCACTTGGCCGAGAGCTGGACGATGCCAAGGATGAACTGGATGAAGCGGTACACGACTGGAGTGCGTTAGCCGAGCGAGTCCAAGCCTCCGGGAAGCCTCGGTAACGATTTCAGCCACACCATCTTCCCCGTGGGGGCACTGATGCGGAGCGTTGGTCGAGTCGGGTTGTCCATGGCCTGTGCCATGGCGTGTGCAGTTACGTCGACGGCGACTCCCCCGCCTGTGCTGGCTCAGGCGCCGGCGGGGCGCGGGGCGCCTCAGGATTCGGCGCACGAACCAAAGCAACGCGCTCTTCGCCAACTGCTCGCGGATGCGAGCCGACGCAACCTTTTGCCGCCCACACTGATTGCGTACAAGGCCCGCGTCGAGACCGAGATTGCGGTACTGCTCCGGCGTGAAGAAGGGAATGAAGCGGTGAATGCGGTTGAGCAGGTGGCGAGTGCGCTGCGTTGGACGCGGAGCGGCTACTACGACCAACATGTGGTCGGCTATCGCGCGCAGCAGGTCGGCGCCTCGTTTTCGATGCTATCGTTCTTCCAGACCGGATGGCTCCAGCCATCGCTCTACGGCAACAGATTGCGCGTGACGCGCCGTTCATCGACCCCCAATTCCGCCGGCAATCGATCGACCAGCGGGATGCGTCGCGACGGCGCTGACACGCTGCCCGCCGTGCATCCGTTGGCCAGTGATCGCGACAGCTACTACCGGTACAGCGGCGGCGACACGATCGTCACGATGCGGACCGGTGGTCGCGCGATCCCGATCGTGCACGTGCGCGTTCAGCCGCGCACCGACGTCAAAGCGCGGGTGCTGCTGTTCGACGGCGAACTCGATCTCGATGCGTCGCGCGGGGCACTGGTGCGCATGCGAGGGTCGTTTGTACGCCTCAATGCGCCGCGCTCTGCAATGGCCAAGAGGCTCACCGATGCAGTCGCGTTTGTCGAGTATGAGCAGGCTGAACGCCTGGGCAACTACTGGCTGCCGGCCAAGCAACGCGTGGAGTTGCAGGCCTCGTCGCCATTGCTGGGAGACGGGCGCGCCGTCATTCGCATCGTGTCCCGTTTTTCGGAGATGGCCGTCAACGACACGACACTGAGTGCGGCAACGCTGGCCACGGCCGACTCCACGCGCGTCGCAAGTCGTCGGAAGCTGTCGTTCGCCCCGGCCGATTCACTTGGTCGGTTCGGCGGATGGCGCGGTGGCATCGGCGACATCACGGTCGGCATGCATGCCGACGATTTCAACGACATCGGCCCGGATCGTTGGCGGACTACGGGCGCGCCGCTCTTCGAGTTCACGGCACCGCGCGCTTCAGACATCTTCCACTTCAATCGCGTCGAAGGCGTGTACACGGGGCTTGGCACCAAGCTCGCGCTGCGCGATCTCGCGCCGGGCGTCACCATTCGCGCCAACGCCGGCTGGGCGTGGAATGAGGGCACGGCGCGGGGCCGTGTGTCGGTGCAGCGTGCAAGCGGACCGTGGACCCTCGAGCTTCGCGGTGGACGATCGCTCGACAATACCAACGATTTTCGTGCGCCGCTCGATTCCGGCGGCACGTTTGCCGGACTGTTCGGCTCCGTCGATCCGTATGACTACGTCGACCGTCGCAGTGCAACCGTTGCGGCTGTTCGACGTATCGGTGGACGCGCGATAGCGGTGCGCGCCGAGCTTGGGGTGGCGGACGATCGCTATCGGCCGTCGACGTACCGGCGCAGCCCGTTCGGTGGCGATCTTTTCCGCGCCAATCGTGGCGTCGACGAGGGCAGCTACGTGCGCAGCGCGGCGCTCCTCGAGTGGCACCCCGACGTCGGCGCAGAATTCCTGCGACCCGGTGTAGGCGCGCGGTTGTCTTATGGGCGCGGTGACGGCACGCTCGCGTTTCAGCGACTCGAAGCGCGGGTCGTTGGGCGCAGGCCATTCGGTCCGTTCATTGCCGTGGCGCGCGGAGACGCCGGCGCACTGCTCGGCGATCGGTTCCCTCCGCAGCAACTCTTCGAGATGGGGGACAGGCAAAACTTGCCCGGCTATCTCGACAAGGAATTCGCGGGTACCCGTGCGGCTGTGCTGCGTGGCCAGATTCAGTACACCACGAACTACCTGCGGCAGCCGATCCGCTTCAGCCGCCTGTTTCTGCCCGCCATCGCGCCGGGTGCAAGCATCGGTTTACAGAGCGGGTGGGCCGAAACACCGAATGCTGCCGCCCGTGCTGCCGTGCGCAGACTTGGTGTGCAAGCCGATTCAGCCGGCGCGCTCATGCCGGTGTCGCGCGCAACCGGCGGCGGCCGTGCGACGATGACAGCAGGGCTCAGATTCTTCGCAGGCGCGGTATTTGTTGGGGCACAGCGCCCCGTCGATCGTGAGGCCAGGTGGAGTAGCCTGATTACGTTCGGGCAGCAGTGGTAAAGCGGGCCGCGAAGTACGCGTACTACGCGACTAAGAATGCGAAGTGACCACCTCCCCACCGCCAGATTCCGTCCATCCGCTGAGTCGCTCGGAATGGCGCGCTTGGCTAAATGCCAATTACGCGCGCGATACGGGCGTCTGGCTGATCACATTCAAGAAGGCTGCGGGCAAGCCGCGCGTTGAGTACGACGAAGCGGTATAAGAAGCCGCGCTCAGCCACACGCGACATTCTCGAATGGATCGTGAACGCGAAAACGCCGCAGACACGCGCCAAGCGGATCACGGCAACCGCGACGCTCGCCGCGAACAACGAGCGCGCGAATCAGTGGACCAAAGAGCTCGGCGAACAAACCCGGACGTAGTTCGTCATTGCGCGGAAACCGAAGCTCCCTGCTCCTTTGCCTCCGTCGTGACCCCGCACTTCGGGCAAAACTGAAAGAACGCATTCTTGTGTACGCCGCAGTTCGCGCAATCGTCGTACAAATGCAACCCGCAGTACACACAGAATGACGATGGCGACACTGGCGCGCCGGCAATCGGTCGTTCGCACGCAGGGCAGACGTTGTGCTTCATCCGCTCGAGCGCCGTTTCGAAACCCAATGCACGTCGACGTTCAGAGTCGGTCTGCTGCTCCACGTCTTTGCGCTGCGCGATATATCGCTTCATGGCGCGCACCGCTTCACGCGCGGCGAGCGCCGTCAGCACAATTCCAACCACATATCGCACGTAACCGCCATAGCTTGGCAGGTACGGCACTAGCTCCACAAAGAACGCGAACAGTGCGAAGAGTACGAAGCCGCGTGCGAGTGGCCAGTACTCACTCTTGCGCTTGCGACGAACCAACCACGCAGCGGCGATGAGCAGCGGGAGTGTGAGCGCCATTCGCACGCCGAATACTTTCAGCTCCTGCTGAAACAGCGCGCGCTGATACTGAGACTCCACGGCTTCAAGTCGCTGCTGCGAAGCGAGATTCTCATTGTCAAGTGCCTGCGCAACGGCAAGCAGCCGCGTGTCGAGCGCTTCGACCTCGCGTTCAGCGCTGCGCGCACTCGCACCAAGTGTGTCAAGATGAAGCGTGCGCTGAATGACCTGCGGGTCCTGCTTGGGATCGGTGGTTGCCGTGCGCGCTGCAACCCACGCTTCGAACTCGGTGCGCGCGGACGTGTAAGCCTTGTCGGTCGATTGCGCGAGTAGTCGTGCGCGATCCTGTTCAGCGTTTGCGTCGCGCTGCACTCCATTCAGCGAATCGCGCTTGAACTTGGTCGCACGAACCATTGACTGGTCCATGAACTGCTCGCGCGTCAACGTCTGCGAGACGCCGGGCAAGTCGGCGATGACGCGGCCGCCGAGCCCAACGAGAAAGCCTGCGAACGCCACTGACACGGCCCACATCGCGATGGCAAAGAGTCGCTCTGGTACGCGCAGGCTTTTGAACATTCGCTACCTCAGTGCAAGTGTTGGTGACTCGTGAATCAAATCTGGGAAGCCGGCTCGCGTCAAAAGTCGCCGATGAAACCGATCTCGGTCTCGAGCTCGTAGCCGAATCGGTCGCGTACTGCAGCCTGCCCATGTGCGATGACCGCACGCACATCAGCCGCAGTGGCGTTCCCGAGATTCACCAGGATGTTGGCATGGATGTGCGAGATCTGTGCGTCGCCGATGCGAAACCCTTTGAGCCCGCACTGATCGATGAGTCTCCCAGCGCCCACACCTTCAATTTTTTTGAAGATGGACCCGGCACTCGGATGGACCGCCAACCACGGATGTCGCGATCCGCGCCAGGAAAGGTTTTCCTGCAGGATTTTGTGCAAAACCGCAGGATCGGCGCGAGTGAGACGAAACGTCGCACTTAAAATCATGTCGCGCGTGTGATGAAACACCGATTCGTCATACCCGAACTTGATGTAGTCCGCGTCGACGGTCTTTCGTGTTTCATCTTCAGCGAGGATGTCGCACGACTCGAACACTTCGGCGATGAACATCGTGCGTTCTCGTTCGGGGGCGGGCGACAGGAAATGCAGATTCTGCCACAGCGCACCGCCGACCGTGCTGGGGATGCCGATATAGTGCTCGAGCCCCGACCAGCCGAGTCGCACGGTGTCGAGGACCAGATCCTGAATGACCGCGCCACTTTCCGACCAGAGCTTGCCGTCGTTGGAAATCGTGTGTGCCGTGGCCCGATTGCGAATCACAAGGCCGCGAATGCCCTTGTCACCGATGAGGATGTTGGCGCCCAGGCCGAGCACGAACCAGGGGATTTCGAGCGCCCGGGCGGCCGTGATTGCGTTGGCGAGATCGTCGGCCGAGGTGGCTTCGTAGAGGACGTCGGCGGGGCCACCAATGCGGAACATGGTGTGCGGGGCCAGTAGTTCGCGCAGGCGGAGTCGCGCGCGATCGAGTTGAGGCGCGAGTGTGGCCGCTATCTGGTCTGGCGTCAGTGTCATGATCACAAGCTACGTGCAGCGCTCGCAAATAAAACGGCACCCCGAACAGAAATTCGGGGTGCCGTTTGGCGCTGCGTATGAGCGGTGAACCAGGACGCGGACCGTCTCCGCTAGCTGTTGCTCTTCCGTTTACGTGCCACGGCTGCCGCACCAACCAAGCCCATCGCGACCAGCGCAACGCTCGCCGGCTCGGGCACCACGTTGACATTCGCGGAGATCGATGCGTTTGATACGAGCAGCCCGTCAGTCTGGCTGTCGCCGTTGACGGCGAAGCGCAGCTCGTTCAGGCCATCGGTAAAGCCAGTCGTAACCGTCTGTAGCGCCGCAAGCTGAAAGTTGTTGTTCTGGCTACCGCAGGTCCCACCATACGTCGCGCCGTTGAGGCTGAAGAAGCCTGCGTTGGTGGGCGTGTTGTCGATCGCGCAGCGAAATGACAGCGACGCCGTGCCAGGGTCGTAGCCGGTGAGATCGAAGAAGGTGCGGAAGAGATACCGTCCGCCGCCACCCGATCCACTCGTGGTGGCGGAGATCCATGAATACGCCGCCGTGTTGGGCTGCCAAGCTCCCGGAGGTGTCAAAACCTTGAGCGCCTGATTCCAGTTGGCGCCGTTGTTAATCGACACCTGCCACAACGCATCCTGAAAGCTGCCGTTGATATTGGCCGGCACGCCCGTGTTGGAGATGGTGGGCTGCGCGTTCGCAGTGCCTACACCAAACATCAGCATCGCAACGGCGGCAGAACAGCGGCGCAGACTTGTAGGCATTCTCACCTTATCGGGAAGGGTCGCATGCGCGACGGATTTCGCGGGAGCTATGTGAAGTGGGTTCAAACTCCAGCTTACGCAAGCCAAACGCAAGCGAGCCCATGTATACCGGCCCACATCCCACGGATCACCACATCTTTCGCCCTCCCCCGCACGGAACTCCCGGACCTCTTGCCGGCAGGTCGTCATCACGCACCGTTTAATAGCGTGTGGATGAGCAAGTGTTCGTCCGACTCGAAGCTGGGAATCCGACATTGATGCGCTGTTGCCACGACATGCGTCGGCACTATCTATGGATGATGAATGCCCCCGTTCATTCCCCCACGCTGGCGGCACCGGTGACCGGCGTGCCATCCTACGTCGCACGCTGCAGGGAACTTCCGGACCCCGCGTCAGACTGACGGGGTAGGGGGCCAGCGAGGTAGCGCGAACGCCCTTCCTTCACATGTCTTCACCCGTCATCGAATGCTCGCATCACACGGCGTCAGCGTGCGACGTCTCCGACTGCGCGTCATGAAGCTGCTGGTCGCACCGGTTGCGATAGCCGTCGCACTGTCGGCGCTCCCGCTTGCCCCCGCCCACGCCCAATCCCGCGCGGAGCTCGACAAGGTCCTCCGCCGCAAGCTACTTCCCAACGGCCTCGAGATCATCGTCGTCGAGAACCACGGCGTGCCGATCGCGACCCTCGAAATCGATGTGAGGAACGGCGCGTTCACGCAGACGCCTGAGTACGCCGGCCTCGCGCACATGTACGAGCACATGTTTTTCAAGGCCAACAAGGACCTCCCGAGTGCGGAGCTGTTCAACGATCGCTCGGCGGAGCTGGGGGCGAAGTACAACGGCAGCACGCAGGAGGAGCGCGTCAATTATTTCCTGACGCTGCCCGCGGATTCGCTGGAAGGCGGCATAAAGTTTCTCGCGAGTGCACTGCGCGGCCCACTCTTTCTCGACGACGAATTGAAGCGCGAGAAAGAGGTTGTGCTTGGCGAATACGATCGCAACGAAGCACAGCCCGGTTTTGCGTTTCAGCAGAAGGCAACCGAGCTGCTGTATCCCGGTCAATTCAGTCGCAAGAACACAATCGGTGACCGCACGGTGCTCAAGAATGTCACGCCTGATCAGATGCGTTTCATTCAGAACAAGTACTACGTGCCGAACAACAGTTCATTGATCGTTACCGGCGACGTGAAGCCGGAGCAGGTGTTTGCCATCGCGGAGAAAGTGTTTGGCGATTGGGCGCGTGGTGCAGATCCGTTTGTGGCAGACCCGATTCCGCCCATTCCGCCGCTCAATGGCAATAAGTCACTCATCGTTGAAGAGCCGATCAACGCCGTGGCGGTATTGATACAGTGGCAAGGGCCAAGTGTCGGCAAAGATCCCGGCGCGACGTACGCGGCCGACGTGTTCAGCGATGTGCTCAACACGCCCGGTTCGACCTTTCAGAAAAATCTCGTGGACACCGGACTGTGGCAGGGCGTTGGCGTCAACTACTACACGCTCAATCAGGTCGGTCCGATCTCGATCAGCGGCCAGACGACGCCTGAGAAACTGCGCCCCGCGCTCGCCGCGCTCGAACGCGAGATCGCAAAGTTCACCGACCCCACGTACATCACCCCGGCAGAACTCGAAGCCGTGAAGTCGCAGCGCACGGTGTCGAGTGCGTTTGGCATTGAGAAAGCATCTGAGCTCGCGCATACCATCGGCTTTTGGTGGAGCGTCGCGAACCTCGACTATTTCATGGGCTACACCGACCAGATGGCCCAACAGCGCATCACCGATCTGACGCGCTACACGAGTACATACATCGCCGGGAAACCGAGATTGACCAGCATTCTGTTGTCACCGGAAGCGAGAAAGAGCATTGGCCTGACGGAAGCCGAGTTGCTGACGCCGGTGAAGCGTCCGGTGGTGCGTCCGTGAGCCATATGCGGAATGTTACGATCGCGTTGGCCGCGTCGATGGCCGCCGTGGCAGCGCCCATGTCGGCGCAGACGGCAACGAAGAAAATGCCACCAGCGACAGCAAAGAAGCCTGCGGCTAAAGCGACCGTTGCCAAGATCGCGGCTTCGATACCGACACCCGCTGATGATCAGAGCGGAGACACACTGACATCGCGCTTTGAAGTGTCGGGCATTCCAGTCATTCTCAGGCGAGTCACCGCCAATTCCGTCGTCGCCGCGAATCTCTATCTCCTCGGCGGCGTGCGTCAGCTCACCACCAGCAACGAAGGGATTGAAAGTCTGCTGCTCGAAGCAAGCGAGCGCGGTACGCAGAAGTATCCGCGCGATGTATTGCGCGCCAAGATGGCGCGCTTGGGCGGCGCAATCGGTCTGAGCCCGGGCCTCGATTGGACTACCGTCGCACTGCGGTCAACGGTCGCCGGCTTCGATTCAACGTGGGCGATCATGGCCGATCGCATCATCGCGCCTCGTCTCGATCCCGCCGATGTTGAACTCGTGCGCGAACAGTTTGTCACGGCACTCAAGCAGCGCACCGACAGCCCCGACGCATTGCTCGACTACCTCGCCGACAGCATCACGTACGTTGGCCACCCCTACGCCCTCGAACCACTCGGCAACGTTGCGTCGCTGACAAAGCTGAGCGTCGCCGATCTGCGCACGTATCAGAAAGAGCAGATGGTCACGTCGCGCATGATGCTTGTCGTGGTCGGGAACGTCTCGCGCGCGCGCGTTGAGCGACTGGTGCGCGAAAGCATCGGCCGGCTGCCCAAAGGCAACTACACGTGGACGGTACCCGAAGCGCCGAAAGCGCTGCCCACGGCGTACGTGGTGGCCAAACGCGCACTGCCAACGAACTATCTGCAAGGCTACTTCCAAGGGCCGCCGGCGACGTCGAAAGACTACGCGGCGCTGCGCCTGGCGTGTGCAGTGCTCTCTGGACGGCTCTTTGGCGAAGTGCGCGGTCGTCGCAACCTGTCGTATGAAGTGAACGCACCATTTGTGGAGCGCGCGTTTGCGTCGGGCGGGCTGTACGTGACTACCACCTCGCCCGACGAAGTGCTGTCGATCATGCGCCAGCAGATCACCGACCTGCAGGATGGCTACATCACGCCGGAAGGGCTCGAACGGTTGGTGCAGCAGTTCATCGTCACCTACTTCCTCGACAACGAAACCAACGCCGACCAAGCCAACCTGCTCGCCCGCGCTGCGCTGTACCAAGGTGACTTCAACAAAGCGGCGGACTTTGTCGACGACCTGCGCGCCGTCACTCCGGAGGACATCCGCAACGCCGCCCGCACGTACATGACGAGGGTGCGCTGGGCGTATGTGGGCGATCCGACCAAGGTGACGCCGGCGCGGTTGATGCGATTTTGAAGTATTAGCAACCCTTCCGCGGTCGGTTCGTACTAACCTCCAAGTCGTGTGTCTTGCCCTGCCGCCCTTGGAGCGCTGTTGTGACCGTCCGACGGATCTTGTCGTTGTGTAGCACCCTGCGCCCCCTGCTGACCCTCACTGCGCTGCTGGCCTTCGCTTCGCCCGCCAAGGCTCAGTCGATGTCAGACATCATTCGCGGCAAGGTCACGGGCCCCGACAGCCAGCCGGTGCCGAACGTGCAGGTCAAGGCCACTTCGTACAGCGGCAGCGTCACCAAGACTGCCCGCACCGATCGACGCGGGCAGTTCACCATCATCTTCGTGAACGGCGAAGGCGATTACTGGCTCGAGTTCGCCGCATTGGGCTTTGCCCCCAAGCGCTTCGAGATCAAAAAAGTCGGCGACGAAGAAGTGATGCTCGCCGACACGCGCCTTGGGTCGACAATCCAGACGCTGGATCAGATCGTAACGACAGCCAATGGCGCTCGCGCGCTCCCCAACCGGACCGGCTCCAACGCTGACGTCGGCGGCGGTGACCGCGCCCTCACCACCAACGCCGCTGTGCCGCCCGATCAGGCGGGCAACCTCAGCGCGATGGCCGCATCGATACCGGGCATTCAGCTCATTCCCGGCATGGACGGCGCCTCGGACATGTTCTCCGCGTTGGGCCTCTCCGGCGATCAAAACAACACCACCTTCAACGGACTCGGCTCCGGGATCAACACGCTCCCGCCCGACGCACAGGTCCGTCTCTCGTTCAATCAGTTTCCGTGGGACGTCTCGCGCGGCGGCTTCAGCGGCGCGCAGATCTCCATTCAGTCCATCCCCGGCTCCAACTTCTCTTTCCGAAATCAGACCGGTTACGGCACTGCCCCTGAGCTGCAGTGGACCGACCAGAGCGCAGACTCTACGGGCCAGAAGTCCACGACATTGCGCTACGGCGGCAGCGCGCGCGGTCCAATCGCGCTGGACAAGGCGTTCTACAACGGCGCCTACTCGTTCCAGCGTCGCTTCGCCGATGCGCTCACCCTCCTGAATGCGAGCGATGTCGGACTCGCAGCCGCCGGCGTCTCGCCTGATTCCGTCACGCGCCTGCTCGGGATTCTCAACGACAAGCGCGTCCCCGTTTCTGTCGCACGCGCGCCCAGTCTCAACACGACAGACCAGCTCAGCCTTCAGTCCAACATCGACCTCACTCCCAGTTCATCGGGCACGGGTCATTCGTTCACGCTCGGCACGAACGGGTTCTATAGCCACACACGGCCCACGCTGGGCGGGTTCGGCGGCCCGGGCGGCTTTGGCGGTGGGAGTCTGCTCACCACCGTACCATCGCGCACCAACAACAACGAAGTTCTCGTCGGCAGCATGTCGCTCACGCACTCCAACTACTTCTGGTTTGGCGTGCTGTCACTATCGTCGCTCGGCGTGTCCACACAGCGTGTCGAGAGCACCCCGTTTCTTGCGTTTCCGTCGGGCACGGTGCGCGTGAACTCAATTCTGGCAGACGGCTCGAGTTCCATCAGACCGCTGTCATTCGGTGGCAGCCAGACGCCTTTCACGCAGAACACGTTGGGCGTTCAACTCAGCAACACGCTGTCGTGGTACAGCGGCAACAACAAGCACGCCGTGAAGCTAACGTCCAATATCTCGCGTGAGCACAACACCAACGAAGCCAACAGCAACCTGCTCGGCTCGTTCACGTTCAACTCGCTCGCCGAGCTTGAAGACGGGCGCCCGGTGAGCTTTACGCGCACGCTGAACACTATTCGCGGCGCCACCGACCAAATCTCCGGCGGGCTTTCGCTTGGTGATGCATGGCGTCCGACGGCACGCCTGCAGGTGCAGTATGGCGTGCGCGCCGACGGCAATCATTTTCTCACCTCACCGCAGGCAAATTCCGCCCTCAAGAACGCGTTCGGCATCGACAACAGCGCGGTGCCGAACAAGGTCTACATCAGTCCACGCGTGGGCATGCAGTGGACCTACGGCAACGCGCCACAGGTGGCCTTCATACCTGGCGCGGCGCGTCCGCCACTTGCCGTGATTCATGCTGGCGCCGGCGTCTTCCAGAACATCGGACCGGCCACGCTCATCAACGGCGCAATGGTGAATACGGGCCTCGCAAGTTCCACGCAGTCCGTCACCTGCGTCGGCGACGCCGCACCAACGCCCGCGTGGGACACATATCTCACCAACCTGAGCGCGCTGCCCACCACGTGCGCCGACGGCACATCCGGCACGGTGTTTTCGGCGCGCACGCCGAGTGTGACGGCGTTCGATCGGAACTATGCGCAGTCGCGTTCACTTCGGACGGCCGTCGATTGGTCGAGTCCTGTACTCGACAACCGCTTCGTGCTGGGTGCGCAGGCGGTGTACTCGTACAACATGAATCAGCAGGCCTTTGTCGACTTGAATCTCGATGCCACCACGCGCTTCACGCTCGACAACGAGAATGGTCGTCCCGTGTTTGCGCCTGCGTCTGCGGTCTTTCCGCTCACCGGTAGCATCGCATCGGCGGCGACACGTCGCACGACTGAATTTCAGCGTCTGACGCTGCAAACGTCCGATCTGAATTCGACGTCGGCGAACTACGTGCTCAAGCTATTGCCGGTCACGGCCAACAGGTTTCTCAAGTGGCAGTTCACCTACTCGCTGCTTGATGTACGCGAACAGTTCAATGGATTCAGCAACACGGTAGGCAATCCGTTCGACAAGGAGTGGGCACCGTTCCTTGCGAGTGGCAAGCATGTGTTCCAGCTCGTGTGGAGCAGCTTCCCGATCTTTGACGTGATGTACGTCAACTTTGCCATCGGCGTGAAGTCTGGACAGCGTTTCACTCCACTTGTTGCTGGCGACGTGAATGGCGACGGCGGATTCCAGAACGATCGCGCGTTTGTGTTCGATCCCTCGTCACAGACGGATCAGCTACTGCGGAGCGGCATGCAGTCGTTGCTCACCGACGGTGCACCTGCGGCAAGATCGTGTCTCGCAAAGCAGCTCAACACGCTTTCCACGCGTGGCAGCTGTAATGCACCGTGGGTAACCACAACGAACCTCAACATCAACTTCAACGCGCAAAAGATCGGCCTCCCCAAGCGTCTCACCATCAACTTGTCCTTCACCAATCCGCTTGGTATTGCGGACTTGTTGGTGAATGGCGACAGAAACGCAAAGGGGTGGGGCCAGGAAATTCCGCCCGATCAGAGTCTGCTGTTTGTACGCGGCTTCGACCCGACCACCAAGCGCTACAAGTACGAAGTGAATCAGCGTTTCGGCAGCACGTTGCCGCAGCAGTCGGTGCAGCGTACGCCGGCGTACGCGAGTCTCGCCTTTGGCTTTGACGTGGGTGCACCGCGCGAACGTCAGCTGCTCACACAGCGACTCGATGCCGGCCGTGGGCGCCCGGGCACCAAGCAATCGGTGCCCAATCTCAAGTCACTTGGCTCGAGCTCCATTCCGAATCCGATGGCGATGATTCTTACGCAGCAGGATTCGCTGAAACTCAATCGCAAGCAGGCGGACAGTCTCGCGTCGATGAGCCGTCGCTTCACGCAGTTTGCCGACTCCGTGTGGACGCCGGTGGCGACCTATCTGGCAACGGTACCTGATCGGTATAGCCGTGGTGAGGCGTATGAGCGGTATGTGAAGGCGCGTGAGTTGACGGTGGATTATCTGCTGACGATGGTGCCCGCGGTGAAGAAGGTCATGACCAGTTCGCAGCGGAGAAAGTTGCCGTCGCAGATCGTGAACTTCCTTGATGTCCGGGTGCTCAAGTTCCTGCGTTCGTCGAGTGCTGGGGATATCAGTCCGTTCATGTTCAGGTAGGGGTGATGATTCGATGGATTTCCTTAAGCACGAAGTCCCTTCGACGTC